>Ga0210383_10001569_pt1 | contig 20871 bp, 15 predicted proteins | sample IncBWC14OmetaG_FD_160072 | JGI IMG/M metagenome (GOLD analysis project Ga0210383, IMG submission 160072) | Forest soil microbial communities from Barre Woods Harvard Forest LTER site, Petersham, Massachusetts, United States - Inc-BW-C-14-O ... | reverse complement strand
TCCGGATCCATTGGCCGCGGTGCTGATGGTGCCGGAGATGCTATAGGTAGTCGGTGGCACAGCCGAGGCGGTGAAGTTCTCGCCGGTAACGTTAGCTCCATTCACGGTGACTGGCAGGCTCGACGGGCTGAAGGTGAACCCGGTTTTGCTGGCTGTGACGGTGTAAGAACCGTTGGCGAGACCGGTGAACGTGTAGTTCCCGGAACTGTTGGCAGTGGTGGTGGCGCCGGCTGCACCGCTAAGGGTCAGCGTTGCTCCGGATCCATTGGCCGCGGTGCTGATGGTGCCGGAGATGCTATAGGTAGTCGGTGGCACAGCCGAGGCGGTGAAGTTCTCGCCGGTAACGTTAGCTCCATTCACGGTCACTGGCAGGCTCGACGGGCTGAAGGTGAACCCGGTTTTGCTGGCTGTGACGGTGTAAGAACCGTTGGCGAGACCGGTGAACGTGTAGTTCCCGGAACTGTTGGCAGTGGTGGTGGCGCTGGCGGCGCCGCCGAGCGTGATGGTTGCTCCGGATCCATTGGCCGCGGTGCTGATGGTGCCGGAGATGCTATAGGTAGTCGGTGGCACAGCCGAGGCGGTGAAGTTTTCCCCGGTAACGCTAGCTCCATTCACGGTCACTGGCAGGCTCGACGGACTGAAGGTGAACCCGCTCTTGCTGACGGTGACAGTGTAGGAACCACTGGCGAGGCCGATAAAGTTATAGACCCCAAAACCATTCGTGGTGGTGGTCGCAGCGGCTGCGCCCCCGAGAGTCACTGTAGCGCCGGACCCGTTGCCTGCGGGACTGACTGTGCCTGAAATGCCGAAGGTGTTCTGGGATCCTCCGGAAACTGTGAAGTTCACTCCCGTCACCTCAGCTCCATTCACGGTCACTTGCACGCTCGTTGGATTGAAGGTAACGCCGCTCTTACTGGCCGTTACTGTGTACGAACCATTCGCGAGGTTGGCGAAACTGTAGTTGCCGGAACTGTCTGCGGTGGTGGTCGATCTGATGGGGCCGTCGAGAGTTACTGTCGCCCCAGAACCACTGGGCGCCGGACCAATGCTGCCGGAAATGCCAAGCGGATTCGTCAACGAGGTGGCCGGAGGCGGGGCCGAATCTTGTTTCGCGGAAAGACCCTGGCAGCCGACCATCGCAATCGACATGATTGCGACAATCGCGCAAGCTAAGCCCTTACTACGTGAGCCCAAGTCTTCCACGGGGGAGCCTTTCGCGCCGCATTGATTTAAAGCAGCGAACAAAGTTTTCGCCTTGGTGGATCTCCAGCGAAATCAACTTGAACTTTAGCGGTGGGTGAGAGGCGAAACCATGTCACCAAAGGCCGTGCGTGATGCGATTAACTTGAGCTTATTCGATGGTCCTTTTGGACATGGACGAAGGGTATGTGGGGTGTCGAGTTTGCCTGACTGACAGAGGAGAGGCAGCCGGCTTCGGGTGCAATTCGGCTTTCCCCCCCAACTGCGAATCGCCTCAGACCGCGGGCTGCCAACCCTAACGCCTTCGCAATGTTGAACCAAATTGGGCACTAACTGGGCTGTTCGCGATTGACGCAGCCTGACGGCTGGCAGATACTTACGAGGTCGGTCTCCATCGCCCTCTCGTCGACGACGGATGATTAGCAGGGGAAACAACAACCACACACAAATTCTTGAAGGAGCAATCCAATGAGGCGTATTCGATTGACGAAACCCGTACCAATGATCGCGGGGCTAGTGGCTGGCCTGCTGTTTGCGATCCTGGCTGTTCCACTCGGCGCGCAACCGGCGTCTGAAACCCATGTTGGACACGGCTTTGGTGTTATCTACGATAGAGCCCACGAAATCACTCTCAGCGGCGACGTCCAGCAAGTTGTCACCCGGCACATCGTCGGCACGCCAGGCGGGATGCATCTGGTCGTGACTGGTCCCAGGGGCTTAGTCGATGCTCATATCGGACCTTTCCTGAGCAAGGAAATGAAGGAAGCCCTGCACACCGGTACCCCGGTTCAGATCGTCGGCGCCATGGCGACCCTGAACGGAAAGAATTACCTGCTGGCCCGCGAGCTCACCGTCGGCGGAACCACCATCACTGTGCGCAGTGAACACGGCTTCTTGCGCCGTTCACAGCTCACTCCTGCACGGCATTCTGCAACCGAAAAGACTTTGAATGGAGGTGCACGATGACATTCCGCAAATCGATTCTTCTTCTGATCAGCCTGGGTACGATTGCCGCGCTGCTGGCCTGCGGTAGTTCCAGCCACAAAACAGCTCCTCCCCCTCCTCCTTCTAATCCCTTGCCCGATGGCACCTATGTATTTTCACTGTCCGGAACAGACGCCAACGACTCCAGCCCTTACTATGTTTCTGGTGCCTTTACTGTTGCGAGCGGGGCAATAACCGGCGGCGAACAGGACTTCACAGACTTTGTCAGTTCTGATCTCTTCGACCAGATCAACCCGAGCGGCAGCTCTTTGACCACCACCGCCGATGGCAACCTCCAGATCACGCTGGTCACGTGCACTGCGACCTGCCCCGCCGCACCGGACCCCGCGATTGGCCCCGGCGGCAACGGGACCGAGACCATCAACGGCACTTTGCTCCCCCTCAGCACGACTAGCAGAACCTTCATCAATGAGTTCGACGCTTGGGCTTCAGGCAGCGGAGAGCTTGACACTCAAAGCAGTGTCGCCGCTCTGTCGGGGGGCTACGCCTTCGTCCTGGGCGGCTGGGATTTTAATGGGGATCCACTCTCGGTTGGCGGCATTCTCGACGTCAGCGCTGGGTCCATCCTGCCTGCCGGCAGCACTTTCGACCTAAACGATCCCAGCAAGCCCACGCTGGTTGAGGGTGGGGGGTTCACCGGTAGCAGTTCGGTTACCGCCACGCCGGACGCTTTTGGCAGGGTTACATTCACACTTGTTACCGCAAACTCCACCGGCGTTAACAACCTGACTGTGGTTGGCTACACCGTCGACGGCAATCGTATGACGCTGCTCGAAGGCTTCGGTGACCCTCTTGGGGGCACCGAAGGTGGCGTCGCTCTCAGTCAGAGCAGTGGCACGGTGACTACCGGGGGTTTCACCGCCGCCAATGCCGCTGGCACTTACGTAATCGGCTTGAACGGCGTTGACACCAACTTCGATGTGCTCCAGATTGTCAACCAATTGACTCTGACTGGCACCGCCGTCACCGGTTTCGTCGACTTCAACGATCTCGTCAGCTCATCAGCGAGCATCAGTCCAGATCCTATTACAGCTGCGACCTACTCGGTGGACGCTGCCGGTGCCGGAGACGTCACGGTATCCGGCATAACCGACGGTTCCGGCGTCAACTATAACCTCCATCTTTATTTGGACGGCAACGGCCATGCCCTTGCGATCAGCACTGACGCAACCGATGCCCTTTCCGGCGTCGGCTTCGCCCAGGGGGCCGGCCCGTACGCCTTCAGCGGCACCTACGGCGTGGATGTCACTGGCTGGGATTTCAACTACTTTGGCGAGTTCGACGGCGTCGGCCCAGTCACGGCCACGAGCGGCGGAACTTTTTCTGGAGACCTTGACGTCAACTGGCTGAACCTCAACACAGCGCCAATCGAGGTTACAAATAACTCCCTGACCGGTACCTACGTCACCACCGGTACGGGGGCTAGCAACGGCGTCTTCGCCGGCGGAAGCATCACCGGTATCGATATGACTAGCTGCCCGGCATTCACCTCGGGCGGCACCTGCACGGCCGACGTCTTCAGCTACTATCTGATCGATGCGGCGGGAGACAACATCTTCATCGAAACCGACCTCAACCAGGCGACCCTCGGAGTTGCAGCTCAGCAATAGTCCGAGTCCTCACCAATTCGTCTTCAACAGTGGCGCACTCCGGTGCGCCACTTCTTTCTTGCCCCAGGAGGGTGCGAGCAACGCTTGGTGCGGATGCGGCAACTAAAAAACACATGGTCCTAAATGGCCCTTCGGCCTGTAGAAAGCACACCCCGAATTCCGTCAAGTAATTTTGCACCGACCGAGTGGGAAGTTCGTGCGCCGGGTTTTAGGCGGTGAAAGTCTGTGGCTGCACGTTCTAACACGGGGAGATCTGCAAGATGAGTCGTACAGCATTGGTATCAATCTCAATCCTGCTGCTTGGTGCCGCGGGACTTCTCCTGAGCATGAATGGCTGCGGCGGAGTCAGCAACAGCCATAGTGTCAAGCTCCCGCCAAACTATAATTTGCCGCACGTTGTGATCATCTTTCAGGAGAACCGCACGCCTGACAACCTGTTTCAGGGACTGTGCCTTCCGCCCAACGGCAGCAGCAGTTCCTGCAACAGCACAAGCCCGAGCGCGTCCCAGTACGACATCGCCAGCAGCGGAACGAACTCAACGGGCGCGAACATCCACCTCCGTCCCATCGACCTGGGCACGGTGGGCGCTAACCCGGATACGTACGATCTGAACCACAGCCATGCCGCCTTCGTAGACATGTGCGACCTGAACCCCTCCACCGGCATATGTACCATGGATGGCGCGAACCTCATCGCGACCGATTGCGATGGCGGATCTCCTGGATGCGCACCCTCGTTCCCGAACCCGCAATTCATGTATGTGAATCCGGCGGACGTTCAGCCCTACCTCACAATGGCTGAGCAGTACACGTTTGCGGATCATATGTTCCAGACCAACCAAGGCCCAAGTTTCCCGGCTCATCAATTCATTTTTTCCGGGACCTCCGCGCCTACTGCAACAAGCAATTTGTTTGCCGCCGAGAACGGGACCGACACCTCTGGTTGCATCTCTCCACCAACTACTACGGTCAGGCTCATCGATTCCTCGGGCAATGAGACCAGTAACCCACCGATATACCCTTGCTTTGAGCATCCAACGCTCACCGACTTACTTGACGCAGCCAACATTACATGGCGTTACTACGCGCCCTCCGCCGGAGGCATCTGGACTGCCCCGGATGCGATTCAGCACATGTGCGGGCCCAATGTTGCTCCGCCGAATGCCACCGCCTGTGTGGGAGCGGATTGGGTCGGGGCGGTGCCCAAGGTTGTTGTGGGCCAAACGCAGAGCAACCCGCAGGTACTCGCCGACATCGCCAGCGGCCAGCTGCCACAAGTGACCTGGGTGATTCCGGACGGGCAGGATTCTGATCACGCCTACCTCAACGACGGTTGCGGTCCATCCTGGGTAAGCTCGATTGTCAACGCCATTGGCAGCAGCCCGTATTGGCCCAACACTACCATCATCCTCGCTTGGGACGACTGGGGAGGTTGGTACGACCACGTTCCGCCGCCGCAATTGCTGTCGGACTGCGAGCAGTGGGGTTGCGGGTATGTGTACGGATTCCGCGTGCCCATGATCGTGATCTCGCCTTACGCCAAACCGGCCTACATTTCACACGTAAATCATGACTTCGGGAGTATTTTGAAGTTTATTGAAACGAAGTTTAATCTGCCGTCGCTCGGATACGCGGACTCGCACGCCCTTGACGGCCTCTCTGACATCTTCAATTCTAGCCAGACTCCGAATGTATTTCAGCCCATCACGCCGCCACCCAACGACGCCAGCTGCAAGGCCGACACCAGCCCGCCTACCGACCCTGATGATGATTGAAGCGGAAGGCTGGCGGGCGAGAAGGATAAGATTAAAGATGTTGACGCGATGCTCCAAGGCTTGCTCATCCCGCATCGATGGCGGATGAAGAATTCAGCAAACTATGGCTCGGGATGGCTTAAGCCGCATGATCGTGATGCTATCCCGTTCGATAGGGTCCATTCATTGTGAGAGTATTGCCTAAACTCCCTCTCGACGCGGACTGCTAGGGAATCGCGACCTGCACCGGAGGCGTGGCGAGAGCGCTCTCCACTCCGCTGGAACTTACCGACGTGGCAGAGTAATAGTACGTCTGGCCGGATACGACTTGGCTGTCGGTGAAAGCGGTGTTCGCATCCAGGGTGGAATTCACCCGGGAATATGTGCCGCTGGCGGTGGTGCTGCGATAGACGTTGTAACCCTGCACGCCGGAGCTGGGATTCCAGGAAAGGTTCACGCTGTACTGTGTCGTTGTCCCCGTACCCGTAAGAGGTATGACCAGACCGGGGCCCGAAACAAACAGGTTGCCTCCCTGTAGGGCAACCGCAGGCGGAGTGAAGGTCACATTCACCGTAACGCTCTGACCTGCCTCCAGAGTCAGAGGAAGTGTGGGGCCAGTTACCGAGAACCCGTTGCCCATGGTCTGAAATGTCGAAAGGGTTGTCTTCCAGGAGTGAACATTGGAAAGCACGACAGGAACAGTGGAACTGCTCCCCATCACTACCTGGCCAAACGACACAATCGAAGGACTGGCGCTCAAGGACTCGACGCTCACGCCCGTGCCCTCAACCCCAAGCACAAGATTTGCGTCGGAAGCGTTGCTGGAGAAGTTGATCTTTCCTCCAGTCCATCCCATTGCCGTCGGAGTGAAGGTTACACTCAAATCAAAGCTCTGTCCGGCAGCCAAAACCAGCGGCAGATTCAAGGTGGACGGAGTGAAATTGGAGTTATTGATCGCCAATCCAGACACGGTCACACTCGTCTGTCCATTATTTCTTACAGTAACCAGCAAGGTTTGGGTCTGCCCGACGACGACGGCAGCAAACCGAAGGATCGTCGGTGAGCATGCGAGTTGGGGCATAGCGCTGGCCTTGCCGGGCGCAAAGCCGACAAGCGCGATCGACATGCCGATTGTTAGAAGGTTGACCGTGCGAAAGGAGAAATGCCGGAGGATGGACTGGGGGAGTCTCATACCGCCTAGTTTGAAAGAGAGGAGGCGTTAGGACTAGATTCCGAGAGTACAGCAACCACCCACTGTCCATTAGGTCAATGGTTCCAAACTAGGAATGAGAAAGCTCGTTCTTGTCGTAAGGCATTTCCTTAAAACTTGAGCCTCGTCGAACCTACGTCTGCCTCTGTCGGGTTTCGGCCGACAGATCAAATTGGTGAGCTTCAATACCTGGTCCACGGGTTTTTACCACCAACCCAATCGCAACTCTCCTCTGGCCGCCGGGGTTCAGCCGACAATTCCAGGCGACAGCGGACCTGCCCAACGGGCAAGCATGTTGCCAATGTGCTTAGCTAGCAAGAGGTCGCGGTCGGCGCGGTAATCGGCGGACCTGCGAACGCTGATGGTGTCGATCCCCAAAGGAAGAAGCGCGACAAACGTGGAACCTTCTCTCTGGGGCAACTGGTTTACTAAGCTTGTTCGTCGCAATGGCGCAGTTGTAGACCGAGAACATGCACTGGGTAATCCTGTGTAGAAAGCCACTGTGCAGGTTCAGGAAAAGGCTGGCAGTGGGTTATTTGCAGCGCTGCCAAGAGTTCCAAAACCTTGCCAGAGGCGGGTTTTTCTACTATCGTATCCAAAAGGAATTGATCGGCTTGCGCCCGGCGGGTGAGAAGACCGGCCGCCTCTGGCTGGCGCATCGCTTGAGAAACTGATTTTATCGAGCTACCCCCCAGTGATGACCCTAAGGACTTCACGGCGTAAGAGTTCCACGCACCCACCAGAGGAAAGCATGTCCATCGTAAGCCCCCGCACACTTCCTGTCCTACTGCTGCTTTTTACAGCGTCTTTTGGTTCAGCGCAGGACCTGTCGCATGCGGTCGTAATATCGGCCACTAAGCACGTCACCACGCCGCCGTTGAGCCAGATGGCGCCCGTCCACTCGCAGGGAGAAGTCAGTCGGTCTCCGGGCGCCGACGGCGCGTTTCCAAGGGAGTCGGGATATGCACACTCGTCTCACGATTTGACTCTTAGGTCATCCTCTGAAGCCAATGCTGATGCAACGCTGACGACGAATTCCGAACTCGACATTCTCGGCATTGGGGCGGGGTTCCCCGGTTATACCGAGCAGGCAAACATAGCCGTTGCGAACGGAGCCGCGGGAGCGACGCAATTTGTGCAATTCGTGAATGAATCCTTTGCGATATTCGACAAGTCCACCGGCAGTGTGATTTCAGGCCCCGCCGACGGGCACACTTTGTGGCAGAGTCTGGGAGCGCCCTGCTCGACCACTTCCGATCTCGATGAGATCGCCCAGTACGACAAGTTGGCCAACGTCTGGGTGATGATGATGCCTCTTTACACGGATCCGCCGTACCTTTGTATTGCGGTATCAACCACGTCGGACGCAACCGGATCGTGGAATCTCTACGCATTTGAAATACCGGTGAATACCACATTGTGCAACTGCAGCCCGATGCCGGACTATCCCAAGTTGGGCGTCTGGCCCGACGCTTACTACATCGCTTACGCACAGTCTGAGAACCTGGTTTATCAAGGTCCCGCAGCCTGTGCGGTCGACCGCAGCGCTATGCTAACCGGAGCGGACGCCACGATGCAGTGCTTCACGAACAACGGCACATCCAACAACCTGTGGCTACCTTCCGACGTGGATGGGACCACGGTACCTCCGAGTGGAACGCCAAATTACTTCGTGAATTTCGATGTCAACGATCAGTCGCTCGATCTCTGGCAGTTTCAGGTCAATTGGACGACGCCCGCCAATTCCACGTTTACCGGACCGACAAATATCCCCGTGGCGGCGTTTATCGAGCCTTGCGGCGACACGGTGACTGTGTTCACCCCCGCCGATAACTGTGTTCCCCAAGTGGGAACCTCACAAACGCTGGGTGTATTTGGCGATCGGTTGATGTACCGGCTGGCGTACCGCAACTTTGGCAACTACCAGGATCTGGTGGCCAATCACTCGGTCCAGATTGCTTCCGGCAACGACCAGACAGGCATTCGCTGGTACGAACTGCGCGACACGGGCTCGGGTTTTTCGGTCTACCAGCAGGGGACGTACGCGCCCGATTCGAATTATCGCTGGATGGGAAGCATCGCGATGGACCATGTGGGGGACATCGCGGTAGGGTACAACGTGTCGAGCAGCAGCATGAGCCCGTCAATCCGCTACACCGGCCGCCAGCCCACTGACACACTGGGCACGATGGAAACAGAGGTTGATATTTTGTCCGCGGCTGGCGTTGCCACCGGGTCGCAAACCAATTCCGCGCGCTGGGGCGACTATAGCAGCATGGCGATCGACCCCACAGATGACTGCACCTTCTGGTATACGAATCAGTATCAGCCAGCCAAAGGTAACAATCAATGGAGTACGCGGATCGCATCCTTCAGCTTCCCAGCTTGTGCGGGGGGCTTCACGCTGAGTTCCTCTGCGAGTTCACTTACCGTGAACTCTGGCAATCCAGGTACGGTTACGCTAACCGTAACGCCACTGGATGGGTTCAGCTCTACCGTCAGCTTTAGCTGCTCCGGTCTGCCTACGGGGGCTACTTGCGCGTTTAGCCCGTCCCAGGTAACGCCCTCAGGAGCCGCTACTACGACCAAAATGACTGTCTCGGTCGGCATGCAGTCCGCTTCACGACGGATGCCGAATCCGTTCTTGCCGGTGACTGCCATGGCTTTTGCTTTTTGCCTGATCGGCTGGCGGAGAGCTTGCAGCCCGCTCTTGCCAATGCTAGCGGCAGTGCTCATCGGCCTGGGGGCAATGTCGGCGTGCGGTGCTGGTGGCACCGGCGGAGGATCAACCCCGACGACTTCGACGGTTACCGTCGCCGCCACGGCAGGCAACATTCAGCAGACCACGACGATTGCCCTTACGGTGAATTAGCTCCGTTGCGCTCTTTTGCGCGCGGTGTATCCTCGTAGGATTTGACTCTGCTCCTGAGCGACGAGAACCGTGGAACAGATCGTGGAACAACCGTGGAGCAGAATACACCAGCCACGACAGTGATCGAGGTGTTGACTCGGATTTGGCAGCGCGTTCTGCAACGGTCACCCATCAACCCGGGAGACAATTTTTTTGATCTTGGGGGCAACGATTCGTTGGCCGACAGTGTATTTGCCGAGATCGCGCAAATGTGCGGCAGGGAATTGCCAAGCGCCACGATCTGCCATGCGCCGACGATTGCTTCGCTGGCGGTCTTGTTACAGCAACCCAGCCTTCCACGGTTTTCACCCTTCGTCCAAATCAAGCCGGGCGGGGAGAAACCGCCGATTCTCATTGCGCCCGGCTTGGGGGGGCGGGCGAGTTTCTCCCAGCTTGCCCAGCACATTCGCACCAGCCATCCGATCTATGGCATCCAAGCCAGGGGCGTCGACGGAATGGAGGAACCATTTGAACGTGTGGAGGATATGGCCGAGTTTTACCTCGATGCGCTGAACCAGCTACAGATCCACGGTCCTTACATTCTCGCGGGTTACTCCTTCGGTGGCTTATTGGCCCTGGAAATGGCACAGCGCCTGTCCCAGAGGAAACAGGTTGCGCAGTTGATCCTGATGGGCACCTACGCGCATCCACGCTACTTCCCGCCAGGCCAGCGCCTGCGATTCATCGCAAAACGCGCAAAACACCGCATTTCCTTTATAAAGCAGAAGCCCCGGGAGGCATTTTCAAACTTCTTGCGTGCCCTTGAACGTCGATCGCACATCGTTGAAGCCCTTCACCGAACTCTTTCTCCAGAAACATCTCGCCTATCATTCGCCCAGACCATTTTGCGCGTCGAGGCAGGTGATTTGGTCGCTCTGGCACGCTATCGCCCCCGGTTTTATCCAGGCAAGATAAAGTTCGTGACGCCCGCGGCTGATCATTATTACCCGAGCGATCCAACCCCTCTCTGGAAAGGCCTGGCAGCTGAGCTTGAGGTCGAGATTGTGCCGGGCGATCACAAGGGAATGGTCGACACTTACTTCGAGAGTCTGGCCACAGTGCTTACTCGCTACGTGGAAGAAGCAGTCGACGCGAAATGAGTCAATCGAGCAAGATACGCCACGGCGTCCTCCGCTTTGGAATGGGAATGAAGCCGGGAGGATCGTGGCGATCCGGCTAGAACATGTCCAGCGAAACGGTTTCGCTCGGAGCGTTGCCTGGACCCCAGGCAGCTACTGCAATGCCGCTTGCGACGCCTGTACCGCACACCCGCCGGTTCCGGCCACACAAATTTGATCTTGCAGGGTAGAAAAGTAGACCTGCGAATACCCCAGCAACGGTCCGGTAGTCACGACGTTGTCGATGATGAATCCGCTCGTCCCTCCGGTCGAGGTCAGAGCGGTACTGGGCAACACACCTGCGTTGATCCAGGTCAAGGTTCCGGTTCCGTCGGTGGTAGTACCGCCAGCCGTCGTGCTCCAGTTGGGAGTGAGGGGACCGGAAGTGCCTGTTGCCGTCACGATCTCAACGTTGCCATTCCGGTCAACAATTCGGGCGTGCAGGGAAGAGTATGGATTGTTGTTTTCCCAAGTCGGCAGTGGGGTCAGCGTGGGAGCGCCCTGGTTCAGCCAGGTGACGCCGCCATCGCCCGTAAGCGCACCCACTGGTGTGGCAGGCCATGCGGGCTGGGTCGCTGCCGAGTTCCCGGTGCCGGTCGACGAGACAGCCACCTCGACAAACGGCGTGTTGGTCGGCTCCCGGACCACCAGGATCTCCTGACCCACGTTGTAGTGAGTCGTGGCTTGCCACGGCAAATCCACGAAATTCAAGGCGCACCCGATGCCGCCGCACAGGGTCGGCAGGCCATCATTTTGTACGCTAAAGAACACCCACTCGGCCGTACCTACGCCGGTATTTGGGTTTGTGACGTTGGTCACGGGAGAACATGCGGGACTGTCCGCGGCAGAGGTCGGCGCCACAATCGGTACGACAGTGCCAAAAATTCCCGCCGCAATCGGGATCCGGTACAGAATCGGGTTGGCGCCCGTGTTCCCACAAACATAAAGGTTTCCCGTTGGCGGGTCCAAAGAGCTTTCATACTCATTGTCAAAGGCCCCGATGTACAGGGGATTCGGCGGCGTAGGCTCAAGGGTGCTCGACCCGACCAGCGCCTCCGATCCCATATCGCTGGAAGCAAAACTGGTGGTGAGCTGGTACACGCCGGAGCAGTCAACCCCGCCAGGGCAAAGCCCGAAGCCATCGCTCGTCACGAACGCGTAGACCAGTCCAGCCGAGGAATCGACAATAGGGCCCTGCACGAAGCCCGGCCCGCCATCGGCACTGAACGAGAAATCCAACTGTCCGGACTGGGTGACACCGGCGCTGGAGTTGACGAGATACAGGAAGCCGCCGACATCCTCCACAAACACATTCCCCGTCCCAGAATCGTAGACCGGGCTGGTAAGAGCGGTGGAGGCGCTCGAGTTCACCTTCACCGGCCAGCCTCCCGACGTCACTTCTGCGGGAGGGGCATTGAATACTGGGGTGAACTTATGAAGGAAGCCGGAGTCATCCCCAACATAAGCTGCGTCGTCGGCGTAGTCATAAAAGACCGATGATTGAGTGTCCTTGGCCGCGATACTCGCATCTACGAGCGCCAATGTAGTCATGCAAGGTGCGGCGCAGGTGGGGTACGCAGAGTTCGACGCGGGCGTGACTGGGTCGACGAGGAGTCCGCTTCCAGCCGCCCATTTCAGCAGCACCAAACTTGCAACTCCGCCGGTGGATTGTACAAAAGCAATTTGCGAACCGTCGCGGGAGAACACGACAGAATTTTGGATCTGCCCTCCGGTGTAGTACGACCAATAAATCGCAGGTGCCGTCCCCAACCCGTCCCCCTCGCAGGCAGTATAGACATTGTTGTACGCCAGAATGCTGGGTTGGCCGCCACTCCCGCTACTCCCCAGAAGTCCGGTGTTGTACACGATGAAATCGTTGGCACAACTTGCAGTTGTCTCGCTGAACGAAAACTTCGCGGGGTAATTCCCGGCGCCGACGGTGGCGCCAGGGCCCATGTCTTGCGCCCAGTCGCGCTTCAGTCCTTGACTCTTGCCGGGAGCTGGGGGGTGCGGGCGAACCCGCAACCGGGAGGCGAGCGTTCGAGGGGTTTCTGCCTCGAGCAACGCTGGCGACTGGCGACGGATCTGTTGCCAATAGCGAGGGTCCCGTTCTACGCGCCGGGCCTGTTCCGCAGTGGCGGGCTTAGAGAAAATAACGTGGTGATAACTCCAGTCAGAGATCGCATGCGCGGCTGCTTCGGAGTCCCGGGACGCTTGTCCCATTGAAACTGGAGACAAGGTCAGCGCTCCGAGAATTGAGATGCTCAACCATAGTAAGACTTGCTGGGTTTTTCTCATGTTTCTCCCCGCCGCTTGAGTGCACTGGCAACACGCAAAATCGCAGCGCTTGACCCAAACCCCCGGCCGGGTCAGCACTTGAACTCTTACCTGGGAATTGAGAAATCATCATACACCCGCATGTTTTAAAGGAAAGCCCAAAAATTCAACTGTGAGCACGAGAGATTTCCACAGACATTTCCACTTCGAAGGCCGCCGATGGCGCGGCTGGCCAGCACGCAGGACTCCCGGTCTTGCACTCGAATTACACCACTCACTACATTTCACGGCTGCGCCGATGATCCAAACGGACGATCCAAACGAATGAGACTTTCCGTCGTCACGCCGGTGTACAACGAACGCGCCACGCTGCGGCAAGAGGTCGCGCGTTCGAAATCATTGTGGAAGCTGATCGTCAGCCAAGCGCAGCACCACTCCTCATCGAGAGCCCGTGCAACGGCCGGCGTCTTTGGAGCTAACAGAGGCACGTCGATCCGAATCTGCAAACGAAGGAGTCTGTGGGGAACCAACCAATGGGAAACGTATCACTCACGGTTAAGCAGCTGAAGAAGGAAAAAGAGAAGGTAGAGAAGCGGTTGTCAGCATTGAATTAGCCGTCGTCCGGTCATGATCTCAACGCGGTAACCATGGCGTGACAATCAGCATTGAGCTTGAACGGATGCTGCTGCCACTCCCTGGCAACCTCAACCGTCAACCTGGGATGTGCACCAACACGCCACGGTACTCCACTGGAACACCTGCCGTCGGCGAGCCTCACAAGAAACATGGCCTTCCGGCTGTGCTACGGCACCACCACCTCCACGCCGCTCGAGTACTCACTTTCCTTCCCCTTCGAGTTCACTGCGGTCGTGGCGTAGTAGTACGTCGTTCCATGGATCACAGTCGCATCCGTATAGTTGGTGTTGGGATCTAGTTTCGAATTGATTCTGGTGTAAGAGCCGGTCGGCGAGGTTTTCCGGTAAATGTTGTACCCCGTAACTTCGGAAGATGTGCTCGCGATCCAGGAGAGACTCACAAAGGCAGCGGTGCCCGTGCCGATCACGGTTGAGCGTGTCGGGGAATCTGTAGCATCGCTGGCAAACGAAAGCGTAGCGGAGGGATTCCCGCTGACGTGCGGCGTGAAGGCGACGTTGAGTGATACGCCCTTGCCGACCGGGACCGTCAACGGTAAAGGTGTGTCGAGGACCGCAAACTGCGAACTGCTGCTGGAGACCGAAGAAATGGTTACGTTACCACCGCTGGCGCTCAGCTCTACCGTCCGCTTCTCTGTAGTTCCCACGGCCACATCGCCAAAGTTGAGTGTGGCGGGGGTAATCGCGAGCGCTGGCTTGGAGGTCCCAATGCCTGTCAACGGTATGTTAAGAGTCGGGCCTACAACAAGAGAACTGCCGGCGGCCGGACCGACGGCTTGCGGTCTGAAAATAAAGTCCAATTTCACCTGTTGCCCTGGTGCCAAGATCAACGGAAATGTCACCCCGCTTACCGAAAAATCTTTGCCTTCGGTTTTCAAGCCGGCAAGGGTCACCTTCCATGGATCGGTGTTGGTCAACACGGCAGGCAGCTTTGAACTCGTTCCCACCGGCACCTCACCGAACGCGACGCCCCGTGGACTTACGGTCACCCCCTCGCGGGTCACACCGATTCCTGCCAAGCCCACTGTAATGATCCCTTTGGCAACGCTGCTGACGAAAGTGATCGTCCCGCCCATCCGGCCTTTCGCGGTGGGAGCGAAAGTGACGCTGACCCCAAGACTCTCCCCCGGGGCTAGAACCTGTGGCAGCGTCCCGTGCGAGACTTTGAAATTGCTATTGGTCGCCCTTACTTCCGAGACCGTTACGTTCGACCGTGCGTGGTTGGTTGCAACAACGACAAGAGTTTCCGTCTGGCCGACGACGACATTGGCGAAATGCAGGTAGTTTGGCGAACAATTGAGTGCGGGCGCGGCTGCTCGCACCCTCGGGGGCAGCGTCATCACAGTCGCCAGCGCTACTACAGCAATAGCAGTCGCAGACAAGGACCGAACTTTCCACTGGCCGGATCGCATAAACCAGACAGCTTGGCAAGCATTGGGCCGTTGTGCCTAGATGCCAGTAGGACATCCGCGCGTGGCAGTCCGGCTGCACAGAGGGTGTGATGGACCGAGGTTTATAGCGAAGAAGAAGAAAGCTGCCCTCAGCAAGCCTCAGAAAGAAGACCCCTCAAAAGAAAGCCGCGATCTATCCCAGGGCCAGTACGGACGACAAAGGCCAAGACCCGCTGAACCAACTCGCCGCCCCCGTCTACGAACCGGCAAGAAACCAGGGGCATACCGCTTCCAGCCGCTCATCCCGCCTGCACCAAAGAGTTTGCCTTGCCCGTACAACCCTGCGATAATTCCACCATTGCGCGCATAACGGGAGAGGTTCGGCAAAAACTATCTCCAGCGTCGCTTCGTCCGAAAACACGCGCGAATCAGAGCGCCAATTCGGCGCTTCAACCTGCCCCCGCGTTATAAGCATTGCCCCGGAGGTCTCATCATGCGGTTCTCTACAAAATTTGTCACGCGACTTGTCTCAATCGCTTTCTCCCTTTCCTGTGGCTTCGCCGGCGGCGCATCCTTCGCATTCTGCCAGGACGTGTTCACCTATCACAACAACACTTTCCGCACCGGACTCAACACTGAGACCACGCTGACGCCCAGCAACGTGAATTCAGCATCCTTTGGGAAGTTATTCACTCTCTCCGTCGACGGCCGGGTCGACGCCGAGCCTCTGTATCTCTCTGCGATTCCGATCCCCGGAAACGGCACTCATAACCTCCTTATCGTCGCTACCGAACACGGCACGGTCTATACCTTCGACGCCGACACCGGCTCGCCCATCTGGCACGTCTCCACACTCAAATCCGGCGAGACCCCATCCGACGATCGCGGTTGCTCCCAGGTCACACCAGAAATCGGAATTACTTCCACACCTACCATCCGCCTCACCGGATCGACCGCCGTCATCTACACCGTCGCCATGTCGAAGGATACTTCCGGTGAGTATCATCAGCGCCTGCACGCTCTTAGCGCCGCCACCGGCAGCGAGCTCTACAACGGCCCCGTCGACATCGCGGCCAAATTCCCAGGCACCGGCGATAACTCGTCCGGCGGCGACGTCGTCTTCGATCCTGCCCAATACAAAGAACGTTCGGCTCTGCTTCTTACGGGTGGCGTGGTTTATCTCGCTTGGGCGTCACACTGCGATATACGTCCCTACACCGGCTGGATCATGGGCTACAATGCGACTACCCTAACCCAGGAAACCGTTATCAACGTCACGCCCGACGGTAATGAGGGCGCGATCTGGGGAGCGGGCGGGGGCCTCACGGCCGACAATGTCGGTAACATCTTTTTCCTCGACGCCAACGGCATCTTCGACAGCACCTTGAATTCCAAAGGATTCCCCAGCAGCGGCGACTACGGTAACGCCTTCATCAGACTCACCACCACCGGAGGCCTGGCCGTGGCCGACTATTTTGAGATGGATAACGGCGTGACAGAAAGTGAGGGAGACGTTGACCTCGGTTCCGGCGGAGCTATCTTGCTACCCGCAATGAAGGACGCCTCCGGTACGACCAGGAACCTAGCCGCCGGCGCCGGCAAAGACGGCAATCTTTACCTCGTCGATCGCAGCTCCATGGGAAAGTTCAATTCCGGCAGCAACAAAATCTACCAGGAACTCCCCGGCGCCTTGCCCGGCGGCATCTGGTCCCAGCCCGCCTACGTCAGAAACAAGCTATATTTCGGCCCGGTGGGCCAGCCCATCCTCGCTTTTGAATTCAAGGACGCGAAACTGCTAACCACGCCAGTGGCGAAAACCAGCAATACCTTCCCTTATCCCGGAGCCACTCCCAGCATCTCCTTCAACGTGGGTCAGGATGCCATCGTATGGGCTGTGGAAAATACCAATCCCGCTGTCTTGTACGCTTACAACGAAGTTAACCTGCAAGAGCTGTACAACTCCAACCAAGCCGCCGATGGACGGGATCACTTCGGTGCCGGCAACAAGTTCATCACTCCCCTCATCGCTAACGGCAAAGTCTACGTAGGCACAACCAATGGCGTAACCGTCTTCGGTCTCCTCTCGAAATAACTGGTGTGGCGACTACCCGGCGTGCCGCGGGCGCCCGCGAGTGCATGCGCGTCCGCACACTGCGTTTAAGGTCATCGCGCGGATCATATGCAGATCAGTTTTCTTGCGGGCGTGATTTCGACAAACTCTCTGCAGCCGGCAGGGAGTTTCAGTGTAATTGATTCCCTGACAATGTAGGCCCCCTGGTCCGAGTAGAGTCGGTGGTGCTAAAGCCAACCAAATAGCTCGGGAGAAAGGAGCCGAACGATGATCGGCTCGATTCTGCCTGATAAGCTCTGCCGCACCGACTGCGAGAGAGCCGTGTGCCCGAATGTGGCCAGCGGTTCATACCCAGCCCCAAGGGCATATAATTTTGCCCGGCGCTGGCAAGACTAGGGGCGGGGAACGCCTCAAGAAAATAGGGGGCTGACCTTATGCTGACAGAAGAACAACAACACTATCAAGCCCAGTTGGATATTCTCTGGGGACGTGTTATGCGCGAACGCAACCCCCGGCAATATTGGTTTCTCCTGGAAGAGTTTCAGATATTATTTGCCAGGCTGATGGCAACCCACCCCAGGGAGTCTGAAAACAAATAAGGGCAACGGGATGGGCACGATAATAACCGTGCCGAAGGCATAGTGGTTTTACCTGCCTTTGGGTTTTAGGCACCTGCTCCACCTCACGGGGGAGTCCCAGACCCGCCGTGCCGCAAAGATTGCCGGCCTAATTCCTTATTAAAGACCAGCGTGCCATGGGGAAACGCGCTATTCTGGCGGGTGAAGTCATAGATCCTGCCCCTTCCACTATTGGACACCGGTGCGAGCCGGAGAGGATAGCTCCCTTAGGTAACTCATTTGTTGCGAGGTTTATCCAGCACAATGTCGGTTTTGATACGCAATCAGCGAGGCAAGGGCGTTAAAGGCTGCACTACAAAACGGAGACGGCGGGATCTGTGGTGGAGGAAGAGCAGGCCGCTAGCAACCGAAAAGCAAAGCGCGAAGTCGAACAAGGCATCGCGACGAGCTAGTTTGCGGCGCTTGTCAGGAAAGGCGTCGAAGTGATAGCGGTTCCGCTGGTGGTGGTGCACCCAGACGTGCCGGGACCGGTTGAGCATCCCCAGTAGTTCTGCGTCGCATTGATGTTGGTGCCGGTACAACTGGCTCCGTCGAGCGTGCAATCGTTGGCGATGCCGATCTTTCCTCCGAGCAAGTTGTTCTGATGGATGTCAATCTCAACCCCGGTATTCACGCCGATGTCGACATCTTCGCCGCTGATGGTATTCCCGGTGACCACGGTTCCCACGATTCCAGATCCGCCGTCGCCGCTGCTGATGTTGATTCCTGCAGTTCCAGGCGTTTTAGAGTCGGCCGTGTCGGCGCCGTTTCCGGAAATAGTGTTGTTGACGATGCTGTTTCCAGACATGTTATCCGCCGGGTGGCCGAGCGCGGGCCCCTTGTGACTGTGGATCGCTACGCCGGGAAGACTGTTACCGGTCAGAGTGTTGCCCGTGACTGTGTTGTTTGTCACAATGCCCGGCCCGTTGCCATCAGAAAAGAGCCCGATTCCCGCCCCACCGTTTTCTGCGCCGTTATTAGTAGAGGTGTTGGTGGAGATCGTGTTGTTGTTCACCCCGTAATGCGTGGCGTAGTCGGGAGGTTGGGAACCCACGGGCGGATGCGATGCGAGCACGATGCCGCACACGACCGGGTTGGCGGTGACGGTATTGTTAGTAATGGTGTTCTGCTGGGCTGCCCTGGTTTCGTCTGTGATCACGATGCCATCGGCGTTACCGGAAACCGTATTGCCCGACACGGTCGAGTTGACGGCTCCGAGCAAATGAAGCCCGCCGCCGCAGTCATAGGATTCATCCGTCTCATAGTCCGGCTGACCGGCACAGGCAGTGCCTGAAGTGCTGGGTCCTTGCTGATCGTTATTCACGATGTCATTGTCGAGGACTTTGACGTCGGTCGTATTAAGAAGCAGAATCCCCTCATACAACGCGTTCTCTATGGTGAAGCCCGAAACCGTAACATCCTGCAGGCCGGGGTTGCTCAAGCCATCAAGCAGGACGCCGTTCGCAAGGTTGCTTGCATCGATGAAGGACTGGCCGGCGCCGGCACCGATAAGCGAAAGCGGTTTGCCGATTGTCACATCTTCTGCGTAGGTGCCCGCTGCCACGTTGATGACATCGTTCGCGGCAGCCGAGTTAACGGCGAGCTGAATTGTCGCATAGCAACCGCCGGTACCCCCGGGGTTTACACAGAGAGTCGTTTCCTGGGCGGCGGGAGAGCCGCCAGAAGAGCACGCAGGAGAAAATGCTGCCAACACAACTGCGCAATGAAACATCGTGTTCCGGCAAAATTGCAGTCGCGTCATGGAAGATCCTCCGCTTCGCCGTGACCACATTATGGCACGGGCTTCTTTAGTCCGCACAAATCGAAGGATGTTCCCGCGATCAAGGAAATCTGTCGCAGCGCTGTTCGTGCCCCGACAATCTGGAAGTGCCAGTTCTTGAAATACCCCGATTACACTCATTGACAGGGTTGTTCGACATTTCCCCGAAAGCTGGGTCGCCGGGCCCACTCCGCGTTTCTGCTAAGCTTCGCCTGTAATCAGCATGGGCAGCCGTCCGGTCTCACGACGAAGTTGGCAGATGGCCCAAGTCAGGGCGGGTTCGATGTGTGATTTGTGGAGGGAAGCGGGAACTCTACTAGCAACACTGTGACGCCTGCCAAGACAAGCATCGAGAGTTGAAGCGCAGATTAACCGGCTGCAAGCCCGGCCAACTTCGCACTCGGTTCGGTCTTCGATTCGCGAGTCTCGTTTCGACTGTTTCTCCCCGCTCCTTCGGATGCGGGACCGTAACCAGAGACGCTGAATCAGACGCCGAGTCCGACGTTCTTGTGCGCCATCTCGACGATAGAGCGCCCAATCATTAGGGACGCAGTCGCGGCGGGAGAGGGAACGTTCAGAACGTGCAGCACGTTTCCCGATTGCACAAACTGGAAATCGTCGACTAGAGTTCCATCGCGCTTCAGTGCCTGGGCGCGAACCCCGGAGCCGCCGGGGACCAGGTCTTCGTCGCGTACGGCTGGGACCATTCGCTGCAAGGCGCGAACGAAGGCTGCCTTTGAAAAAGACCGGTGGACTTCGTCGAATCCGCTCCGCCAGTACCTTGCGCCCATTCGCCAGAATCCCGGAAACGCGAGCGATGAAGCCAGGTCTTTCAGTTTGAAGTCAGTGCGCCGGTAGCCCTCGCGGCGAAAGGCGAGAACGGCGTTAGGGCCGGCGTCGACTCTGCCACTGATGCGGCGTGTGAAATGAACTCCGAGAAAAGGGAACCGCGGATCGGGTACGGGATAAATAAGGGCACGCACCAACGACGAGCGCTCGGGAGTGAGATCGTAGTACTCGCCGCGAAAGGGAGCAATCGTGACCTCCGGTTCATCGCCGGCCATCCGGCTGATGCGATCGCTGAACAATCCCGCGCAGTTTATGAAATAGGTTGTGGAGAATGCTCCGCGTTTGGTTTCTGCCACAATCTCACTCGCACCGCGTTTCAGGCTCAAAACTTCCGCGGACGTCAAAATCGATCCACCGCGCTCCACGATTAACTCTGCGTACTTATCGCAGACCGCAGCATAGTCAGTGACGCCGGTTGAGGGGAC
>Ga0210383_10001564_pt1 | contig 20917 bp, 14 predicted proteins | sample IncBWC14OmetaG_FD_160072 | JGI IMG/M metagenome (GOLD analysis project Ga0210383, IMG submission 160072) | Forest soil microbial communities from Barre Woods Harvard Forest LTER site, Petersham, Massachusetts, United States - Inc-BW-C-14-O ... | reverse complement strand
CTTCCCGCCGTTGGTTCATGCAGGCCGCAGATCATCTTGAGCGTCGTGGTTTTTCCGGCGCCATTTGGACCAACCAGGCCGAAGATCTCTCCGTCGGCTACATCCAAATTTAACCGGTCAGCAGCCACGATTTCGCCGGCCTTGCCGGACGGCAGATCATACTGTTTGGTTAAGTTGTCGAGATGGATCATGGAGATGCGCGCATCTTCCGCCACGCCGTCGGTCTTGTCAACGATCCGGGTGTCCGGCCGTCGGAAAAGTCCACAGAACAAACTTCCTTGAAAAGCCTCGCCGCTTGTGCATCATGCTAGCGTGGTAATTATGGAGACACGATGAATTGCCGAACACGAACGCTGGACGCGGGTCAGATGCGGGAGACGGACCTCCTCACACCTTCGCCGAGAAATAGCCGCTTTCTACTCGACACTGGGTGCCGAGTAGAATCGCCTGTAACTCCAACAAAACAAACGATCGGGCCACGCGTTACTCGACACAGAATGAAGGGTGCCCCGACGCGCGCGAATCGGCTCTTTCGACCCGGAATTGTCCCAGCATTTTTGCTGCTCTTGCTCGCCGCGACGCTGATCGCGGCGCCGGTCTTCGCGAAACCGCACCCGTCTAAATCGCTCACCGTCGAGCGCATTTACAGTGGCCCGAGCCTCAGCGGGCATCTCACTGCGGGAATCGAATGGAGTCCCGACGGCAAGTTCATCTCGTATCTCCAGCGCGATGGATCGAGCGTCGAAATGTGGACCATGGACGCGGCGAAGGGCGAGCGCAAAGTGCTCGTCAAGGCGAGCGTACTAGAGGAAGTGATGCAGCCGCGAAAGACCAGCGCGATCCAGTCCACGGGACTCGGACGCGTTCAGGCCGAAAATTATATTTGGTCTCCGACGGGCGACGCGCTGCTTTTTATCGGCAGCAGCAATCTGATGCTCCTCGATTTGAAAACGATGGCGTCGAAGCCGCTTGCAGTAGCCGCCGAAAATGCCCCGCAGGATATCGCGGACCCGAAATTTTCGCCTGACGGCAAATGGGTCAGCTTCGTGCGCGATTTCAATTTGTGGGTCGCGAGCGTGGCCACCGGCGATGCAAAAGAAGTGACCTCCGGCGGCAGCGAAGAAATTCTGAAGAGCCAGCTCGACTGGCTTTATCCCGAAGAGCTCGACTGCCAGACCGCGTATTGGTGGTCGCCGGATTCTTCGAAGATCGCTTATTACCAGATGGACGAGCGGCCGGTGACGCGCTATCCCATCCTGGACATGAGCTCGCCGCTTGGAGAAACGGTGAACACGCGCTTTCCACAAACGGGCGAAGCGAATCCCATTGTGCGCGTAGGCGTGGTGCCGGCAGCTGGCGGCGAAACGAAATGGTTGGACACGGGTTCGGACACGAATGTGTACCTCCCGCGCGTCGTTTGGCTGCCGGATAGCAGCCGTGTCGCCATCGAGCGCCTCAATCGCGCGCAGACCCAGCTCGATCTGCTCTTCTCGGACGCTGCGACCGGCGCTACCCGGACGATTCTCACCGATACCGACAAATACTGGATTAATCTCGGCGACGATCTCTACTTTTTCTCGGACAACAAACGATTCCTTTGGACGAGCGAGCGCACCGGTTTCCGCCACTATTACCTCTACGATATTTCCGGAAAGCAGCTCGACCAATTAACGAGCGGCGACTGGGGAATCACCGGCAACGGCGGATTCGGGCCGGGCGCAGAAAGCCACCCGACGGTTGACGAAGCGCGCGGCTTCGTTTATTTCTTTTCCAACAAGGACGAATTGCGCGGCACGCAGCTCTATCGACTGTCGCTCGCAGACAAAACGATCACGCGGATTACGCGTGAAGATGGCACGCACGGCATCGTGATCTCACCCGATGCATCCGCCTTTGTGGACACGTACTCCAACGCCATGACTCCGTCGCGCCAGGACCTCTATCATATGGACGGCAAGCGCACCGCGACGATCAACGAAAATAAAGTTTCCGAACTGGCCGAATATCATCTTTCGCCGGTCGAATTCGTGGATATTTCGGCCGATGATGGGACGAAGCTGTGCGCCTCGATCATCCGCCCGCCGGATTTCGACGCGTCGCGGAAATATCCCGTGCTGGTCAACGTGTACGGCGGTCCGGGCGTCCAAAACGTGCGCAACGACTGGGAAGGCGCCGATTTCTTGTGGCTCGAGATGATGGCCTCGAAGGGCTACATCATTTTCTCGCTCGATAATCGCGGCTCGTACTACCGCGGCCATGCATTTGAGACTCCGATCTATCATCAGCTCGGCAAAGTCGAACTCCAGGATCAGCTCGCAGGGGTGAAATACCTGAAGTCGCTCGCGCACGTGGATGCGTCGCGCATAGGAATCTGGGGTTGGAGCTACGGCGGCACCATGACGCTGAATGCCATGTTTAACGCCCCGGACGTTTTCAAGGCGGGCGCTTCGATCGCGCCTGTCAGCGACTGGCGCCTCTACGACACCACCTACACCGAGCGCTATATGGGCCTTCCGCTGGACAATCCGGACGCCTATCGCGACCACTCGCCGGTAAACCAGGCCGCAAATTTGCATGGCAAATTAATGATCGCGCACGCAACCGGCGACGATAACGTCCATTTCGCGAACACGTCGCTGGTGATCAACGCGCTCGTATCCGCCGGAAAATATCCCACGACCTTGATGATCTTTCCCGGCCGCGGCCACGGCATGAACGACGCTGCGGCTCGCATCCAACTCTTCAAGGGAATTACCGACTTCTTGTTGAACAATCTTTAGTACCAACAACCTTCATGCAACCTGAAGTAGGCGCGTTTGTTCTGAGGGCGCCTACCACTTGACGCGGACGCGATAGTCGAGCGTCGCTGTTCCGTCTTTCTCGACGGGAATCGAAAATCCGATTGTCGTCGCGTCGAGTTTCGTCCACTTGAAATTCGAGTTCACCACTTCCCAATCGCCGCCGACCGGCTCGCGCACCTCGACCGTAACCGGGCCGTCCTTGTGATTTCGCAGCGTGATCTGATATTCCATTTCGTGCAGATCGTTCGCGAGCTTCTTGTAGTCCATCTGCTTGCGCTCGCACACCACGTCGAAAGCATTGCCGACGTAAACTCGCAGCATCTCGTCCTTCGGCGTATGCGTGATGGCGTCCTCGCCGGCGAATTGCGTGCCGCCCTTGGAATCGGCCTGATATACGCGAACGGTTCCCGCGGGCAGCGGCATTCCGAGGCCGGACTTTTCGTCATTCTTGAACCGGTAATAGACTTTCACTGGCTGCGGGATCGCGTTCCCGATTCCCTGCGGGTTGCGGTAGTAGTATTGCTGGCCTTCGACGGAGAGATATTTCTCGACGGGAATGTTCGTTCCGGTCAGCAAGCTGATCTGCTTCGATTCGTTATTGTGAATCGACGTGCGGCGCTCGAGCGTGTACAGATGATATTCCGAGAACGCCTCCTGCGAGAATTGTGGAGCGTTTGCGGCCTTCGCCATCAACTCCATTTGCGCAGCGACTCTGGGTACAGGCATGGCTTCCGTGCGGTGAATTTCACCGGCGACGAGTTGCAGTTTGGCGTTGTCGTAAGCTGCGCCGCTGTTGTTCACCAGGGTGACCCAGCCATCGAGATCGGCGGTCTTCTCATCGCGGCCGACGGTGAGTACGTAGTCCGCGTTCCAATTCATGTTGCCGGTGAGGTAGGAAGCCTCCACGCGCTGCGCGTCCGCGCCGCGATTCTCGAGCGTCCACACAAGCGTCGGCCTGCTGTATAGATTTCCGGGCAGATCGGGGAAGCGATATGAATCGGCGCTCATGCCGGTGACGATTTCATCGCCGATCTTCCACACCGGCCCGTTGTTGTCGGAAAGCAGCAGCGCCTTCGTTTCGACCCACTTCGTCGAGCCGGCATCGGTTTCCGGGTGCACCAGCGTCACTTCGCGGCCCACGTATTTCTGCAGCAGCTTTTGCGGATCGAGAAGATCGTATTCGTAGTTCTGCTCGATCACGCTCAGCTTCGCGGGATCGGTGAGCGAGCGAAAATGCACGGTGGCGGGCATGATCGAGGCGGCCACATCCTCGAAGTGGAGCGGAAACGCGCCGGATTGCAGGTGAATCTGGCGGACGTCGCGAACGAGCGCGAGATTCGAGTTGTAGACGGTGACGGAAAGATCGGTCTGGTCCTTTTCTGTCGTAGTCAGGGGCGCGGTGGTCGTGGCTGGCGCGTCCTTCGATTGTTTTTCGTCGCCGGCCCCAGCTGCGTGGGCTGCCTTCAATGTTCCCGCCAGAGGAACGAGCAAGAGAATCGCCGCCAGGGCGGCCGTGCTGGAAATTTGTGCGCTGCGTGATTGCATAAGCTGTCTCCTTCGCGTGAACGTCACTGCACAGGTTAGAACGCTGGTGGCCGGTTTTCTTGCAGGTTAATTAGACACCGGCGAGCATGCTATGGCGCGGGAGTCCAATGCCTGCCGCCGTCGCTGGTCGTGAATTTGCGGCCGTCAGTAGTGGTGACTGTCGCGGAGGAAGCATCCGTCGCCGTGACGTCAACGAAATCCGTTTCCGCGGGCGGAGCGATCGTCTTCCATTTCTTTCCATCGGTGGTTACCAGGATCATGGCATCGCGGCCCACGAGCCAGCAGGCGTCCGCGGTCGGAGCGGCGCCCGCGACCAGGTGAGCATTCGGGCTCGTCCACTGCGCGTGCCAGGTTATGCCCGCATCGCTTGACCGCTCGACATATCGCCCGCTGGAAAATCGCCAGAGTACTTGGGGATCCGGTGAGCGAACGAGCGTGCGCGCGGATGTTTCGTCGCCTGCTTGCACCTCAACCGTTTCGGTCTGCGCGAGCGAGCGATTCGTCGCGACGGCCGCGGACAGGTGTTCGCTCCGCGCCGATTTTGCCACTGCGGTAGGCTGTGCAATCGCGTTTCCGCCCGAAACCGCACTGGCACTTTCGGGCGTGGACGGCTGCGCAGTCGGCGGCTTCCTAGGCTCGCTCGTACTGTACGCGTTTTCGTTTTGCGCCAGGCTCTGCGTTTTCGGCGCTGCGGGTGCGGTAGCCATCTTTGCTGCGTTGCATTCGGCCCATGCGGGAGGAACCGGCGATCCGTCCAATGGCGTGTAACACGACCCCAGGGGCAATTCTGTAGACTGTTGCGACTGCTGCAGCTTCTTGTCGTTCTCGGACAGCAAGTTTTCTGGCTCTTGTTTCATCCGCTGAGTCATGGACGTGGAATCCGACGGCGCGATGCGCTGAACCGATCCAGCTTCGGAACGCGCGAGCGGTTCGCCTAATGGAACCGCAACTCTTGCAGGCGGAGTTTCCCGTACCGAGCGCGAAGATTCCGGCGCCGCAGATTCTGGCGTTGCAGAACTTGCCGGTGGCGCGGCTTGCTGATTCGACGCGACGAGCGCCCGCTCGCCTGCACGATGAGGCGGGCGAAACACCTGCACGATGATTACGAAAATAATCGCGGCGGCTGCCGGGGCGAGCCAGCGCCAATCCCAAACCAAGCCTGGCGCTTGCGGGCGCTTTTTTTCGGTTGTGCCGGCGCTGTCGCGGGCGCGAACCAGCACCACCAGCTGCTCGCGGCAGCGCGCGCACTGTGCGAAGTGCGTGTTCCAGCGCGCGGCTTCGTCCGGGTCGAGCGAGCGCTCCGCATACGCGGCGAGAATTTCCGGATCGGGGCAGGCGCCAATCTCTGAACCGGGTGCGCCGGACGGAGAAGCAAGGCTCCGCCGCAGCAGTTCGGAAGACTGTTTGTGTTCGTCCCGGTCTTTGTCCTGCGAGGCCATGAAACTATTCTCCTCCATCCCTTAGAACGCTCAAAACTTCAAATCTTGCGCACAGCGTCTTTCGACTTCAAATGAACGCTCAAATCGAACGGCCACTCACCGCTCGCGCATTCCAGACACAGGCGCACCTGCGCTTCGCTCATTTTGTTGCGGTCGCGCAGCGACGCCTCGACGCGCGCGCGAACGTCGCGGCGGGTGCGTTCGAGCTTGCGCGATACGGTGGCCTCGTGTTCGCCGAGCAGGCGGCCGATTTCGGCGAGGGTGCGATCGTCCGCATAGTAGTACGCGAGGCGCAGGCGGTCGGACGGATCGAGGCTGCCGAGCGCGGCCGTGAGAGCAGCCTGCAGGATGGCGAGATTGTTCGTCCGCTCTGGATCTTGCTGTGGATCGTGCTCCAGACTCGGTGCGCGCAGCGCAGCGATATGGATATTTTCGTCGCCTTCTTTATTTTCGAGCGGCTCGGTCCTGCGCGTGCGGCGAATTTCGTCCACGTGCCGCTGCGCGAGCACGGCGTGAAGCCATGTGCCGAGCTTGCTGCGGCCGTGAAAATAATCGAACAGCGATTTTCTGCGGCCCTCGGATTCGCGCAGGCCGTACAAATCTGCGTAGAGCGAATCGGCCAGCTCCCGCGCGTTGCCGTCCTGCGCTGAGCCAAAACCTGCGATGGCTCGCGCCGCGCGGTACAGCTCCGGGCGGAATTGCGCGACGAAGAAATCCCACGCCGCGGGGCTGCCAAGGCTGCACGCGCACGCAAGCGCGAGATCGGCGGCATGCAGCGCATCGAGATGCGCCTCGATCTTTTTGGCATCTTTTTCTGTGATGGGCTGCGCGCCCGGGAATCGCTTCGCGGCGCTGCGCTCGAGCGCGCCCTGAAATTGCTCGCGCGTGAGATTCCAATCCGCGGGCGCGGCGGCCTTGCGCCAGCAGCGCTCGACTGCAGCCGCGAGCGACGCGGGAAATTTCGGAACGGCGGCCGGCGCAGGCGCAGCTGCTGCGACTTGCGCCGAGACAGTTTCTGTTTTTGGCGCGGCGATCGGCTGGGCGGGCCGGGAAGTCATGCAATGGATGATAGCGGATTGGGGCGCCGGGGTTGTATCTCAGGGCCCGCAGTTTCCGCTATACCAACGGCCGCAGGTAAGGTCGGCGTCGCTTCGAGTCAGTCACACAACGAGGAGTCGATGAAATCGAGTCTTCTGACCGATGTTCTCGAGAATCTCGAACACTAGGTCCCCCAACTGATTCGCCGCCTTGAAATACTCGCGGCTTTTGTCCGGGTCCAAGAAGCGATTTATGAGTTCAGCTTCCGCGTAGTTTGTCTCTTCCAGAAAAGCCTCGTAGCACTTAATAAGATCTTCGATCCTGTTCAGGTGGGTCTCTCCGTGCAGCCATTCGAGACGCTCGGTCGGGGTCAACCTGATCATGTCGATGGCATCCGTTGGGCTCACGGTCTTACGTTTGGAGTATACGAAAAGGAGATAAAGAAGAGCCGAATAACAAGTTAGAAGCCTGCTGTGCTTCAGTTTAAAGTTCTTAAGCTTGCGTTTCGCCTTCTTAGGAGGGGGTTCCGTTGAAGTCCGAGCTTCGTAGTTCACGCAAAACGTTCTCCAGAGGCGGAGAATGTCATTTGCCAGAAAGGCTGGCACAAACTCGTTTTCGCGACCTTCATAATCTCTCCAATAGGCATCAACTACGGGGTGGATCACTTTCTGATACACGGTCGATTCGAGAAGAGGGCGGCTTTCAAGCAGGAGAAGCAATCGAGCCGTGAATGTGTTCGTAATATCGTCTTCAGGTGTTCCGAGCGTTCTCACCAATTCCGTAACGCTATAATGGTTCAAGTACTCGCCATCCCCCGAGAAATCCTGGATTCCGAGGTTCCTGACGGCCTCAATCAACTTCGCCTTCACCAGTATCTCATCCAACGGACGAAGCGCACGGTCGTCGCCGGCGTTCTTTCCAGCGATAAACAAGTCGAGATCACTAAAGGTACCTGCTTCGCCGCGACCAAACGAACCGGTGACATACACACAAGCCTTGTTCGCGAGCAGTTTCTCAGCTTCCTGCAACTCGCGCCGCAGTTGTTCGACACGATTGGCTGTCTCAGCTCGGCGACGCCTAAGGATTTCGCCCAATAACACCTTCCCATTCAAAGACGTTGGCAAATATTTCTGCTTGCTCTACAGCGTCGTCTAGGGCGTGATGGGTGTGCTCTCGACCCGATCGAAGAAATGGGAACAACTGTTGCCGACCAGCTTCCGAGGTTGGAATGCGCGCCTTCACAGCGATGGCAGTCTTAATGTCGAAGCATCGAGAGTGGCCGAACGGGGATCCTCCCTGACAGAAGCGGGTGAAGTACCAATAGAGCCACGCCCAATCGAAACTTAATGGATACGCGACAAGCACCGGACGCCCCTTACCGGCGATTCGCTTGACCCATTGAAATGCATCTTCCATCGCGCGCTCCGGGGTCTCCCCTTCTGTCTTAAGTCTTTCGCGATCCAACCCATTGACACGAAGCGCCTCGGGCTCGAAGGAATCAGAAATGGGCCGTAGCTCTCTGTAGAATGTGTCTCGGTAGTTTTTGGGGCGTTGGAAGAGTTTGCCGTCAAAACATCCAGCGGATACAAGGGCGAAGGACAGAATCGAAAAAGGTCCAGGTATCGGGCCATCAGTTTCAACGTCAGCGGAAAAATAGGCGTCGAATATTCCTTGCCTGTAGGATTCCTCGATTCGCTTTACGTCTGAACGACTTAGCCCAGTTCTCACTGTTATTCCCATGAAAGTGTCATAACATCAGCATGCCACACTAGACAAGAAGGGAAATCAGAAAAGGTGCAGTTCCGATGGTGCCTGGGTCTCAGACATGATCTGTGGCCAGCATTTCAAATCACCGGCAGTCGGCGGGGGTGTCCATCTGTTTTCTCTTCGCTTCGGCGCACGTTCTTGATGCGTCTCGGTCAATGCGACTGCGACGGATGGACGCTGACTCGCATCGCTAGACACGGTTCGGTCCCAACTCGCGACGTCCATCCGAACGACGAAAGCGTATTTGAGTCAATTTCGGGACTGGGTCAATTTTTTCGAGTCTACGGTCCTGCGGCGGCGAATGGAAAACTACTCCCAAGTAACGTAAACTGAAGCAGGCGACTGCGGAGAGGTGCTGGAGTGGCCGAACAGGGCTGCCTGCTAAGCAGTTACACCTCAAAAGGGTGTCGGGGGTTCGAATCCCCCCCTCTCCGCCATTTCATCCCGACTACATCCAACGCAACGGTTTCGTAGGGGCTAAGTTAGCACCTGCCTTATCTCGACCCCGCTCACAATTGCAGCACGCCCGGGCAAGCCCGTGCGACCGACAGCGGCGGCAAGCCGCCGCACTCCACATGCGTCGTGCCGATTCGAAAATCGCGATGGAAGGTAAACTCCGAGCCAAGCAAGTGTGCCGGGCACGACATGTCGTGCCCCTACGGATTCGAAATCAAAACCATTCCGCTTACGGATGGGTGTCTCCGCCGAGATCTACCTTTCCGGCGAAGGATCGGTAGACAAAGACGACGTATCCAATGGCGAGCGCGATTCCAATGAACCACCAGACCAAGCCAATTTTGAGGCCGTACGCGCCGGCGGCTGCGTTCTCGGCGGTCAGTGAATACAGTGGGCTCCGCGCGGGAAGGACCATGGGGTAGACGCCGAACACGGCGCTCGTCATCATGCCAGCGAGATACGCGCAGGAACCGAGGAATGCCTTCGATTCATTTTTTCTGCCGAGATAAATCCTCGCGGCGACCAATCCCACGACTGCAAGCAGCGGAAATACCACTCCCCAGGGCCATCTCGAAAAATTCTTTGCGATGTTTGACTGCACGCGAAAGGTGACGCTGGTGACGACGATCGTCAGCAGCACCACGGTCAACCACGCATTGCCCGCTACGCGTGCGGCGCGATCGCTCAACTCGCCAACCGTTTTCATTCTCACCCACAAGGCGCCGTGCAGCACCAGCGCTACGAGCGCCAGCACGCCCACGAGAATCGTGTACCAGTCCAGAATCCCCGTATCGGCGCCGAGACGGAAGTTGGTCCACAACGGCTCGAAGAAATATCCGCTGGCGTCGAGAGGCACGCCTCGGACGACGTTGCCGAGAGCAGCACCGTAAAACACGGCCAGCAACAGGCTCGACGCGCTGAAAAGGAAATCCCACATTGGCTCCCAAACCGCGCTGTGAATGTGATTTCGAAATTCGATGGATATGCCCCGGACAATCAGCAGCCATAGCACCACCATCAGCGGCAGATAGAATCCGCTAAAGCCGCTGGCGTACAGGGCGGGAAAGGCGAAATACAGCGTGCCGCCCGCGGCGATCAACCAGACTTCGTTGCCGTCCCATACGGGCCCGATGCTGGCGAGGACTTGACGGCGTTCCGCGTCCGTTTTTGCCACGAGAAGATGGATGGCGCCGGCGCCGAGATCAAACCCATCCAGCAGGACGTACACCGCGAGCATCAACGCCACGAGGCAAAACCAGATTATTTCCATCTCGCCTCCTCAGTGCTCCGGCAAGAGCGCGGCACCGGTCGCGTCCAATGGCCGCGGCTCGGGTCCGATTTCGATCTCGCGCCAGACGAGGAACAACCAAAGAATCGCAAGTACCGCGTACATACCCATGAAACCGATCAGCGAGAACCAGACATTTCCCGCACCCACGCGCGGCGACACGCCATTCGCCGTCCGCATCAGCCCGTAAATCAGCCACGGTTGTCGGCCCAATTCCGCCGTCATCCATCCCGCGGTGTTCGCGATAAAAGGCAGAGGCGCGCAGAGCATCAGCAGCCATTGCATCCAGCGCCTGTTGTAGATCGTCTTGCGCCAGACGAGAAATGCGGCCACCAGAAGCACGGCGATGAAGATTGTCCCCAGGCCGACCATCACGTGATAGCTGTAATAGAGCAGCGGGACTGTGTCCGGCCAGAGACTCTGCGGAAAACTCTCGAGGCCGTGCACGTTGGCGTTCCATTTGCGATAGGTGAGAAAACTGAGCGCTTGCGGAATCACAAGTGGATTGTCCAGGCGCCTGTTCGGAACGTCCGGTTGACCTAGAATGGCCAGCGGCGCGCCCTGCTGCGTTTCGAAAAGCCCCTCCATCGCCGCGAGTGTCGCTGGCTGGAACTCAGTGACCATTTTTCCCTGCACATCACCAGTCGGAAAAAGCTGCAGGAAGGCCGCAATCACGCCCACGATTACGGCGGACTTCACAAAGGTGCGTCCGTACGCCTCGTCGCGCTTCGTCAAGAGGTAGAACGCGCCCACCGCGGCCATCACGAAGCACCCGGTCTGGGTAGCGCCCATCATGGTATGGACGTATTGCCAGAGAGCCCACTTGTTGAGGAGCAACGCCCAGAAGCTCGAGAGCAGAATCTCTCCGTGAGGGCCAATCGAGTATCCGGTCGGATGCTGCATCCATGCGTCGGTGGCCACGATCAGGTACCCGGACATCCACGATCCCAACCACACCAAAAAGGCGGCCCACCAGTGGCCGATTCGCCCGAGCTTCTTCTCGCCGTATAGAAACAGTCCCAGGAAGCTCGACTCCAGAAAAAACGAGAAGACTCCCTCCATCGCGAGCGTTTGCCCGATCACACCGCCTGCAGTCTTCGAGAATTCCGCCCAATTCGTGCCGAACTGAAACTCCATGGGAATGCCCGTGACAACTCCCAACGCGAAGTTGATGCCGAAGATTCGAGCCCAAAAGCGCGCGGCGCGGTTGTAGTGTTCGTCGCCGGTTCGCAATGCTTTCGTTTTCAAGTAGAGGAGCAGTAGTGCCAAACCCATCGTCAATTGGGGGAAGATGTAATGGAAGGTGACGGTAAATGCGAACTGAAGCCGATGGACTCCGAGCGCTTGTTCCATTGGGCCTCGCTAGCGCACTGCGGAAAGGCTTGCCGACAGCAGCGTCGCGATTGTATCTCGAATTAGTTGCTGGAGTATTACGGCATTCGCGGCGCGCAGGCAAAGATGAGTGATTCCAGATGGGGCAAAGCGTTTGGATCAGAAGTACTACGGCAGTTCATGTCTAAGCCGAGCCCCACACTTTGCGGGCTGTGTTGACCACGAGCTCGAGTTTGCGCCACTGCTCGTCGAGGGTGAGCAGATTGCCGGCGGCGACGGACGCGAAGCCGCACTGAGTGCTGAGCGCAAGATTTTCGAGCGGGATGAAACGCGCGGCCTCGTCAATGCGCCGCCGCAGGTCGTCCGGCGATTCGAGCTTCGGAAATTTCGTGGTGACGAGCCCCAACACAACGCGTTTCCCGCGTGGCACCAATCGGAGCGGCTCGAAGCTGCCGGCGCGCTCGGAATCGTATTCCAGCAGGAAGTTATCCACGTCGAGCGTGCCGAAAAGTTTTTCGGCGATGGCGTCGTAGCCGCCCTCGGTGTACCAGCGGCTACGGCTGTTGCCTCGGCAGATGTGGACCGATGTAGTGACTTTGTTCCGCGGGATTTCCTTGAGAAGCGAATTATCTCCGGCGACGGATTTCTTGAACTCCTCGTCCGGATTCAGGCCGTCGCGCTGGAGCCTGCCGCGCTGGATCGGATCGAGATAGTGCGAATAGAAGGGCGCGTCGAGCTGAATATAGGTGACCCCTTCGGCGACCAGCCATTTGATTTCGTCGCGCACGATTTCCACCAGATCCTGAAGAAGCTCGGTGTGCGTGGGGTAGAAGCGGTTGCTGACGCCGCGCTTGTAGCTGGAGACCATGAAATTCGACGGCGCGGGCAGCGTGACTTTGAAAGGGCCCGGCGCGGATTTCTTCAGAAACGGAAGCTCATGCGCGGTTAGCTTGCGAGTCTTTTTTAGTTTTGCGCCGACGGCCTGCGCCGAGCTGGCCTCGAATCCGCCGCCGGGGCCTTTCCAATCCAGGACCACTTTGTCGGCGACGAAGCCTTCGACCGCGTCCGCCATATCGGTGAGCCAGGATGCGCGGCGCAGCTCGCCATCGGTGAATATGGATGCGCCAACTTTGCGCTGGCCGTCGAAGATCTGGAGGATCGCGCGGTCCTCCGCCGTCCGCAGTTCCTCGAGCTTAAGCTGGCCCTGGGAGTGAGCAACGCGAGCCTTTAGAAGATCGGGCGGACGCAGAAAACTGCCAACATTTTCAGCTCGGTGAATGGGGGGCATGGGTGGTTGTCCTCTTAAGCCGTAAGTACCCGGCAAGGGACATCCCCGGTGATGTAGAACTCTGGGTTCGGTCTCCTGCGGGCCATCCGAAGACGCCGGAGGCCTTCACTCCGGCGCCCTCGTGCTAGGCGTCGTGATCGCACGCGCTGGTCATCCTTAAAACATCATCACAAAAATCGCAAACTTCAGTTCTGCGAGTTTGCGGACTGCTGCACATCCTGCTCGGTCTGGTTAGCCTGCTGTTGCTGCTGGTCCAGATCGGAGCCGACGCTCGTGTCGGGCTGCGCCTGTCCATCCGGATTCGCCTGCGGATTGCCCGCGGGGCCGGATGGCAATCCACCGTGGCCCTGATTCTTGTTGAGCTGCGCAAGGCCATCGTCCACCTGCTCGTGCAGGTGGTTGTGCATATCCTGCAGGTCGTCCACGCCGACTGGAACCTGCGAGCCGGTGGAGCAATCGCCGCGCTGGCTGCTGAGGACGCGCACGCTCACGTTGTTGTTCGAGTCCGCCGTGTCGTCAATGCGGCGAAGCACGTCGCCGGAGCTGAGGCTGCATCCCGTGCCGTCGGCATTCTGGACGCTGAGCGTGGTGGCCACGACGAAGGTGCGATGATTGGGATCGAGCGCCGCGGGCGCGGGGTCGGCACCTCCGCCTCCACCCTGATTTGCCGCCTGTGCCTTGTCCGCGGCAATCTGCGACGCGACCTCATCCGCGATCGCCTGCTTGACCTCGGGCGTGAGTTGCGTTTGTCCGCCGCCTGAATCACCGCCACCCTGGCCGCCACCCTGCGAATTCGAGTAATCGCCCGCCGCTTGAGCGCCGGCGTCCTGCTGAGCTTCGTAATTAGCCTGCAGGTTTTGAGCGAGCAGGTAATCGGTCAGCCAGAAGGAAGCGCTCGGGTAAACCGCATACGGCGAGAAGTAATATCCGTACGCGCCATACCACGGCGATCCGCCCCAGCCCCAGCCATAGGCGATCGGTGCGCCCCAGGGATTGTAGGCCCAGCCATAGAAGCCCGGATTGTAATAGTAGCCCGGCATATAACCGTAATAGCGATAGCCGTGCCAGTAGTAACCGCGATAGGCCCGCGCATAGTAGCGGCCGTTTCTGTAATACGTTCGCCCCCTGTATTCGTGGCCGCCGTGCATGTAACCCCGCTCGCCGTAGCCGCGCCCGTGCCCGTAGCTCACCAGACGCGTGTGATCGGCGCGCTCCGTGACGATGGTTCGGCCGCCGTGTGCCCCGTGATTGATTGTCATGCCGCCAGATTTTATGGTGCTCACGTGTCCGCGAGAATCGAATCTCGCCGCCGTGCCGGATTTGGTGGTGATGCTCGTCGGCTTGCCGGACTTGTTGTAATCCATGCGAGCGCCGTTGCTGCGGGTCACGCTGTGTCCGCCGGGAGGCGCGTTGAAGCCGTGGCCTGTGGACGTGTTCGTGACGCCGCCCTTGCCGCCAATCGTGCTGCCCGTTCCGCCGTTTTTGTTGCCGCCGGTAGCGCCGGTTCCACCCTTGTTGAGTGAGGTATTCGTGTTGCCGCCTTTGTTGCCGGTCCCGCCGAACGAATTGGAGCCACCCTTGTTGGTATTAACACCGCCTGCCGTCGAGTTTGAACCACCGTGATTGCCGTTCGAGCCGAAAGTATTGGTGTTGCCGTGGTTGCCGTTGGTTCCGCCGGTCGCACCGCCGGTAGCCGTGTTGCCATGGCTGCCATTGTTACCGCCGGTCGCAGTGGCTGTGGTCGTGGTTGTGCTGTGGCTGTTGCTGTTGCCATACGATCCGTATGGATTGGAGGATTTGTTGGTGCCAGTCGAGCTGCCGTTAGCGCCGCCAGTACCTGAACCGGTTCCGTGACTGTTCCCGTACGAACCGTACGGATTGGAAGATCCTCCGGTATTCGAGTGGCCTGTACCTCCGGTGTTGCTTCCACCGGAATTGCCGGAACCGTGATTTGTATTGTTCGGTGGGGGAGAGGATGGATGCGAAGGCGCCGCAGGCGCGGGATGGGGGGGCGGAGCACTCCCACCACCACCTCCTCCGCCGCCGCTGCCCTTGTGCTGTCCGCGCGCAATTCCCGGGATCGTCAGCAGAATCAGAATCGCAAGCAGCATTCGCAGAGTGTCTCGCGTTGCCCTGTTCGAATTCATCGTCATCTCCTGATAGCGGAACTTGTGGGATAAGGGAGCAATCATTTTTGACGTCTTTGCTCCGTACAATAACATTGCGCAAAAGCGCTGCAACCCCCGTCATGATCAAAGTTCCCCGCGCGCTAGACCTCCAGCACCGGGGAACGACCGCTCGGCGCGCGTACGTGGCTCCTCAGCAAATCCAATTCCAGCTTCGCGACAATGCTGCGCGCCGAAAACTGCGTTTGGTGCGCGAGCATAGTCCGCGGCCCATTGGAATGTCAATCGGGACGGCGAAATGGTGCCAAAGCTATAAACTGGGGGCCTCGCGGTCGCCGGGCGGTGGACCAAGCGAACTCGGCTTCGTCATTCCATAAGTGTTTCTTGTAGCTGCCTTGCCGGCTGCGGGCGTGACAGGAATGTTGACACCTACAACGACGGACCAGTAAGATTCCGGGCTACCGAACGGTTCGTTAGGTATCCTTGCGGGAGCTTTTCGAAGGGGAGACATCTAGATGAGAAAGATTCTATGGGCCACACTGATTCTGGCGACCTTCTTTGGCGTGAGGGCGGACGCGCAATCATCCAATGCAGCGGGAACCCCGGCGCCCGGAGCGCCGACCACGGCCACGGCCGCGCCTGGTTCGACTCCGGCGCCGTCAACGCTGCGCAAGAAGCGCGTCGCGGTATTCGATTTTGATTTCACAGCCGTACCGACCGCGACGGTCGCACAGTTGGGCGCGAGCGTGGACATCGGGAAGGGCATCACAAACCTGTTGGTGAAATATCTGGTGCAGGACGGCACTTATTCGGTGATCGAACGCAACGCGCTGGACAAGATCATGTCCGAGCAGAATTTCTCGAATAGCGACCGCGCCAATCCGAACTCAGCCGCGAAGATCGGGAAAATACTGGGCGTGGATGCGATGATCGTCGGGAGCGTCACCCAATTCGGAAACGATACCAAGAATACCAACATTGGCGGCGCAGGCGGCGGCTTCGGCGGATTTGGCCTCGGCGGCGTCAAGCACTCGAACAGTAAGGCCATCGTGAACATTGACGCGCGCATCGTGGATATTGACACGGCGGAGATTCTGGGCGTGGCCGAAGGCCACGGCGAGTCTTCGCGATCGAGCACGTCGTTGACGGGCGGCGGTGGGAACTGGCACGGATTCGGCGCCGGCAACGCGGACTTCGGATCGAGCGATTTCCAGGAGACGATTCTCGGCGAGGCCGTCAAGGCATCGGTCGAGCAGATGAGCGCGGGATTGATCGCGGATGCCACCAAGCTATCGGCGCGGACGATTGTTGTGTCAGGACTGGTGGCGGCGGTGGACGGCGGGCAGATCGTTTTGAACGTCGGCTCGAAGTCGGGCCTGAAACTGGGCGATCAGCTCTCGATTGAGCGCATCACCAAGACGATCAAGGATCCGGCGACGGGGCAGGTGCTCCGTCAGATGACCTCGCCAATCGGCGTTGTCAAAGTAACCGACATTGACGACGTTTCCGCAGTCTGCACTCCAGTTTCCGGCGCGGGATTTAAGGTGGGCGACGCGGCGAAGACGGTAACGCAGTAAGAGAATCATCGCGAATTATTATTCCATCGGCAGGCCGACGTAATTCTCCGCGAGCGATTGCGAAGCGGCGCGCGAGCTGGTGACGTAATCAAGCTCGGCAAGCTGCCGGCGCTGATCGAAAGCGTTGTCGGTGTCAAACAGGTGCAGCATCGAAGTCATCCACCAGGAAAATCGCTGCACTTTCCAGACGCGCCGCAGGCATTTCCGCGAATAGTCTTCGAGCGTGGATTTTTTCCCCGCACGGTAAAACTCCGCGAAGCCATCGGCCAGCACTCGCACGTCCGAAACAGCCAGATTCAATCCCTTCGCGCCGGTCGGCGGCACGATATGCGCGGCATCTCCGGCCAAAAATAATTTTCCGAACTGCATCGGCTCGACGACGAAGCTGCGCATTCCGGTGACGCCCTTTTGCAGCACTTTCCCTTCGGTAAGCTTCCAGTTCGGGTCGGATGATGCCAGCCGCAATTTCAATTCCTGCCAGATGCGCGCGTCCGGCCAGTCGTTGATGTCTTCCTCGGGCTTGCACTGGATGTAGAGCCTGCTAATCGTAGGCGTGCGCATGCTCAGCAGCGCGAACCCGCGTTCGTGGTAGGCGTAAATCAATTCCTCAGACGACGGCCGCGCTTCAGCCAGAATACCCAGCCAGCCGAAGGGATACACACGGTCGTAAACCGTCAGCGCCCCAGCGGGAATCGAAGGGCGGCATATGCCGTGAAAGCCGTCGCATCCGGCGATGAAGTCGCATTCGATTTCTTGCGCTTCGCCGCCCGCGCGAAAACGAATCTTTGCCTTCGCCACTCCACTCGCGCCCGCAAAATCGTGCACGCTCGCGTCTTCCGCTTCCAGAATCACGCGTCCGCCTGCCGCCGCGTCAAACAGGTCCGCCACCACTTTATTCTGCGGATACACGATGATGCAGCGGCCGTTGGCCAGCTCGTCAAAGTCGAACCGATGCGTCTGCCCGCCAAACCGGAACATCACGCCGTGATGGATCAGCCCTTCGCGCTTCAGCCGGTCGCCGATGCCCGTTTCGGCCATCAGATCGGCCGTACCCTGCTCGAGCACGCCCGCCCGCACGCGTTCCTCCACATACTGCCGGCTGCGCGCCTCGACCACGATCGAGTCAATGCCCTGGCGGTGCAGCAGATGCGAAAGCATCAGCCCCGCCGGCCCCGCACCCACGATTCCCACTTGTGTCCGCAAGCTCAACTTCGCGTCTCCGCTGAAATCGGCGCCTATTCTACATTCAACTTGCAATGTCCAGAGATCAAACTAGAATGTCCGCACGTTCACCACGAAAAGGGCTCCCAGCGTCGTCCGCCCTTCATTTTGGCGGACAAGCCTGGGAGATCAGTTCCCGCCAATTTGGGTGGCGGGAATGGCAGAGCCGGTGCGACAACGCGCCTGCGCACAGTGCTCCCACGGAGGCTCCGAATGTCGAATGCACGTTCGTTCTACGGCTGGAAGCTGGTCGGCGCGCTTTCCGCGATGGATTTCCTGAACCTGGGAATGCCTTTTTATATCGGAGCGATCATCAATCCCTACATGCTGCAGCACATCGCCATGAACCGCAGCACGCTCGGTTTCGGATCCACGCTGCTCAATCTTTTCGTCGGCATTCCCTCCACGCTCGTAGCCATCTCGATCGTCCGTCTCGGCATACGCTCGACGTACTTGATCGGCTCGGCGTTCGTTTGTGCCGGCTCGCTGTTTCTGGCGTTTGCCACCACGAAGCCGTGGGAATTTCTTCTAGGCTTCGGCGTGATCAACGGAATCGGCGTCTGCTTCGGAGACATTATTCCCGGCAGTACTGCCGCCTCCCGCTGGTTCGAACGCTACCGCGGCCGCGCCGTCGGTCTCGTGCTCAGCGGCTCCGGCGTTTGCGGGTACTTTATGGCAGGTCAAATCGACAAACTTTTGCGCGCACACGACGGTAATTGGCGACTCGGATGGGAAATCGTCGCGGCAGGCGCCGTCCTCGCGGGAATCATTGCTCTGCTTTTCGTTAAGGAGCGCCCCGAAGATCTCGGCCAGCTTCCCGATGGCGCCGCACAACCGGTTGCCGGAGCGACGGCGCACCACGCTTCAGGCAAGCTCGTCACGCAATCCGAATGGACAACCGGCGAAGCCTACCGCACCAGCGCTTTCTGGCTCGTGGTGACCGCCGGACTCGCCGCGCAATTCCCGTTCTTCATTTTCGTCGCTCACTGGCTGCTCCATCTGCAAAGCGTCGGCGTTCCGTCCGGCCAGGCGGCATCCTCGCTGGGCCTGTTTACAGTGGCGTGCATCGCCGGACGCCTGATTGGCGGCTGGCTGATGGACACGATGTCCGCCCGATGGTCCTTCATGCTTGGGCTGTGCTGCTACCTGATCGGGTCCATCGCCGCTTTGCACGCCGGCCCCGGCGCGCTGCTCATCGTCAACTCCGTCGCCATACTCTACGGCCTTGGCATCGGCTGGACCTTTACCTGCATGACCACCTGCATCGCGCATTACTACGGCCCCACGGCGTTCCCGAAACTTGCCGGCACTTTGCTGCTTCTAACATCCGGAGGCGCGTCGCCCGCGGGCTGGGTCGGCGGTAAAATCTTCGATGTGTACGGCAGCTACACGCACGTTTGGCAATTGAACATCGCCATCACCGTGATCGGCATCGTGGCCATCCTTTTTGCCGCCATGCCGCGTTACCGTAGTGAAGCAGGCGCGGTCGCCAAGGCCGCATGAGCGTGCGCCCGTAAATTCCATAGGAGACCCCAGTGCCCGAGAAAAAAAGCTTTTACGGATGGAAGCTGGTCGGCGTTCTTTTCATCCTGGACTTCATCAACATGGGATTTCCGTACTACGGTGGCACGATCATCAACAGTTACATGAGGAAGAGCCTGACCATGAGTGGCAGCACGTACGGCTGGGGCTTCACGATCCTCAACCTTTTCGTCGGGTTTGCCGCCATTGTCGTGGCCATGTTCATCGTCAGATTCGGGCTGCGCGCTACCTTCATGATTGGCTCGACCATCATCGGCCTGAATGCGCTGTTTCTTGGTTTCTACGCATCGAAGCCATGGCATTACCTGGTAGCGTTCGGCGTGGTCAACGGCACCGGCATGAGCTTCGCCACCCTGGTTCCCTGCGCAACCGGCGTCACGCGCTGGTTTCGCCGCTACCGAGGCGCCATGATGGGCCTCACGCTGTCCGCCTCCGGAATCTCCGGATTCTTCCTTTCTCCATTGCTCGACAAAATGTTGAGCGCCAGCGGCGGCGATTGGCATGTGGGCTGGAGGATCGTCGCCGGCGCCATGGTCGTCTCCGGGCTGATCGCGTTTTTCTTCGTGAGGGAAAGCCCGGAGTCCATGGGCCAGACGGTCGATGGGCTGCCCGAGGAGAAACAGGCGCAGCCCTCCCGCACAGATGCGCTGGCTACCAAGCACGAATGGACCGCAGGTCAGGCTTATGGCACCTCCGCTTATTGGCTCGTCGCCATCGCCGGCATCTGCGCCACCTTTCCCTACTTTCTATTCATCGCGCACTGGAAGGTAAACCTTCAGTACGTCGGCGTCAGTTCCGGCAAGGCCGCTTTTGGAATTAGCCTGCTGACGATCGGCACGCTCGGAGGACGTTGGATCGGCGGATTGTTGATGGATTATCTGAATGCTCGCCTGGTTTTCGTCTTGGGCGCGAGCCTCTATTTCGTCAGTTCCTACCTGGCGATCGTGACTCACGCTGATACTCTCGGGCTCGCGTATATGGCGTCGCTACTGCAGGGAATCGCCTACGGCTGGACCTACAGCTGCACCAACACAATGATCGGCCACTACTATGGTCCCAAGGCCTACCCGAAATTGAGCGGCATGTATATTCTGCTCACTTCCAGCTGTGCCTCGCCCGCTGGCGCGGTGGGCGGCAAGATCTTCGACATCACGGGAAGCTATGGGAAAGCGTTTGAACTGGACGCCGCGCTCACGATCGTGGCGATCATCGCCATCATCTTCGCCGCCATGCCCACGCCGCGCGAGGCAGTTCCCGTCGCCGTGGCCGAGCCGCAGGTCGCCTAGCGTCCTCGGCTTTTGTCAAATTGGCTCCGCCGCGGTGGTAGGACCCACGGCAAAGTGCCGCTTATTCTGTCCGGGTTCGAATAGTCGCCACCACTCAACATGTGAATCGGCCGGAAGAATGTCGAACTCAAGCCCATCGCTCAGAAGCATGCCCACGCGACCGGCCAAAGCTACGTAGATCTCACGAACAACCAATGATTTCTGTTTCTCA
>Ga0210383_10001563_pt1 | contig 20920 bp, 38 predicted proteins | sample IncBWC14OmetaG_FD_160072 | JGI IMG/M metagenome (GOLD analysis project Ga0210383, IMG submission 160072) | Forest soil microbial communities from Barre Woods Harvard Forest LTER site, Petersham, Massachusetts, United States - Inc-BW-C-14-O ... | reverse complement strand
AGCGGGGGTTGCTGTGCCGCTCGTCATAGTGCATGGGGCGGACCAGCCCGTCGTCCCGCATCGTGGCCAGCTCCTGCTGGACTGTCTCCAGCGGCAGCCCGGTGTACCGGGCCACACCTGACGCGACCAGCCCGTGGTCGCTGGCTGGCTCCAGAACCCTGAGTATCTTCTGCCGGGCGGACGGATTCCCCCCCGGGGTGAGGAACCACTGGATCATGTTCTCGTTCCCGCCGGACCGCACGTACCACGCGGCGCCGCGGTTTTCCAGCACGGCCAGCGCGCGGCGGACGGCGCAGGGCGGCTGGGTGATGCGCCGGGCGATCTCCGGCGAGGTCACGCCGACCTCGCCGGCGCCGTACCGGGCCAGGTCCGAGATCACCTTCAGCTGGACCATGTGCCGGACGGCGTCGTCCAGGTGGCACCAGTCGGCGGTGATATCCGCGCAGTAGGCGCCTTCCTGGCATTCGCTGCACACGGCGGTGATCGGGTACTGCTCCGGCCGGGTGCCGCGGGTGGTGACGGGCACGTCGCCGTGGTCCCGGACCGACCCGGGCAGCGGGATGATCTCGTGCCGGCGGGCCGGGCCGGGCAGGATCCGGTCCGGCGGCACGATCGCCGCGATCACCTGGCCGCTCTCGGTCAGCAGCGTCACCTCTCCGCGGACTGCCGCCGCCCGGACGGCTTGCCGCAGCTCCCGGTGCTCTGGCGCACTGACCGACCCCTCGTAAACCCGCAGGTCCAGCTTGCGTTCTGTCATGTTCCCGTCTCCTGTCCTGTTCCCGGCTGCGGCTCCAGGTCCGCCGCGGCATCCGCAATGGCGTCGAAAACCTCTACCGTGGCTGACGCTTTCATCCCGGCCGCGGTGGTGATCAGCCTCGTCATCAGCCGGATATTGTCGCGGCCCCGCACCGGGCCCCAGATCCGGGCGGCGGCCTCGATCAGCCGGGCCGGGGTGACCGCGCCGGCCTGGGCCAGCCACCGAGCCAGCATGTCCTCGGCCTGGTCCTTCAGCGTGTCTTCGTCGTCGTCGTCGCCATCCCGGTCGCCCGGGATGTACGTCATCCCGGGCAGCTCGCAGCGCAGGAACCACCTCGGCCCGGCTCGCTGCGCATTCCGGTTGATGCTGAACAGCTCGATTCCTCCTGCGCTGCCCCGGTAGGAGGCATGCGGGCCGTCCTCCCAGGTCAGCAGCGGCCTGGCTGTGCTCTGCGTCATGATCCGCTCTCCTGTTCTTGCGCGGGGTACGGGAAGCACCAGGTGTGGTCCGCCGTGGTGCAGGTGGCCGCGTGGTACCGGAGGTTTCGTACCTCGCCGGCGTCGTCCGGGTTCCGGCCGTAGATGGCGAGCAGCAGCCGCTCCTCCGGGGAGGCAGGCTGCGGGTAACGCGGCGGATCGTCCGTAACGGGCAGGCTGATCCCGGTCCAGACCACTGGCTCGTCCTGGCTCATGATGGCTCGTCCCCCTCATGGTCCGCGGAAGACGTTTTCTCTCCCCGGTTGTAAGCTGCCCAGTCGGGCTGCACGACGTAGCGCCGCCGACGCCAGGTCATCCGCCATGGCCGGGACAGGCCAGACCGCGCGGTGACCGCTGCGTCATAGGTGGCGTACGGGCCGGCGGCTATCCGGCCCTTCCAGCCCTCGGTAACTACGAACACGTAGGGGTCCGGGTCCGGGTTCTGCCGGGTGTTCATGGCTGATTTCCGTTCTCTGGCCAGGTGACCGGGTTGGATTGGGCTACGCGGGTCTTCGCGCCGTAGCAGTTCAGCCGCCAGGCCCGGAACCAGGCGCCTTCGGATGACAGGAACAGCCGTGACCTGGGCCAGCGGAAGGTCTCCCGGGCCAGCGCCCGCCGCAGCCGTATCCCGCGCAGCTTGCGCAGCCCGGAAGGGACGAGCAGCGGGTTCGGGTCCGGGATCCGCCAGCACTCCGGCCGCCAGCCTGGCTCCAGCGAGCCCTCCGGGTAGCGGGTGATCTCGACGCGGTACACGCGGGACGGCCGGACTTTCCGACTGGTCGGAGAATCAGTCACCGCGGATTCCCCCCTGATCGCGGGTGGCCCGTGGCCGCCGCCCTTCGCACGAACACGGCAGCGTCCCGAGCGCTCTGGGCGGCCCGCTCGGTTACCGCAGTACGGCCAGCCGGGGTGAGCCGGTAGCCGACCGGGTGACGGCCGGTGTCCTTTTCCGCCAGGCCTTTCCGGACCAGGCTGGAGCCGGTCTGGTGCAGGCCCTGCGGTGAGCTGTCAGACGGCAGCTTGCCTCCGGCCATCAGGCTGCCGGGTGTCGCCCAGGCGAGCCCGCCACCGCGCGGCAGCGCCATCAGGAACTTCCACTCGTTCGGTGTCGGCGGCCGGGTTGCCCGCGCGGCAGCCCGGGCCCGCTTTAGTCCCTCAGCCACCGGGGTGCCCCTCTCCGGGCTCGGGCTGGCCTGTGCGCAGCCGGAAGACGTGCTCCCGGTGGGCGACGGCGGCCTCGTACCGGCGCAGCTCGTCTCGCGTGTTGTCCAGGTGCGTCGCCAGCTCGGCGGCCAGCCCTTCGATGAGTTCCTGCCGGGCTGCGGCTGTGATCTCGGCCCGGGTGGGGGCCCAGACCCCTGGCTCAGCCGCTGGCGGCTGCTCGCCGCTATGGTCCGGGAGGGCTTCCGCGGTGCCGTCCCGGAAGACCTCCCAGGTGGCCGCCACCCCGTCCTGGCCTGACTGCGGGCCGCTGGGCCGGGCCTGGACGGGCTCGGTGACCCGCATCTGGACGAACGCCCGGCTGTAGGTCACCAGCGTGTCACCCTCCTGGAAGCACCGGCGCGGGTGAAAATCAGGCGCGTCCGGGCGGATCACCTGGCCCCGGTACTCGAACCGCTCGATCGTCCCGCGGGCATGGGCGACGGCTTCTCCCCACCCGGAGAATCCGGGGCCTATGCTGGCGCCAGACGGCACCGTGAAGTAGACCGCCGATACGACGGTTAGCCGGGTCTTGGTCATCCCCTTCGTCTCCTGTTCTGGCTGGCTATCCATGGCGAAGCCAGTCCTCCACGCCGATGGCCAGCTCGTCGCGGCGGCCTGTGACCGGCGCGCCTGCGACGGACGACCACTGGAGCGCGCCGGACCGGATCAGCGCGGTCATCACCGCGGCCACCTGGGCGATCACTTCTGCGCTGCTAGCTGTACCAGACCGGATCAGCACGGCGATCACCGCGGCGGCGCGGGTGGTCGTGTCGGCCTCGATCGCGCTCTCGTCAAATTGCACCTTGTTCGCCATCGTGGTCACCTCCTGTCCTGACTGACGCCGGGGTGTACCCCGGCAGCGGGTGCGCGGGCACTTCGCCGCGCCAGCGGGCCAGCACCGGCTCGCGGACGGGGCGCGGCACGCCTATCTCGCCGTAGCTCGCGCGGCATGCCGGGCACTCGACGCGGACGTCAGGCCCGGCGCCGTTCCCGGTCCGCCACGGCAGGCCGCCGCCGATGCACGAGTCAGCCACCGCCCCGCGCCCGAAGCTGGTGACCCGGTACTCGGTCCAGCCGTGGCCGGTCTTCCCGATCTTGCGGCTGACGGCCAGGCCCTTGCTTGTGCAGGACCGGCCCAGGGCCGCGAGGCTCAGCACGTGAGCGTTCCGGAAGTCCGGGAACAGGGCCGTGGTGCGCAGGCCGTCCGGCGACCACCAGTTCTCCTCACCGCGCCTGGCGGCCGGGTTGACAGCGGCGATCCCGCGCAGGAACCGCCGCTCGTTCGCGGTCGGCCCGAAGTTACCGTTGTCACTCACCAGGTGCCTCCGTGTCGATGTCGTTCTGGTCCGCGCCGAACCACGGGTACGGGTCCTGGCCGCCCAGGTCGTTGACCCCCGGCCGCGGATGCCCCGGCTGACGGGGAGACCGCGGCCGGACGTCTGCGGCACTGGCCCGGGCCAGCCGGGCCAGTGCGCCCGGCCGGGTGATCCGGTACAGCAGCTGCATCCGGGCCACCCAGCGGGCGGCGGGCTCGCCGGGTTCCCGGTCCGTCCAGTACTGCGGGACCGGTTCTGCGGCCCTGGCGGGCGTGGTCATGCTTGCGCTCCGGCCATGACCTGCCCGGCCGGCGCCTTGTCACCGTCGAACCGGGCCAGCACATCGTCCAGGCTGGCCATGCCCTGCGCGACTGCCACGCCTATCCGCTCGACGTGCGCGATCACGAGCGGCATCTTGCCCAGCACCACGTAGTCGATGCCGGAACCCCCGGGCGCGCAGCTGGCCCCCGGCTCCGCGTGGCAGGCCGGGCACGTTACCGAGATCAGCGCGGTAACCAGGCTGGCCCGTACGGCAGCCTCCGGGTCCGGGCTTGCGAAGGCCGCGGTGGCCAGGCCGGCGAGGTCCGGCGTGTCTGCCTGCACCGGCGCGGGTGCCGGGCTGACCGCCCGGAACGGGGCGGCGTTGGCCCGGATGCCGTTCCGCTTGCGCAGCTTAGCCGGGATGGGTACGGCCGGCGGCAGGAGCGCGCCGGGACGCGGCTGGGCGCCTGGCAGGCGCAGCCCGCCCGTGCTGGACTGCTCGTCATCTCGCTGGCGTACTGTCGCCGAGGTGACCAGGACAGGCGGCGCGCCGGGGATCAGCTCGCCGGTCTCCCGGTCCCGGGCCGGCTCGTACCAGGAGATTCCCTCGGTCATGTAGCTGATCGGGTCGAACAGCTTGCCGCTCTTGACCTTCTCCGCGATGATCGTGGCCGACACCGCGTCCGGGTCAAGGAGAACGGTGCTCAGGTCCGGCTGGACTCCCGCTACGAAGTCCGAGGAGTTGAACAGCCGGGACCCCGGCAGGCCAGTCTTCCCGCTGCTCTTGTCTGAGGGATGCGCGATCGCCAGGATAAAGCAGTCCAGTTCCTTGACCAGCCACTTCATGCCCAGCATGAACCGGTTGGCGGACGTGTCGTTGGCGAGCGACAGCCCGCCCGTAAAGTCCGCCGCGCTGTCCAGGATGACCAGCATGAGGTCATCAGCGACCTGCTTGATCTCGTTCGCCGCCTGCCGCAGGGCACGCGTCGGCTCCCCGCCGGACCCGATCGGCACCGCGAACGCCTCGGGCATGACAAACAGCCGCTCGTCCGTGTACGGCGGAAGGCTGGCCAGCCATGCCGCGGCTGCCTCCGGGCCGCGCTTAGCTTCTATCCCTGCCGCCCGGGCCTGCCGGTCCTGCTGCTCACGGACCAGGCGGCCCTGCTTGCGCACGCCGGCGTCGGCCTGGCCTTCGCCGAGGCAGATCACGACGTTGCCCTGCACGACCTCGCGGCCGAAGAACCGCGTGCCGTTGGAGATGGCCAGTCCCAGCTCCTGGTCGGCCACCAGAGATTTGGCGAAGTAGGACGGGCCGTACAGAAAGCCCGCCCCGATGAGCGGGATCATGCGGTCTACCAGGTAGTCCGGCGGGCTGGTGTCCAGCTGGTCCGCGTTGATGAGTGTCATGTCGTTTCCTGTCTCCTGTTCACGAAGGCTTGCGGCTGACTGCCCGGTCGGCCTGTCTCCGGTTGTATGTCGTCTGTATATCGTACCACACGCGAAGTGATTGTAATCACGTGGTGAATTACGGGGGCTGTCGTGCCCCTGGCCTGCGGAAATTCTTCTGGCGTGGCGGGTACCCCGGTACGGGGGCTGTTGTCAGAACCGCGGTTCCCCCCTGGGTGCTGACCGGCCTGGGTCAGTCGTTGCTGCCGTCCCAGGCCAGCCAGTCGGCTAGCTGGCTGATCAGGTTCACGGCCTCGGCCCTGGTGATGCCCTTGGCCAGCACGATGCGCTGGGCCGCTGTCTCGTCCCGCCATATCTGGGACCGGCCGTCCCGCTGCTGCCGGGCGGCCCACACCTCCAGCCGGAAGGTCCGCGGCAGGGTGCCGTCGTCCGTGCCTTCCGGGTTGATCTTCAGTTCGCGGTGATCGCGGTGTTCCACGGCCATGGCTGTCTCCTGTTCATCGTGACCTGGCTTCATCAGCGCGGGACGGTCATCTCCCGCGGACCGCGATCTTCCCGCCGGCCGGAAGATCGCGGTTTCGCCTCAGCTTCCGTTCACGTTGCCCGGACGCCTCGTCTCCAGGGCGTCCTCAGCCAGGATGACGGCCAGCTCCAGCGCGACGGAGAACCCCGGCTGCTTGCTCCTGAGCAGCCGCCGGACGTACGCGCAGTTCTCCGCGGCCCCAGCGCCTGGCCGGGGATCGGGCGGGCTGGCGGGCTGGGCCGCCGGCGAGCCTGACGGTGCGGTCATGACGGGCTCCTAGTCCTGGCCGGTCTCGCCGGGCAGTTCCGGGGCCGGGTGCAAGTCCCCGGTGGTCATGTCCATCCGCACCGGGAAGGACTGGCCCGTGACGTTGTTGTGCAGGATCAGCGGCATCTCCTCAGCGGGAGCGTCAGCCGGGTACCGGCCGGAGATGGCCAGGAACCGGGCCAGCAGCTCCGCGCACGCGTCGCCGGCGGACAGCGATTTCCCGATGCTGGTGCCAGCGGCGGCGTGACGTGTCAGCGCTGCCAGGGCGTCGTTGACAAGCTCGTCGGACAGGTCCGGGACGCCCTCGCGGGCTACGTAGACCGGCTCGTCGCCGCCGCCGGTGACGACGGTCGGGATCAGGTCCCGGTCCGGGCCGTAGTAAGCCCACGGGCCGGAGCCGTCCTCCTCAGTCGGGCCGGCGGAGTCGTAGTGCAGCGAGACGTGCACCCCGCCGTTCTCGGCGTAGACGTACACCTGCATGGCGCCGTCGCCGTTCTCATCGCCGCCGATCTCGACGCACGGCAGCGCTTCGGCGCCGTTGTTCTCGCTGGCCGGGACGTACGGAAGGAACTTCGTGTACTGGTTGATCTCCCAGTCGGCGAGGGTCCTGGCGGGGGTGCTCGTGTTCTTGGTCATGTGCTGTCTCCTGTTCGTGATCTTGGCTTGCTGCTGCGGGTCAGTCGCCGGGCCCGCGGCCTGCGCTCCGGCCCATCCCGTAGACCCGCTGCGGGACGAACCGGACCGGGTAGGCGAAGCTCAGCGTGCCGTGCTGCGGGTGCCACAGGGTACGCTCCCGCGGGTTCCAGGAGTGGCTGCCGGGAAGCCCTCCCGCGCCCAGTCCGTCGTGTGCCCTGGTGGTCTCCACGGCGTAGACGTCGCCCTGCCGCAGCACCCGCTTGCCGGCAGCCCGGGCCCGGGTCACCGCGGCAGGCTCCAGCCAGGCTAGTGCTGCCGGAACCGACATGATCGTGCCGGGTACCCGGACTGCCCACAGCTGCCCGTCTTCGGTGCCGCACAGGTACGACAGGGACGCCAGCCGCGGCTTGGCGGTCTTGTAGTACCGCCAGGACCTGACGTGCAGCAGGTACAGGCCGTCCCGGGTGTCGGTGACGGCCAGGTGCCGGTACCGGTCCTTGTCGTGCTCGATGGACGTCTCGCCGCCGCGCCGCCCGATCTCGGCGGTATAGACGGCCAGCGGGTTCTCCGCGGTCATTGCGGTCACCGGTCCTCCCCCCTCATCTCCTGGAGCGTGTCCGGCTGGCCGCCGTCACCCGCGTCCGGGCGGTCTATCCGGGCGACCGGGGCGACCGGGCCGTTGTTCTCATACAGGTCCGGCTCGTAGATCCCGGCGCGCATGGAATGCCTGACGCCTGGTTCCTGCGTTCCGCCGTTCCGCCCGGTCCACTGCACCAGCGAGCTGATCTCGCCGAACAGCTGCCAGGCCGCGGTCGTGCTTGTCCGGCCGGCCACCAGCCGGGCGATCTCGTTCAGCACCAGCGCGTCCAGCGCGGGGCCCTCCACGGCCTCGTCGCACAGCTGGCACACGCCGTCGTCATCGGTCTCGGCTTGCGGGTGCGCGCACTGGTCGTCCGGGATGCTGGTGTGCGAGCTGGTGTCGTGCCAGTGCTCCGGCTGGGCGATGTGCCCGCAGACCTGGCATGAGTACGCGGACAGGCCCGCGGTGTCATCGACCGGGTCCGGGAACGCGGCCCGGGTCAGCCGCCCGAGCACGGAGCCCGGGTTTTCGTGGATCCGGCCGTAGCCAGCCCATTCCAGCAGTGCGCGCAGATCGGCCCGGCTGGCCAGCACCACCTCCTGGACCCCCCTCGGCCCGGCGGTCAGCCGGGCAGCTTCGGTGACGAGCGGATGACCCTCGGCCATGCCCCGGCGCAGATCCTGCCCGAACTGATCAGCCGCACTGGGAGCCGGGCGCACAGGCCCGATCTCCGCGATGATCACGCCGTCCGGGCTTGCCAGCCGGGTCACGTGACCGCAGGCCGCTGCCGTGGCGATCGCCCCGCCCAGTGCCCGCATCATGTGATCCGCGACCTCCGGGTCATCGATCCAGGGCGCGGGGGCCAGGTTCAGCGTGCTCTCGCTGGCTGGCGCTGGCACCTGGATCTTGGCAACCCCGTGCACCTGCTCAGCGGTGCGCCACCCGGACCACTCCGGCCCGGTGTGCCATGGCTGGACGAAGGCCGCTACGTCTTCCGGGTGCAGGCGCCGGCCCGCGCCGGCCCGGTAGCCGTCCGGGGCAAGGAACGTTACCGCGTCAGCCCCGCTTTCCAGCGCGCGGCGCAGGGCCGTGGTGTCGATCGCGAAGCCCCGCGCGGTCCGGGTGATTTCGACCTCCGGGTTGTCCTCGGGGCTGCTGTCATCGGTGTACCTGATGTCGTTCACGTGCCTGTCTCCTGCTCTCCGCCACCGGCGGTTTGTTCCGCTGCCCGGATCGCGGCAGTGATCTCGTGCTCGATGCCGGCGCGCCGCGCGTCGTCCAGCCTGGCTGCTCGCGTGATCAGGGCGGCGAAGGCGTCACGGCAGATGCCCTCACTGTGGACCGCGTCGTTGTAGTCGCCGTCGTCCCGGGTCAGCTGGCCGGCCAGGGTGATCAGGTCCCCGATGGTCACCGTGACCGGGCGGGCCGCGGTGACGGCGGCCTGATCCTCCCGTTGCAGGCCGGGCTGGATCTCCGGGGGCGTGGTCTCGTTCCCGTACCAGCCGAATGTCCGCTGCGTCATGGCCTGGATGTCTTCTGCTCCGGGGCGGCGTTGCCGTTGCCGGCCAGCCCGCCGGATTCGCGGATGCGGGCCAGTGCCCGGCGCTGGTCGTCGTTCGCGTACTCCGCGACCGTGCCCGCAAGCTCGATCACGGCGCGCAGGTCATCTAGCCGGACACCCGTGAACCGGGATTGCACGCTGCTCAGCATGTCCTGGACACGCATGAGCGCCATCAGGTTGCCGTTGTCATCCAGGGTCAGTGCCGGGATCGTGCCCAGGACATCCGCCAGCTCGCGCGGGCTCAGCACGGCTCGCAGTTCGCGCCCGTCGTGCACCGCGGCAGGCCCGTCGGCCCGGCTGAATTCCATGACCAGCGCGCCCGGGAGGTCGCCGGCTTGCGGGTGCATGGTCTTGTGCGTGGCGTGGGCACGGGCCAGCCGGCTCAGCCGGACCGGGATCTTGAAGTTGGTCATTGTCCTGTCTCCTGGGTGGTTATCTTGATCGCGGGCGGGACGTCATCGAATTGCAGTTCGTCCAGGATGTCCAGGTCTCGCCGGCCGGCGATCCGGAGAAGGTCCTGGCTGGCCATCCCGCGGGCTTGTGCGCCCTCCCAGACCAGCCGCGGCGAGACGGCGCCCGCGAGGCGCTGGAGGTCGTGTTCGCAGAACGCCGCCATGACCTCAGCGTCGGTGGCGCGGGACATGCCGGTCCGGGCGCCGGATACCAGCGCGGCGGCGTAAGCGGTGCCCTCGTCGCACTTGCGGATCTTCGGGGTACTCATGATTGTCCTGTCTCCTGTCCTGATGGTGTGCTGATTGTGACGTGCCCGCCTGCGCCTCGGTGCTGGTTGCAGATCCGGTGTGCGGCTCGCAGGTTCTCCATGGCGTCGGACCCGCCGTATGTCACCGGGATGACGTGATCGGCTGTGCCAGCCCACGGGTCATCATGCGGCAGGCCCCGGGTGATCGTCCGCCCGCCCTGGCCGGGCGGGTGCAGGCACACCGGCATGGTGCACCGCCACCGATCACGGCGCAGTACCCTGCGGCGCGTCCCGGGGTCCATTGTCAGTCCTCGTAAGTGCTGGCAAGGTAGTCACCCGGCTTATCCATGCCGGTCTTGCGGAGCTGGGCCAGATCGAGAGCGAGCCCCGGCCGGATGTCATCCAGCTCCGGGTCGGTCAGCGCGCGCTCCGAGCGGGAGGCGTCCTGGCGGCGCTGGCCTTCGATGTCGCCGACCCGGTACCAGTACCCTTCCACGAGCCGGTCCCGATCGCCTCCGATGGCCAGCGGCCCCATGTAGCCGCGCGGGCCTTCGACCAGCGGGTCTGACTTGCGGCGGCGGACCCGGAACACGCTGGTCCCGATCGCGTTGTCCCGGACGACCTTGGCAATCCACTCGGTGGTGGCCATGTGCGCGTCCCCTGTCTGCTGGAAGTACACGGCGTGCCGGTAGACAGCTGCGATGCGCAGCCCGTACAGCCGGACTGTCATGCGCGCGGGCATCGGGACGCCGGTGACCGGGCTGTCCTCGTAGGTGACCCGAACCGTGGTCCCGATTTCGGCGTGGTCGCCGTTCCGCAGGTCCGCGCCGCGTACGACGGCGCGGATGTACGCTTCCAGGCTCTCGAAGTCCAGGTCCGGCGCGTGTTCCGGCATACGGAAGATAAATTCGCTCATAGTGCTGCTGTCTCCTGTCGTGCTGATTGTCCGGCTGGCGGGAAGATGTCAGCCGGCGTCGCTGCCCAGGCGTACCAGGTCAGCCAGGTCTGCCGTGCTTGGCACGAACCGCAGGCACCGGGCCAGCGCCGCGGCCACGTGCGGTGCCGCGCCGTGGTGGTAGGCGGACGGCCGGCCGGACATGTCGTTCCAGCCGTCCAGCGCCGCCAGCTGCGCCCGCAGCTCCGGCAGCGCTGCGCTCTGGGTGATGTGCGCGTACACGGTCAGCTGGCCCTCCGGGCAGGCGGCCAGGCATTCGCGGTCGTACATGGCGCACATCCGCGTGCCTTCCCGCTGGTCTTCGGTCAGCGGTGCGGCCTGCCAGCTGACCTGGCCGGTCTCCGCTTCGTGCTCGTACCGCTCGGCGCTGCGCAGCCAGCTGGCGCGCGCCCGCGCGGTGACCAGGCTCGCGCCGATACCCGTCTCGTTGTCCCGGCCGTCCCCGGTGACCAGCCACGCGCCGCCGGATTCCCGGTCGGAGTTGAACCGGATCACGACGGGCTGTCCGTACGCGCTGGCCAGCGCGGCGGCGGCCTCAGCCACGACCGCGTCCAGCTCGCTGGTGATGCCCCGGTAGCCGCCGCCCGGAAGCGGCCCGCTCCAGCCCGGGACGCGGATTCCGGTGCTGCGGGTGATGGTTGCTTCGCTCATGTGATGCTGTCTCCTGCTCGGTGATGTTCCCACTGGTCGGAAGGTCTTGCCTGGCCCGTCAGGCGTCGATCGTGATGTTGTCGTGCCCGCACCCCTTGCAGGTGCGGTGCTGCTCGTCCCACCCGTGCGTGGTGAACTCGTGCGGCGCGTGCTCGCGGAAGGTACCGCACGCCGCGTCCAGCAGTACCCGCTGCGCGTGCAGGGCGGGGATGCCGTCGCAGTGCTCGCGCAGCTCGCCCGTCGTGACGCTCTCCGGCTCCCGCTTCAGGAACCTGCCGCACCGGCCGCACCGCGGGTAGCCCGGATCTCCGGGGATCAGGATGTCCGGCTCCTCCGGCGGGGTGGTCAGCCACGCGTCGAACCGCGCCCCTAGGCTTGTCACTTCGCACCCCCGGGAGTGACGACGACGGCATCGGAGAATGTCTCCACCTGCGCCTGGTCGCCGTCCCGGATGACGATGATGCGGTGGTAACCCGATCCTGGATCCCGCGGCCAGATCCGGCTGACCAGCCCGGTGTACGAAATACCGTCTCGCCAGGCGGTGACGTGCATGCCTTCGGCAAAAGGCTGGCCGTGGTAGTCGGCGGTCACCGGGACTGCGCCCCGTACCGGATCCCGGCGGGGACTTTTGCCCAGTCGATGGTGATGGTGGCGACGTCGGTCGCCATGTCGTGGTTGATCGTCACGGCCTCCTCCGGGAACTCGCCCAGCACCCACTCCAGGACCTGGCTGGCGACGATCCGTTCGCTGTCCATCCGGGTGGGGCCGGGTTCGTTCCGTGGGCGTTTCCAGTACGTCGTCACCCGGAACGTGACCGGCACCGGAGCCGGGGTACTCGTACTTGGCTGTCGTACCGTCGTCTCGCTCATCGTGCTGTCTGTCCCCTATCCGGTGTAGAGGCTGGATTCCGGGTCGCCCAGGCACGTGGCTGAGTCCCGGATGTCGTTCAGCATGGCGGCCAGCTGGCCGTCCCGGGCGGCCTTTGGATGGGCGGCGGCCAGCCGGGCCTCGATCTGGTCCAGGCGGTGCGCGATGCTGCCTGCGGCTGCGGCGAACGCGGGATCGAACACGGCTTTGCCGTTCTCCGCAGCCGCGCGCCCGGCCAGGGCAGCCCGGTGAGCCGACGCCAGCCCGTCGCAGAACAGCGACGCCTCGCGTAGCGTGCGCAGCTCGATCTCGGTGTGACCGGCCGTGCCGGCTGGCTGGACCAGCAGGTAGAACGGCCGTTCGGTGCCGCCGCGTTTCCACGGCGCATTTTCGTTGTACCGCCAGCTGCGGATGGCGCCGTTGGCCTGGTGGACGTTCAGGGTCCGGATGACGCCCTGGGCCTTGGTGTCGGTACGGCTCATATCTGCTGTCTCCTGATTGGGGTAGGGGCTGTAACGGCAGTTCCCTGGGCGGTTCCGGCCACGGTTCGCCGTCCAGGGTCAGCACGGTGACGCCGGGGGTTCCTGCCAGCAGGTCTCCCAGCGCCCCGGTCATCGGGTCGTCCTGCGCGGCTGCGCCGGCGAGCAGCGCAGCATCTTCGTATTCCTCCTGCCGCCGCCTGATCGCGGCAAGGTCCCGGTCCATCGTGCGTTCCGCATCCCGGGCATCAGTGCGTTTCGGCTCACGGTCCTTGTGGTTAATGGTCTGCTGTCTCCTGTTGTCCGTCACTTGTCTAGCCTACCACACGACGTGATTAGTATCACGCGGCGGCAACCAGGGCCGGTCGGCGTGCCTTCGGCCTGCGGTAACGCTTCGGGTTGATGACGGTTCCGCGAGTGTTCCCGGGCGTGCACAAGGGGCACATGCCCACGCGGTCATCCCGGTTATAAAGATTGTCCTTTCAGCGTTGGGGGCCGAGTATTGCGGCGCTGTCATGCCGCTGCCAGAACTGGCCGACGTACCTTCGGCCTGCGAAAACGCTTCGGCTTGATAACTACCCCGGCCCTATTTCCCGGGACGCAGGCCGGGCACAGCTTGCGACGCGAGTTCAGGTCTTTGAGCGCCTTTTCGTGTTGCTCCGTGGCGCTGGCCCAGATCCGGGTGACCGTGAACTCGATCCCTGCCGTGGCGATCACGGCGGTCAGCCTGGCGCCGGTCCCGGCCCGGTGCTGCGCGATCCGCACGGCCACGCCCGCGGCCTGCTCCAGCGTCAGGTACCGGCAGGTGATCCGGGTCTGCCGGGCGGCCAGCACCTCAGCCAGGATCGCGGGATCGGCACGGGCCGGGTCGCACGGGTACGCGAAACCGATGTAGTGCCCCGCGTGCATGTACGGCGTCGCGGCCCAGCACAGCTCGTAGACCGCGCCGCGCCGCCGGTACCTGCTCATGCCGTGCTTCCGGACTGCTCGCCGCGGTACCAGGCCAGCCAGGCCTCGCGCTGTTCCGGCAGCCAGCCGAAGAACTGGCGGCCCTCGGTCATGATCTGTACGGCTGGCTCTACCGGCCAGCCCCCGTAGCGCTCAGGCCAGTTGCTGACTGCGGGCGGCTTCACGCCTAGCCACCTGGCCACTGTGCCGGGACCGTAGGCGGTAATCACGATCGCCGCCGTCTTCGCGGGCAGGTGTCTTCGTGGCCGGCTATCCGGACGAGCACGCTGGCGTTGTAGCAGCGGCACCTCGCCCAGGGCCACAGCGACAGCAGCGCGCTGCGGCGCCACCACGCTGCCAGCTTGCGCCGGGCGGTCTGGCTCACAGCTCAGCCCTCCTGGCCGGGCTGCGCCAGGCGCACCTCGTACGCGGAACTCTCCGAGCCCCAGGTCTCACGGCCGGTGGGTGACTCGCGGTGCCAGAACTCGCCCAGGGTCCCGGCCCCGTCGTCCAGCAGGAGGCCGGCGAGGATGCTGGCCAGCCGCGACCGGAAGACATCCTCCCAGCCGCTGGCATCCAGCTCGCCCGGCTGGCGGCCCTCGGCGTACAGGACCTCGGTGTCACCGATCAGGAGCACGGTGAGCGGGTTGCCCTTGTAGTCGCTGGTCTCGATGACGCGGACCGCGCCGGGCAGCTTTAGCGTGAGTATCACTGGTTCCCCCTGATTACTGGTGGTCGGGCTTCATCGGCGGGAGCTGAGCGCCGTCAGCTGTGAATTGCGCCCACCCGCCCTGGTAGTGCCGCTGGATCCCGGCGATCACGTCAGTGTGGGTCAGGTCCGCGATGTCATCCGGGCCGATGTTCGCCCATTCGCAGTCAGCGATCCAGCTGCGGGCGGCGCTGATCAGCTCCGGGTTGATGCGGTGTGTTTCAGAACGGGTGCTCAGCGCAGGTGCCCCCAGTGCGCCCTCGCGGGTGAGCGGCCGGACGAACATGTGCACGCGGCTGCCTTCGACGTACCGGTCGAAGACGGCGGGCCGCCATTCCCTGGCTGTCGCGGGGCCGGTCAGGTACTCCGCCAGGTCGCCGCGCTCGAAGGGTGCGGGTGCAGCGACCAGGTAGCTGTCCGCGGCACGGTCCAGTAGCTCCCGCTGGCGGTCGCACAGCTCGTCGTACAGGTCGTTCTGGCCCGCGCTGCGCCACACCTGCCCGGCGGCCCGCGCGAGGATCAGCAGGTCTTCCAGGGGCCAGTCGCGCAGGTTACCCGCGGCGACTTCCCGGGTCATCCTGCCTGCGAACTCGGCAGGCGGCTCACCGAACTGCCGGGCTGTCCAGAACGGCCCTTGCTTGCCGCTGCCGGGCTCAGGTGACGGATCCTCCGACTGGTCGGAAGGTCTGTCATCCGTGGCCGGGACGCGCACCCGGTCCATGCCGGTGCGGTACCGTAGCCCGCCCTGGCCGTCGATGAACGCGATATCACCGACGCGGCGGACGAACACGCCTGGCTCCCAGGGGGCGGTCGCGACCGGCAAGCGGAACTCGACAGCCTGGCCCTCAGCGAAATCAGGCAGGGGTGCGCACGCCGACCCGGCGATCATCCGGTTCATGATCCACAGCACCTCGGTGGCCAGTCCCTCGGCCGTGTCCAGGTCGGTGCCGGTGATGTCATAGATGGCACTGGTCAGGCGGTCCAGCTGCCCGGGATTCTCCGGCTGGCCGGAAGGTCCGCCGGCCCGGCCGTACGGCGGGACGGGGCCGGTGACGCCGTGCGCGGCCTCCCATGCGGCCACCGACGCAGGAACGGAGGCCTGGCCGCCCGCCGCCTCGAACGCGTCCGTGTCGAAGTCAGCGACGAACCGGCCGGACGGCGCTTCGGCGATCAGCTGGCCGATCCGCCAGTAGAGATAGACCGCGCCAGTGGCGGTCAGCGGACGGACGGCCAGGTACAGGTCCCGCACGCTCGCGGCGGCCTCCGCGGCCCAGTCTCGTTCCGGCTGCGCTCCCGGGGTTCCCGTGATGAACGTGGCGCGGCCGGTCTGGACGGATCTGCCGTCCGGGGCAAGCCGCGCTACGGTAGTCTCTCGCTCCACGGCGTGCAGGATCGCGGCCAGCGCGCCCGAGTCGGTCAGGGTAATGGGGTTGTTATCCATGGTGGTCTCCTGTTCAGGTGTTGGGTTAGTAAGCTGTGCGCCGGAGCCGGGCCGGCAGCGGTATCGCGCGGGCACCGCCGCCGGCCCGGGGCCACTTGTCAGGTAACAGTTCCGGGGCCCCGGCCAGGCCGGAACTCCGGTTCTGTGCCCCGGGTGGCCCAGACGTCCCGGCTTCCCTGGCGGGCGATGCGCGCGTCTCGCTGGACCTCGTTCTCGGCCTGCCAGGTCCAGCTGACCGGCTGGCCTTCGATGCCGCCGTCCGTGGGGACCCGGTACAGCCGTTTGCCTACGTCGACAGACGCGACGACGCCGAACCAGCCTTTGAGGCTGATGTCACCGGCCGTGGTGCTGATGACCCGCTTAGCGACATCGTCCGCGGTGATCGTGTAGAAGATCATCCCGGGGTCGCGCGGCTCGCCTGGTTCAGGCCGGAACACTTCCCTGTATCCGTGCATGGTCTCGTGCCTCCCGTTCGTACCGGTCACTTGCATGCCGCGGCGGCCTGGTCAGCGACCGTGGCCACCTCACGGAGCCGGGTCCGCAGCACCTCCGGCTCGGTGTGCACCAGCGCGGCGGCGTTCGCCATGGCGGCGATCTCGTCCATCGCCCCTAGCAGCCGCCCCGCCTTCTGCGGCCAGTTCAACGGCGGCGCTGAGACGGCCTGTACGGCCTCAGTTGTCCCGGTCATGCTGTCCCCGTCCTGTCTTCTGATCGGCCTTGTGCGGGCTCCTGAGCGCCCTGTGAGGGGTGTTCTGGCTGGTCGTGAAGCTGCCGGACCGGCCGGCCGAAAAGCACGGTGTCCAGCTGGTCAATCCGGGTCCGCCACAGCGCCTCGTCTCGCGGGTCCTCCCCGCGGGCACGCATGGCGTCCGCTAGCTGCGCGGTAGGCAGCATGACGACGCGGACCCGCTCGGCCAGGCCCTCCATCCACTCGGGTGCCGTGCTGGCCGGGGTCGTGTCCACTGGCATCTCCTGGTCTTCCGCTCAGAACTCGGACACCGGGGATTCGCTGCCGGTCAGCTCCGGGTCGTCGTCGTCGTCGTCGTCCAGGGGCTCGTACGTCGCGGCCCCGGTGGCGATCCTGACCACCTGGGCGGCGATCTCGGCCAGGCTGGCGTCGTCCCGGTCCAGCTGCTCGGCCAGGAACGCCTTGACGTCCGCGGTGAGATCCCGGGGCGGCTCCTCGCCGGTGTGCTCGCGGAACAGCGTGACCGCCCGGTGGATGGCTGCATGCTGGAGTGTGTTCAGGATGTCGTCTCCGTCCTCGGAGCCGTAGTGATCCCAGTACTCGCCGGCGGTCACGATGATCGCCTCGTCATCCGGGTCGTGTTCCGGCGCTGGCCACGGAACGACGGCTGCCACCTCGTGCCCGGCGTAGGTCAGGATCGTGACCTGGCTGATCGCGGTGACGGCGGCCAGGTACATATCCCGGGCAGTGACATCGGCCGGTCGGCTCAGGCTGATCTCGACCCGGGGCGTATCGCCTGCGGGGGCCTCGGGCAGTTCCGCGGCGGTAACCCCGCCGACCACCCACTGGCCCCAGTCGTTGCCGTAGTAGCCGGGCTCGTCCAGTGCCCCGTCGATGGCCTGGCCGACCTCGGCGGCGGTTGCGGTCTCCCCGGCTGGCACTCGTACGGTCAGGGTCACCCGGACCTCGCGGAACGAGTCCGGGTTGTCTTCCTCCGGCTCGCCGTCCGGGTCGCGTTCGTCCCGGAGGAGACTCGCGTTGTACCGCTCCTCGGCGGAGTCGCGCTCGTCGTTATTGTTCATGCCTGTCTCCTGTTCTGCTGCGGCCTGGCTCCTCAGCGCGGGCAGGCCATTCCCCGCGGACGTCCCGACCTTCCCGCTGGTCGGAACGTTTCGCCTTTACGGCTCCAGGTAGAAGACCGTGCCGCGGTACGTGATCTGGGTCAGCTGGTTCTTGCGGTCCTCGGTCATCCGTGCCCAGTCGGTGTACTCGCCCAGGACGGCGGTGGCGTCGGCGCCGACCATGCCCTCGGTGTCGTCTTCGACAACCGTGCGCAGGTAGCTCTCGTTGATGGCGGACACGCGCTCGCTTCCGGTGCGCGACATCTCCGCCTCCAGCCCGCGGAGCGCGGTCAGTTCCTCAGCCTCGTCGGTGTACGTCACGACCACCAGGTGCGGCCGGAGGTCTTCGTCCTGGTCGGCCCGGAACTCCTCCGCAGCTTCCTCCGTGCCGAACGCCTCCACGGTCGGGTCCGCGACTGAGGATTCCGGTATCCGCGTGTCCTCCACGTGGTACGGCTTCAGGTACGCGATGCGCGCCCGGACCTCGGTGAGGCTGATCAGGTCCTCGGAGCTGGTGATCTCGTCTTCCGGTTCGAGTCCGGTCATGTGCTGTCTCCTGATCTTGTGTTCGTGGTTAGTTGTTGTTACCGGTCAGGGCTTCGTGCGCGGCCAGGGCGTGCTCGCGCATTTCCGCGGACACCTCGGAGTCTGGTGCTGAGAACGCCATCCGGTGCAGGGCCAGCGCGGCGATGTCCTGCTGCTCCTGGTTCCACGGCACGGTGACGACGGTCGGCTTGGGCAGCTCAGTCTCCCCGTCCAGCAGCTGCACGACGCGGAAACCGTCCAGCACCCAGTGCCCGCCGCGCTCGGCAAAGTTGTCGGGCGAGACCCTGACACTGGTGGCCGCCTGCCAGCGGCCGTCCTGGTACGCGGCGCGGACCGCGGCCACCATGCGACGGCGCTCAGCAAGCTTGCGCTCGATCCCGCTGGCCAGCTTGTCTTCGATGACGCCCACGGGTACCGCCTCCGGGTTGGGTGCAGGGCCGGTCAGAGGTCCTTGACGAGCAGCTTGCCGCTGAGCAGGTGCCCGTTGACGCGGGCGCGGCCCTTCAGCAGGACGACCGAACCGTGAAACCTGGTGAGCCGGGGGTGGTCCCACTTCTGGAAGCCGCCCCCGCCCATGCAGAAGCCGTACTCGGCGACGCCGGCGTAGCGCACGGGCCCCCTGGCCACCTCGCCGGGATCGAAATCACGCCATCCGTCATCACGGTGCCGCTCGACTTTGAGTTCCATGTTGCGCAGTGAGCGGGTCTGCTGGAGCAGGTAGATGGCGGTGACCTCACCGGGGCCTTCGATGCCCGGTATGCGGCCCTTGAACGAGTCGTTGTACGGGTACCGGCCGTCGCAGGCCAGTTCGCCGTAGACCGCCAGGTAGTCCGGCCAGAAATCAGCCACCTGGGTGAGGTCCTTGTAGTCGCGGTTGAATGCCCACGGCATGATGCGTCTCCTGTTCGTTTTACGGCCTGACTCCTCAGCCGGCCGGTATCGCGGCGGTCGCCTGGCTGATGCTGGTGGTTCCGGCCAGGATGGCGGACGTGGCGGCGGTCAGGTCTCCGGCGGCCAGGTCGCTTCCGGCGTCGGCGTAATCGGTCATGCCGGCGGTGTACGGTGCCGCGATGCTGGGCACGGGCGGCGGGCTGGCCGCGGCGGTGTTCGCGTCGGTTTCCAGGCTGGAGCCGTCGTTCATGAGGGCGGCCAGGTCCTGAGCGTCCGCGTCGGCCTGGAGCGAGGACAGGTCCGCGGTGACGGCTGCTACGTCTGCCTGCCCGGTGCTGGTCCACCATACGGTGATCGCAGGGGTGCTCGCCGGGGCCGGGCTGACGGGTGCCTGGCTGGCCGGGGCTGATGCTGCCCGGACCCCTGGCTGCGAGGCCGGTGAGCCGTGCCCGCTGAACGTGGCGGCGGCGATCGCGCCGAGAACCCCGGCGGCCAGGATGAGGCCGGCGGTGCGGGCCAGCGGGCGTTTGTACCAGCGGGCCGGCGCCGCGTTCACCGGCACGGCGGGCTGGGGGGTAACGGTAGTAGTCATCGGTGCTGTCTCCTGTTCAGTGCGGCCTGGCTCATCAGCGCGGGACGGCCGGTCACCCGCGGACGTTCCGACCAGTGGGAAGATCGGAACGTTTCGCCTTTACCCGGCGCTGTCCGGCGCGATGAACGCGGATCCGTCCGCGATGCGGGTGAACCGCCGGGTCAGCAGCGCTTCCAGTGAGCTGAAGCCGCGTGCCACGTCAGTGGCCTTGTGGCCGTGCACGGAGTTGACGATGCCGAACTCGGCCGGGTTCAGGCGCCAGCCCTGCCCGTCGATGTCGACTCCGTGCCAGCTCAGCACGTAGGTGTCCGGAGATGCCTGCGGGGTGTCACCGCGGAACTGAACGGTCAGCTTTAGCCCGTGCGGTCCGGCCAGGTCTACAGATGTCTGCCGCGACCCATGTTGCTCGCCGGTAACCATGGCGCTCAGGCCGTACTGGCGCGCTAGTTCGGCCACGGTGCCCGCCATGAGGGCGCGGTCGGCCTTGCGCAGTTCGGTCAGGACCTGGCCCGTCACTTCCGGGGGCAGGCCTGGCCTGGCTTCCCGCGCGGCGCGGGTCATGGTCTCCAGCTCAGTCACCGACACGCGTACCGGCGTGTCCACGCTGATTTCCTGGTCGTGCACCGTCATCAGCACATGACGGCCGTCCCCTTCGGGGGCGAAGGACTGGATCCACCCGGTTGTGCTGCTGCCCTCCTTCCCGGTCAGGCGGGCCAGCTGCTCGCCGCTCATGCCTGGCACCTCGTGCCATTTACCCTGGTCGTCCTCGGTGTACGTCTTGCCGGTGTCGTCGTCCAGCTCGCCGGACTCCGCGGCGTCCATGATCGCGCCGATGGCCGGGGCGTTCGCCTCCAGCTCGGCGCCGACCTGCGCCATCGCCCGGCGCGTCATCCGGCTTCGCTCGGCCGGGTCCATGTCGCCCAGCCTGCGGGGGGCGCTGCCCAGGGCGGCGCTGCGCAGTGCCAGCGTGACGATCGCGGACTCTCGCAGCGAATGCGTGATCAGGGTGGCATCTGACTGGTTCAGCTGGATCCGGTGCCCGCTCTCGTGCGGGCGCATGGCCCGGGTCCAGAAGCTGATCCGGTTGTTCTTCGCGTGATGGGTCAGCGCCTTCTCGATGGCATCCCGGCTGATCCGGTGGCCGGTGAGGCTGGTGGTCATCTGCATGTGCTGTCTCCTGTTTCTCGTTTACGGCCTGGCGGCCGACGTGACCGGCTCAGCCTGGTACTCCTGGACCGTGACCAGTTTCCCGGGGATGCCGGGTACGGTCGTGTCCAGCCGCACCTTGTAGCTGCCGGTCTTGTTGACGTGCTCGACCCGGCCGGTGAAGCCTTCCCACCGCCCG
>Ga0210383_10001562_pt1 | contig 20920 bp, 23 predicted proteins | sample IncBWC14OmetaG_FD_160072 | JGI IMG/M metagenome (GOLD analysis project Ga0210383, IMG submission 160072) | Forest soil microbial communities from Barre Woods Harvard Forest LTER site, Petersham, Massachusetts, United States - Inc-BW-C-14-O ... | reverse complement strand
AGAAAGGCGGGGGAGGGGGACGAACGGTTAACCCCGGAACCTTCAAACCAAAGAGTCGCAGCATCCGCGCACGGGAGCGCGCTGAAATAGCCATTTCCACTGGCCGTCGCGATACCCGGCCGGCTTTGGAGGCCAGCGCCTTTTACAACTTTTTACAATCCTTTGCGATGGCTTGACACATCCCCCCGGAAGAGCCCTTATAGTCCTGCTCTGGCACGGGGTTGACTGAGCGAGTGGGCGACGTTGAGACGAGTGGGTGAGGTTGAGAATGTCTAAGAAGTGGCGATTAACGGACCGCACGCGGACCCTCCTGACGCTGGAGTTGGCCATCGTGCTCCCGGCGGCCGCCTTGCTCGGCTTCAGTGTCTGGAACCTCAAGCATATCCAGCGCTCCGAGGCCATCGAAGCGGCCATTCAGCGCGACTTTTCGCATGTGCTGTACATCGCGGAGAAGAAGGCCTTGCAGAAGGCCAACGAAGTGCTCACCCCGGTCCGTAAAGAGTTTCCATCCCCCGACGAAGATCGCACCGTGATCAACGCCAAGCTGGAACACATCCTCTCCGAACATCCCGAGTTTGCGTACGCGTTGATTTACGACAAGAAGAGGAACCTGCTGGTGAGCCGCGGACAGCCCAGCCGCGATCATGACCTCGTATTCTGTGCTGGCGTACAGGACACGATCAATACGATAACTAGCTGGCTGCCTGTGGAAGCCTCCACTTTGGCCGCGCACGCACGGGCGATGGAAGAGAAAGACGAAGACCCCTTCGGATTCGAGGGAGGGTGGAGCTTCGGACAGAATCAAAACACCTATTTTAACGCTACCTATTTTGTCCCGCCGGGTGTTCCGAAGGATCGCGTCACGCTCGGCCTGGTCAGTTTTGACAACGACTATCTGCGTCAGAACTTCTTGCCGGCCGTCATGAAAGATGTGTTGACCAGCAAAAATGGCGTGTTGATGGCGGGCGCGAATCCGCCGGTTATGATGATTCACCCGTCAAAGGATCCTACCCCCTGGGTGGCTTCAGCAACTTGGGACGGGGCCAAGCCCGAGGCGGAGCGCAATTTTCAGTGGCTTTTTCAAGGCCTGACTCTGGCCATCAAGTGGCAGGGAGTGACCGTCGCAGACATGGGGTCAAGGTTCGCTCGAAATAACTACATTATCTTGGGAGCGCTCTCCGCGTTCTTGATCGGAGGAATATGGCTGACGTATCGCAACATTTCCAGAGAAATGAATCTCGCGAGATTGAAATCCGACTTCGTCGCGAACGTTTCGCACGAATTGCGGACGCCGCTGGCTCTGATTCGCCTCTATGCCGAAACTCTGGAGCTGGGGCGCCTGAGTTCCAAGGAAAAATACCAGGAATATTTTCGCATCATCCGGGAAGAGAGCGAACGCTTGACCGCTCTGATCAACAATATCCTGGACTTTTCGAGGATTGATGCCGGACGGAAGGAATACGAATTCCAGGAGACGAACCTGGCCGAGCTTGTCCATTCCACCCTGGATTCCTACCGTTTTCAGATCCAACAAAACGGTTTCGGCTTCGAGGAGAACATTTCTCCTGATATTCCGCCGGTAAAAGTTGATCGGGAAGCGATCGCGCGGTCGCTGCTGAACCTGGTGAACAATGCATTGAAATATTCCAAAGATCAAAAGTATATCGGTGTGAGCTTGTATCGCGTGAATGGCTCCGTGAATCTCGAAGTCCAGGACCACGGCATCGGCATTGCTCCGAATGAGCACGAGAAAATCTTCGAGAAGTTTTACCGCTGCGGAGATCCGCTGGTGCACAACGTTAAGGGATCCGGGTTGGGCCTCTCGCTGGTACGGCACATCGCGCGGGCGCACGGCGGAGATGTGCTGGTGGAAAGCGCCCCCGACAAAGGCAGCAAATTTACGATCGCCTTACCGCTGGTGCCACCTTCGCAGCTGGGAAAGGCAACGGCATGAAGTCCACCAACGCAACCTCGCCATCCAAGCACAAGGGAGAAGGAATGGGAGCAGCCAAGATTCTGATCGTCGAGGATGAGCCGAATATGGTCGCCGGCCTTCGCGATAACTTCGAGTACGAAGGTTTTCAAGTACTGACCGCGCTCGATGGCGTGGAAGGGCTTGAGCGAGCGCTGAAGGAGTCTCCCGATCTGATCGTCCTGGACGTGATGATGCCACGCATGAGCGGCCTGGACGTATGTAAGCAACTGAAAGCGAAAAGGCCCTCGATTCCCATCATCATGCTGACCGCGCGAGGCCAGGAAGTGGATAAGGTTGTTGGCCTGGAACTGGGCGCCGATGACTACGTCACCAAGCCTTTCTCCATCCGGGAGTTGCTCGCTCGCGTGAAAGCCGTTCTGCGGCGGGCACAAACAGTCCCGAAGGAGCAGGACGGCTATACGTTCGGTGATGTGGAAGTGAATTTGCGCAGTTATCAGGTGATGCGCGGCGGTAAGGCCGTGGAGCTTTCCAGCACGGAATTTGAGCTCCTGAAGCATTTTCTATGTCATTCCGGGGAGACGTTGAGCCGCGATCGGCTGCTCGACGAGGTTTGGGGTTACGAGAATTTTCCGACCACGCGCACCGTCGATGCTCATATCGTTCGGATTCGGCAAAAACTAGAACCCGTTCCGGATCAGCCGCGTTTTTTTCTGACCGTGCACGGCGTGGGCTACAAATTCGTAGGATGAAATGATCACGATCATGAAAACCGCAGAAAAGCAGAACACCCCTCACAACCTGGCTGGCAACAGTCCCGCGCTGGCGACCAGACGCACCGGGGACGCGGAACCGCGTCGAAATTCATCAACCAGTCCGGCCGCAGCCCCCACTGACAGGACTCGATCGCAGGAACAAGAGCTCGAGGTCGTGCGCCGCGAGTACGCAAAACTGCAACAGGCCATCTACGAGGCCGCCCAGGTACAGCGGAAGCTCTGCTCTCCCCGTGAATTGGTTTGGGGCGAGTATGAGATCGCCGGCGAAATCTTCGCGGTACGCCATCTGACCGGGGACTTTTTCAAGGTGATGCAACTGGACGGCGCCCTGGGGCTGGCACTCGGTGACATCGCGGGCAAAGGGTTATCCGCGGGAATCTGGCAAGCCCATCTGATGGACTTGCTACAGCGTTGTTCGCGAACCCATTTACATCCCGCCGACGCGGTGGCCGCTGTCAATCGCGAACTTTGCCTGGACCAGAGTGAGCCGCCGATCACCGCGCTCTTCTTTGCTCGACTGGATCCGGAGCGAAATGAAGTCGTGTACTGCAACGCTGGCCTGCCGCCACCGCTGGTGCTGCGGCACAACAAGTCCGTTGAGCGGTTGGAAGAAGGTGGACCGATGCTGGGCGCTTTGCAGGAGGCGACGTACAACTCGGGCAGCGTCCGTTTGGATCCTGGCGATATGCTGCTCGCTTACTCCGACGGCCTGACGGAATGCCGCAATCCCCAGGACGAAGAGTTTGAAACGGGACGTCTGTCCGCGGCAGCAAAGTCGTTCCGTGGCGGTTCGGCAAACCAGGTTCTTTTCTCCACGCTTGCGACGGTACTCGACTTCGCCGACGCGAGCCCGCCGGAGGATGACCTGACGCTCCTGGTTATTCGGCGCTGCGAAGCGGCCCTCGCGGAGCAGGCTTCTGAACACAAAAGGAGTTTTTCGGCGCCTCGACGTCAACAGGCGCTGAGTGCGCGACCCAGGCAGGTCACGAAGGCAACGATCACAATTATTTAAACAAGCGTTAAAGACGAGCGCGGCCAACTGCATCATTCGGGCCCGGAAGTATGGGTGTGTCCAAATTCAAAGACGAGGATGGCGATGGCAACCAGATCGACTTTACTACCCGTTAGCGATACCCAGCCTTGCGATTTCCTGAACGAACCGCGAGCAGTCTGCCCTGAATTCTTGAGAGCATGTTACGCCGCTCACCATCGTTACGTTTTGCAGGTTTGCCGGCAGTATTTTCGCCAGCGGGAAGACGCCGAGGATGCCGCGGCGGAGGTCTTCTTGAAGCTTTACAGAGTTCTGTACCAAAGGGATGAGACGGTGCCATTGCGCCCCTGGCTCTCTCAGGTGGCTGGGCACCACTGCATCGATAAGCTGCGACGAAGAAAGTGCGAAAAAAGTTCGTCTCTGGAGGACAACGACCTTAGCGCCTTCGCGGATCATGCAACTCCTTCACCACTGTCGCAGGTTCTGCGTAGCGAAGAACAGCGCCGCGTCAGAGAAGAGCTGACTCGCTTGCCGGCGACGTATAAGGCTGTACTCGTCCTGCGCTATTATAAGCGAATGAGTTATTCCCAGATTGCGCGCACCATGAACCGCGGGCTTCCTGCTGTCCGAATGATGATCTTCCGAGCCAAAGAACAGCTCCGCCGTAATTTACAGACGGTGCCGGTATAGGCCTGCGTCGTATCCTTGTTTCCGGCGGGGCTCGCATTCCGCGAGACCGGAGCACCAAGCAGGAACCGGCGCTCTGCAATCCGATAACGTAATTTGCGGTGCCTGGCCCGATATACGCGCCGGCTGGGTTCGGATTTTGCGCCAACATTTTTTCGCATTCTGATTCGCTTCTTTCGCGCGTTTCGGCGTAGCATTCGGCCATGGCAAATCAAACTGGTCTTTCGCGTCGCTCTTTCATCGCGCTGTCTGCAATGCTGCCGCTGGCTCTCCGCACTCCCGCGGCCTCCTCAATTCCAGTGGGCCTGGAACTCTACTCCGTGCGCAATGCCTTGAAGCAGGACCTCGAAGGCACGGTACGCGCCGTCGCGCAAATGGGCTACCGGTGCGTCGAATTCTACGCGCCCTATTTCGACTGGACCGAACCCCAGACCAAGGATATGAGAAAACTCCTCGACGAACTCGGCGTCCGTTGCTACTCCACGCACAACAATGCCGACTACCTGAGCAAGGACAACATCTCCAAGACGCGCGATCGCAACCAGATCCTCGGCTGCAAGTACGTCGTTATCGCCTCCACGCACGCCTATACGGACCTCGATGGCTGGAAGACCTTCGCGGGAACGCTCAACTCCGCCGCCGAGCAGTTGGATCCCTCCGGACTGAAAGCCGGGTACCACAATCACAAGGTGGAGTTCGTCCCTATCGACGGCGTGCGTCCCATGGAAGTGCTCGCGAAGAACACCAAGCCGACCGTAATGCTGCAGCTGGACGTAGGCACGTGTCTGGAAGCCGGCGCCGATCCGGTCACCTGGATTCGCGCCAATCCGGGGCGCATCCACTCGCTGCACTGCAAGGATTGGTCACCCGATCCATCCAAAGGCTACACGGTGCTGTTCGGCGAAGGAGCCGCCGACTGGAAAGCCATCTTCCAAGCCGCAGAGAACGGCGGTGGCGTCGAATACTACCTGATCGAGCAGGAAGGCAGCCGCCTCTCCGAGCTAGACACTGCAAAAACGTGCCTCGATCTATATCGCAAACTCAGAAGTTAGAGGTTAGAGGTTGAAGCCTGAAGGCTGAAGCTGTGGCTTGGATCCTCTTTTTCGAACTTCCAACGTCCAATCTCTAGCTTCTGCATCACTGCATTACGAGGAAAGAGCGCCGCGCAACCAATCAATCGGTTACACGGCGCTCGGGGGCGTTGGCGAGTGGATTGTGGGTTCGCTGAAGTAATTACAGTTGGCGGGAACCTTTTCTGCGAGCACCGCGCTTGCCATGCATCACGCACGGAACGCGTATGACGCGCTTGTCGTGTGCGACGGTCGTGCACAACGCATTGACCAGTGGCTTGACGGCGTTACCGCTGGCAGCCTCCGCAGGAATCCTTATTACTATTTTTCAAGATTGCGGCCGCTCAATCACGCCAGCGCACCGAGCTCTCCTCAGCATTCCAGTACTCTGGTCCGCATTCGTTCTAATGCTTTATCGATCGAGCGCACTTATCCAGTACAGGGATCGTGCCAAACTTGGGAATCGTAACGTTAGCGTTTTGTGTTGTTTGGCTGGAGCGCGCAAGTCCGTTTTGGTCCAACGCGGGAATCTGTCCCTCTGCGGAACGGCTCCCTTTGGATAAATCTCACCTTCGCTGGTCCGGCCCAGACGAAACTGGTCACAACAATCCAAGTCACGCCCGGTCACGCCAGTTCACACCAATTCACAACTGGGCCCGATTAAGCGCTGCGGCCTCTTGTAGAGGCGCCCTGTAGCGCAGATTTCCCGATTTATGACCAGACCCGAGGTGAATTCTGAGCAACCCCTAAGAGTGGAGCGGCAAATCGAGCCGTGGCGCCGCCCGATTTCGCGGGCGTGTCGCGTTCCTGTTCGTCGCGCTGCAGATAGCGGTACAAACTGGTGCGGCCGATCCCGAGGACCTGCGCGGCCCGCAACCGGTTCCCCTGGCACAAATCCAGGACGCGCTGGATGTGTAGCTTGCGAACTTCATCGCGGGCCAGCGGCCGCCATGGATCTCCCTGCGGCGTGCGTGGCGCGCGATGCTGCAGGTGCTCGGGGAGGTCCGCCAGATCGATGAAGTCTCCGGTCGCGGTAATGCATGCGCTGGAAATGACATTTTCGAGCTCGCGCACGTTGCCCGGCCAAGGGTGTTGCAACAGCACCGCCTGGGCGCGCCGGGTTAACCCCGGAATCTTCTTGCCATAGGCATCGTTGTACTTTTTCAGGAAAAACTGGACCAGCAGCGGAATGTCTTCCAGGCGCTCGCCGAGCGAGGGAACGCGGATCTGGATGGTAGGGTTCAGCAAAGAGGTTCCGGCAATCATGATCCGGCAAGTACGGTCGTGAAAACGTGGGCGGAACAACCATGCGCCGACTCTCCAGACGGGACCACTCGCGAAGGTGTCAGGGGCAGGACACTAGTTAACGAAGCTCCCATCCGCCGTCCGCGGACTGACCGGGTGCAGCCGGAACAAGCGCTGACCTTCTGGGGTCAGCGCGACGAACTCCGCTTCGTAGGGAACCGGATGCGATCGCTCGGTGCTGAGCTGCCGGAGCAGGCGCACGAAGACCACGGATCGATCCTGCACCTCATAGCTCAGGACGACTCGCTTGGCGGAGTCTTCGGTCCATTCCAAATCGGATTTTTCGACGAAGAACGCCTGGTTTTTGTCCCAACCGGACACCTCCACGCGGTAAAGCCCGGTGACCGGAAAGGCGGCAGACAGCATGGGCGGTAACCTCGAGGAAGTAGTAGCAGCCGAAGGCCAATGGCCTGAGCCTCAACCAATTGAAACCGCTTTGGTTATCTTCATCTGGGAGGGAAACGCTGTGCGCCGTAGAAATACCGGGCCAGCGGCTGTGCACAGCTGAACCACCAGCTTGGCACTTGCTCGACTCGGGCGCCGGCGCCTTGGGAGCCTAGAAATGGCTGCGGAGCAGGACGTTGGTCGCGAAGTTCTGCACCGGCTCGTAGAAATACCGAAAGGCCAGCAACCCGACCAAGAGTCCCAGCGATGCATAACTGCTCCCGCGAAGCCAAGCCAAGTACCGCTGCGCGGTATTCTCATTCATCAACAGCATGATCCCGGTGCTGCCGTCGAGCGGCGGCACAGGCAGTAAATTGAAGGTGCCGAGCAGCAGGTTCAGCGAGAACAACACCAGTAGCGTAACGATCGCAAAGCCCGGCCGCTCACCACGATTCCACTGCAGCCAGCCCATCCAGGTTCCCAGATGCAACGCAGCGGCCGCAACCAGCATGAGCGTGAAATTGGCGGCGGGGCCCGCCAGGGCCATCAGTGCCGCGCGGCGCGGGTGCTGCCTCTCCCAGAGAGGGTCGAACGGAGCGCTGGCCCAGCCAATCATGCGCCCCTGCATGAAGAGAAATGCGAGGATCGGAACGATGACCATACCCCACAGTTCGCGGCGGATGTGCGGGACCGGGTTGAGCGTCACCTGCCCGCCCAGGGCGGCGGTGCTGTCCCCGCCCAGCTTGGCGACAAACGCGTGGGCCGCCTCGTGGCACGTGGTGGAAAAAAGAAAGACGACGTAGGAGATGAAGCCGTAGACGAGGAATTCGGGTGTGAGGTCAGGCATCGAATGTACGAGCGTAGGGTCTCGCGGGATTATTTGCAAGCGCGGCACCGAGAGCGCCCTTTGCTGGAGCGAGTGGCCTAGCGTCGGGGCCCGCGCCCTTCCATCGGTTGAGGTACTTCGCTTCGCTCAGGATGACGAGCCGCGCTCCAGTATTCGGGTCGTCACCGCGCCGGTGAATGACAGCAGGCGCTTACCCGGACAACAAGGCGCGGTCCAGCGCGGCCTTCTCGACCGGTGTGAGCGGCCGCGAGGCCCCTTTTGCCAGATCGCTCAATGCGAGCGGGCCGATGGCAACACGCACGAGGCGCAGGACTTCGACTCCCAGGGACTCCAGCATGCGGCGGATGTGCCGGTTCTTTCCCTGGTCCAGCACGACTTCCAGCCAGGAATTTTTTTCGCCGGTGCGGAGCCGGGTTACGCGCTTGACCTGCAACACTTCTCCGTCGCTTTCGATTCCTTCTCGCAACGCGGAGAGCAGTTCGTCGTCCGCGACCTGGCCGATCTGCACGTGGTAGATCTTGTCCAGGTGCGAGGCCGGCGCGAGGATGCGCGCCGCCCATTCGGAATCGTTGGTTAGCAGCAGCAGACCCTCACTTGCTTTGTCGAGCCTTCCGACGGGCGCGATCCAGGGAGACGCGCTCTTTCCCGGGCTGCATGCGCGGTCTTTCGTCCGGGGTGGCCCGGCCCGCAGGAAATCGTAGACGGTCTCGCGACCCTTTTCATCCGACGCGGTGGTTACGGCGCCGCGCGGCTTGTTGAACACGAGATAGATCTTATCGGCGGCAACAACCGCACGTTCGTCCACCTCGATCCGGTCGGAGCGCAGATCCACCGGCGTCTCCGGGTTTCGTCTCACGGCGCCGTTCAGCCGTACACGTCCCGCTTGAATCATGTGGGCAGCCGCGGACCTCGAGCAGATTCCCATTTTGGAGAGGGCTCTGGCGAGACCTACTTGTTTGTTGCGGCCGGCTTGCGTGTGAGGAGCGGCATTTCGCCGATCTGCCGGCTTAGGAGTTCTTCTTCTCACATGGCGAATTATAAGTCCGTACGGGTAGCGGCACATACTGCGTGTTTTTAGGGAATTCGAACCGCGAGGATTACGGCGGAGAAGCCGGACAGTATTGAGGATTCAGAATTCGTTAGAAGAAGGAGCGTCGCGTCCCAGCCCTACCGCCTCGTTTTTCGAAGCGTACCACGCCGCTCCTCCCCCTACTTAGCGAACTTGGTAGCCCGCACCTCGATACTCGCAGACGCGTTCAACGGTATCCATACCCCGAATCTGGTAATTGGACCCCCGGATGTTCGTGTAGCGACTCTTAGTGGGGTGTGATCGGGGTTGGATCGGGGGGAAGTTTGTTGCCCGGATAGGGATTGCGCAGCCTGGGAGGGAACTGAGGTTTTACGACGACAATGCCAGCAGGTCGCCATAATAATCCTGCCCTTCGATCCGACTTGCCTGTCGATTACTGCGGCGCAGTGGTCAGCGATTGAACGGCGGGCGGCGCGAGGGAGGTGCCGGCCGGGTAGACGATAATTTCGATCGCGCCCCAACTGGAGTCGGAGCTGGCGTTGATCTTCTTGCCTCCGCCGAGAGTCTTGAGCTGGGTATCGTCGAATCCGAAGTTGTCGATCAGGTAGGCTCAGATGATTGTGGCGCGGGCTTGCGTTAGCACCAGGTCTTTCTGGGCTTCTCCGGTCATGCCGGTGTAGACGACGACGGCGATTCCGAATTCGTTGGCGGCGAGAAACTGGCCGGCGTCGCGCAGGGAATTCTGGTTCTTCAGCTTGGCGGTGTCGATCTTGTCGAAAAGGCGTTTCGGATCGTAGGTGAAGGTTTTCAGGGGTTGAGTTTCGGGCAAGGCGGGAATCTCATTTTTCGCGAGGTCCGCGGAGCTTTCATAGCCGCGTTTCTTAAAGTAACCGTGGAGCAGGAAATTTTGCTTCAAGGCTTCCATGTTTTCCTGGAAGTCGGTGATGCCCGCCTGCGCGTGGATGACCGCTTCGTGCAGACCCGCGGTGGTCTGATCCAGCTGGTTGTACATTTTTTTGTCGTTGACCAGGGCTCCGATGGTGCCCTGGCCCTGGTTGATCTTGACACTGATTGCACTGAGGTTGGCGGTGGCGACGGTGACGTTCCCGAGCGCTTCCTGACTGCTGTCCAGTATGGCGTCGGTCTTCTTAATCAGGTCGGCGATCGCCAGGGGCGGCTCGCTGGCGATGGTGTCGCCATCCTGGACATTCACACCTTGCGCGGAGCCAAACGATACGGAGACAAATTCATTGCCCAACAGGCCCTCGGTCTGGATGGCGGCTATCGAGTCCTTCTTGATGATGGTGTGGGTTGATCGCTGGAGGTCCATCAAAACGGTGATTTTTCCGGTGGGCTTGTCGGGTAATTCGATACGGCGCACGCTGCCGCTATGGACCCCGCCTACGCGAACTTCCGCGCCGGCATCCAGGCCCGCTACGGAGGCGAACTGCGTCTTTGGCCGATAGGTGGAGCTGAATAGATATTGCCGGTCGCCGATGATGAAGATCCCCGCAAAGAGAATCAGCAGCGTCGTGAGGATAAAAGCTCCCAGCCCTGGCGGCTCTTGAAATAGGTGCTCCCTAGGTATCCCGTTTGAAAAATTCCGCGACAAAAGGATCGTCGCTCTGGTCGAGTTCGTCGAAGGTGCCCTCGATCACGGCACGCCCTTGATGCAAGAGGACGATGCGGTCGGCAATGAGCTTGGCGCTGTGCAAGTCGTGGGTGACCACGATGGAGGCGACTTCGCGCTCTTCCTGCAGCTTCGGAATAAGTTCGTCGGTCTCACGGGAGGTGATGGGATCAAGGCCTGCGGTCGGCTCGTCGAGCAGCAAAATGCCAGGGTCGAGGGCCAGAGCGCGCGCAAGGCCCACGCGCTTTTGCATACCGCCGGAAATGTTGCTGGGGAATTTCTGCAAGTCCTTTTCCATCCCCACGGCTCTGAGCAGTTGCGCAACGCGGTCGGCGCGTTCCGAGGGCGTCATGCTTGTATGGCGCCGCAGGGGAAACGCAACGCTTTCCGCGACGGTCAGGGAATCGTAGAGCGCCGCGTGCTGGAACAGGAAGCCCATCGACTTTCGGATTTCGTTCAGGGCCTCGACATCCGAGCTGGGGAGTTCCTGACCGTGGATGCGAATCGATCCGGAGTCCGGCTGCTGCAATCCGACGATCAGCTTCAGCAATACGCTCTTGCCTGAGCCACTGCGGCCCAGCACCGCCAGGGTCTTGCCGCGGCCGATCGTCAGATCAATCCCGTCCAGGACATGCTGGGCGCCGAAGGATTTGTGCAAGCCGCGGAGGACGATGGGAGGGGCCGTGTCGTGCTGGTCCGCGGTCTCCGTCAGGAGTTCATCGCCGTCCGGGGTCACCCGCAGCGTAACGGCCTGGTCCGCAGGCATCATGGAAAGAACGCCAGGATCATCGTCGTGGCAATCGTTCTCATCATCGCGGCAATCGCCTTCCCGAACCTCATTAAGTCCAAGATGGCCGCCAATGAAGCGTCGGCCGTTAGTTCGGTTCGCACGATCAACACCGGGGAAGTGAGTTATGCAGCTTCTTGCCCGTTGGTTGGCTTTTCGGCAACGCTGGCGGAACTGAACAGCGGCGTTGCCTGTGTTAGCAGCAAGGGGATCATTGACCCGGTTCTGTCTCTCGGTGTCAAGAGCGGTTATACGTTCGCGTACACACCTACCGCAGGCGGCGACGCTCTGAATGATAGTTACACGCAAACCGCCGTTCCGGCCGCCTTAAGCACCTCGGGCCAGCGGGGCTTCTACTCGGACCAGACGGGTGTGATTCGTTACACGCTGACGGGTGTGGCGCCTACGGTCGCCAGTCCGGCGCTTTAACGGTTGGCCAAACAGTTAAAGGGACTTCCGGTCGAAGGCGCTGCAGTCAGCGGGTGGCGCTTGCTGAATCCTTGGTTGGTGCTCGCTGTTTCTAGCCTGGCCATGGTCCTTTCTCAGGAAGAGTACCGAAGTACCATTGTTGCGATATTTCCCGCGTGGTCTGCTCCCGACAATCTCCCAGCCGGAAATCTCCCAGAAGGAGAATACGGATGATGCAGAAGTCATAGTCAACGCATGTGTCAGGGCGACCGTGAAGCGCCGAGAATTTTGACTGGCCCAGCGAACGGCGGCCGGTGTTGTTATTAACCTTCTGAATCTCCCGTATTCGCTGACGGCCCTTCAGCGCTTCAGTCTCCTCTGCGTCATCGCAGGAAGGCACCGGAACCTCTTCGACATTCTGCGGCTAATTGATCGATCGGGAGGTCCATTCAATGCGAGGGAAATTCTGGGATCACGAGGCACTTCACAACAATCGGCGGAGCTGCCAATGAACGGGTTGGAACGCCGCCTGACCCCACGGATAGAATGGCTCGCCGATATCCATTTCGAGCCCAATAACGGCGGCATCGTGTTGGATCTCTCTGAGGGAGGGCTATCCTTTCACGCCATCGATCCTATTCAGTCCGATAGCACGATCCATTTCTCGGTGTCGTTGCACGACCAGCGAATCCAAGCCACTGGCGAACTGGCCTGGATCAACCGGACGAAAACGACTGGAGGATTGCGATTTACCGGCCTGTCCGCCGAGGCTCGCCAACAAGTTCGTGATTGGACAAGCCAGGCGGCACCTGCGCTGTCGTTTGACGATGCGTCCTCGCGCCCAGTGCCGACACTACGTGCATTTTCAGGGGACACCGGTGTCCAGCCAGAAAGTAAGGCTGCCCCGCTTGAGGTTGCGTCACCAGGGCGAAAGGGGCTGGCATCGTGGAGCGGGTTCTCAGCCGGTTTAGGTGTCGGCGTTCTCGTTTCGGCCCTTGTAGGGGCCGCATTCTCGTTTCACAACTATCGCCGGGAGTTTGGGGCGTCGATCATCCAGTTTGGAGAGCGCGTAGCCGCAAAACCCCAAGCTCAGCCGGAAGTGGCATCGACAGTTGTGCAGCCGGAGTTGCCAGCGGCGCTTGCCGTATCGACTCCAGGCGCGCCAATTTCGATCGCCCAACACTCCGAATCGCTCATACCGCAACCCTCCCGAAATGCGCCAGCCTCACAGCCCTTGCCAACGGCGCCGCAAGCGAAGTCCGAGCCCTTGGTGCCAGACACCGCTTGGCGCGTCGCTGTCGGTTCCTCTAGACCCAAGGCGCCTACAGCCAACGCCTCCACTCTGATTTCAGAGACACCTCCGTCGCTATCTCTTCCAACCATAGTAGTTGCGCCCAAGTCGTACCTCGTTCCGAGTAAACTCGGCCCAGCTCCACCGCTCGCACCGGCGAGCGAGCCCAGTGTCCACTCGGTGGTTTCTGGAAAAGAAGACGCCAGCTTTCCATCGGAAATGTATCTCGAGGTGGGTAAATTCAAGGATCAGCCCCCGGCCAGCGAGGTAAAGGACAAACTCGCGACACTCGGCTTCCAGGCGTCGGTCACTCAGAAAGGCCGTTTTTGGGGAAATTCCTATTATGTGCTTGTGGGTCCGTACGACAACGACCGAGAGGCGAAAGCGGCTCGCAAGAGCCTGACTTCTCGCGGTTTTAAGCCGCGAGCTTTCGAGAGGGGCTCCCGAGCCTTTGCGTTTAGTTATGTGCTGACGCTAAACGGTGCGCGCATACCTGTCGGGGACTACTCGATTCGATGGGAATCCTACAGCAGCCTCGTAGTTGTGGAATTTGTGCAAAACAACGACATCGTTGCCACAGTCGACGGGAAGTGGGCGAAACGCGATACGCCATACGACCATGGTGCGTATGCGTTCACAAGTAATGGTGATGGATCGCGAAATCTGGTTTGGATTCAATTCGCGGGCATGAGGCAGACGCTCCTATTTGATAAATCATCCTGAATCCTGATTTTCCAACTTGCTCGGCCTTACTCGAGATTTGCGCCGGAAGTGATTTACTTACTCAAGGCTCGTTACTCATAGAAGTGACATCAGCATGGAATTGGCGCTTGGAATTATCGTGTCAGTGGCGGTTGGCCTAGCGATCTTGGCGGCGTACTTGCACTTCGTAACCCACGCCAAGGATCGGTCGAAATAACCCGGGCTGCGCTCTGAACATATCCCCACATACTACGTCGCGGTGACTAGTCGTTCCGAGAAAATCAAAGTCCCGAATAGCGTGCTAAATCAAACAGGTAAAACACCTCCAGGCTCGCGTCTGGAAATTATTGAAAAACCGTCGAAGGAAATGGCGCGCCCGGAGAGATTCGAACTCCCGACGTTCTGCTTCGAAGGCACGTTTTTACAGCTTTACTGAATCTTAACCAAAATTAATAGTCCTTTACTTTCATGGGCTTACCTCGGTATAGTGGTCGCATTATGGTTACCCGAGATATACCAAATGTAACTGAATTTGCTACCAAAAGTAGCACTGGGGTAGCACGGCGGGAGTCCAACGCCAACCCTCTGCTTAGGAAATTCGGTTTCACGAAGAGAGTTCTCGACGCACTACCGCCGCCAACAAACGGTCAACGGAAATATTACTACGACGCCGGTACGCGGGGTCTCGCGATTGCCGTGTCTCCTGCGGGGAAGAAGTCGTTTGTGCTGTATCGCAAGATCGCGGGACGACCCGAGCGCACGACCATTGGTCCTTATCCGGACGTGTCCATCGAACAAGCGCGAAATCGCGCGGCGGAACTAAACGCCGCGATTGCGCGTGGTGAGAATCCCGCAGAGAGCCGTCGCAGTCTCGCGGCGGAAACGACGCTCGGCGAGTTGTTCGAAAAGTATCTCGAACTCTACGCGAAGGACCACGTCAAGACCTGGAAGTCGGATGTGTCGTTGTTCAACTTGCATCTCGCACATTGGCGACTGCGGAAGATTTCGTCCATTCGAAGGGTAGACATAACCCAACTACACACACGCATCGGATTGAACTCTGGGAAGGTTCAAGCCAACCGCGTTGTGGAACGCTTACGCGCATACTTCGGAAAGGCACAAGAGTGGGGATGGAAAGGCGATAACCCGGCACTCAAGATACAAGCGTTTCCTGAGCAACCGAGGAAGCGATTTCTTCGTCCGGAAGAATTTCAGAAGTTCTTCGTTGCGTTGAGAGCGGAGCCCAACGAAACCTTGCGAGATTTCTTTCTACTGGCCTTATTCACAGGCGCACGACGGTCGAACGTATCGGCGATGCGCTGGGAAGATATCAACTTTCAGGCTGCTACGTGGACAATCCCGGTAACCAAGAGCGGGGAATCGGTGACGATTACGCTATCGAAACCTGCGATGCTTGTGCTGCAGAGCCGAGAACGAAAGAGCGAGTGGGTTTTTCCGGGTGTGGGGCGAACAGGACATCTGGTTGAACCGCATTCCGCGTGGAAAAGAATCGTGAGGCGGGCAGATATCGAAAATCTCCGCATCCACGATCTGCGGAGAACGCTTGGCAGTTGGCAGGCGCTACAGGGGACAAGCCTTCAAATTATAGGAAGATCTCTCGGGCATCAGAGCTTGGAAGCCACCGCGATTTATGCACAACTCTTGCTGGATCCGGTGCGTGAGTCCGTCGAGAAAGCAACTGCCGCGATGCTCGCGGCGGCGGAACTTCCGTTGCTTGGCGGTAGCAAGTGAGCAAGCGAAACGGAAGGGTCATTCAGAACCGAAAACATCCCGACGATCTAACAGGGCAGAAGTATATCGACTCTGTTATTAAAACCTGCGAGTGGTCCCACAAGAACGGAAACCCTAAAGCTTGGTGGGACATTGTCGTGTTCTGCGAACAAAACAATTTGCCGAAGCCCCTGTGGGTCCGCGATCTCTTGTTGGAACACGCTCTCGAGAAAGGGAAGCCCGCTAGTACGAAGAGGCAACAGGGTCGGCCCTCGGATCACTCCACTGACATACACATTTATATTTCCGTGGAGTACTGGCGCGAAGAGAGGTATCGAAATAACAGATATCCTCGGGGGCGCAATTTTTCGCTGGACCAAGCGTTTGAGAAAGTTCGAAACGAACTTTCTGAGGAACGGGGTTTATCACTCACCTCGGAAGGGGTAGCAAAGGCATACTATCGAGGAAAGGGACTCATACACTCTGAACATCTCCGACATGCCGGTGCAGGCCCGGTCTCCGCAAGATTCTACGGCACTTAAATCCAGTAAAATAACCCTCTAATTGTTTCTCTAGTATCGACCTTCCTGCCTTCTCCATACTCAACCGTATTAATCACGTGTGGAGGTCGACGTGGAGAAACTACTCAATGAACGTCAGGCTGCTGACTTACTCACCGTTTCGCCGGGGACGCTGTCTGTTTGGCGAACTACCCGAAGATATGCGCTCAAATACATCAAAATCGGACGCGCTGTGCGGTACCGCGAGTCGGACATCCTAAATTTTATTGCGAGCCGCGAGAGCAAACCAAATCTACTTGAGCGGGCTTTATGAAGGTGAACCCAGAGACGGGCAACGTCGGGGCAAACAGCCATGCCGTGTCCTAACCGACTGGATACTCGTGCATCGTGCCTATTGCCGGCCGTTGTCCATCTGTGGGTTCGTCGGAGATTACGGTGAAGCAACGGCTTGCTGAGGCGGCGGCGTTTTTGGATATCGAGGAACATCCTCAACTGCCCGAACTTTTAAAAAAGGAACAGGAACGAATAGACAGAAAAAGAGCACGCGATGCAGCACGCCGGAGAAGAGGTAAGAGGCTCGTGGAGGAATGGTATCGAACGCATCCATGTGTTGATTGCGGGAACAATGATGTCCGGTGCCTCGAAGCAGACCACGTCATGGGGACGAGGAATTTTACGATTGCCGAAAATCTCTGGCGGCCAGTTCAAAAACTGGAAGCCGAGCTGGAGCTGTGCGAGTCGCGTTGCTCGAATTGCCACAAGATCCGGCATTACGAGTCGCGGCGACAGTCACGTGAATTTTCTAATGAGGAGCTTTGGTAAGGGTGTCGCGGCCACAAACGCGAAGCCTCGAATACGACGGATAGAGCTAAGTAACGGAGGGGACGGATGAGCGAAGGCATTAGATCAAACAGGGCAATAGTACGTGAACTGATGAAATACGGAGCTTTGATGTGGTACGGCAGACACATGGGATTCTCGGATGAACACAAAGCAAAGTGGGAGCCCGACATCCGCGCAGGCGCAAAGAAGATAGCTCGTGAAGTTGAGAGGAAGTATCCAAAGGAAGAGATCATCCGGCACCGTGGGACAGACACGTATGAATTGGGAATGGTCACCGGGAAGGTAGCAGCGCTCCGCTGGCTGATGGGTGGGCAGTGGAACGAGTTGGATTCGTGATCCATGAATCCTAACGAGGTCCAAGCAAACCACATCAAGGAAGCACTGAAGGCTCGTCCATACCTTCAAATGCTGATCGATGAACTCTTGTCCCTAGGTGACGGCGTCCCCGTCATCTGGCACAAAGAAATGGTTACAAACGAACATTTTGTAAACCTTCTAATAACTACTGGTCGTGTATCCAACGGTAAGGGTGCTCGCCTTCGGTTGATGGAACCGTGCAACTGCCATAACAACGCCGAGAAATTGGCCATTAAGTATCCGCACAGATACCAGAGGGAAATTGGCTTCGCCTTAAGTGACCGCACGTGGGGGCCGCACTCTTGGCTCTTCGACCGCAGTAATAACCAGATCGTAGAGACCACCGTGATGCGGAAACTTTATTTCGGCGTGACGATGGCCATCACGGAACGCGAAAAGCGAGACTACATGACTCGCGAGCGCACAACGAACGCCGTTAACCAAAGCGGGGAGCCAGCAAAATCGGCTCAAGAACTTGATGCCTCTGCTGTTGTTTCTTCGGGGGACATTCAGTAGGCGAGGAGGGGATATGGAAAGCACAGAAAATCAGTTCGTAATGTTTCGGACATTTGGTGGAGTACATCGGAAAGGATTCTTGACGGTCATTCAGCCACCGGAACCCTTCACCGTTCCAAAGGTCATTTTCTCCGAGCATAAATTAACCACGCAAGAGATTGACGATGCGTTTGACTGGTCGGAGACATGGCAGCAGGTAATGTTGGATGACTTTTCGAGGTTCCAGGAAAGGGAAAAGGAGAAGACAAATGACGCAGGAAATCACGGCCAAATTTCATAGAGAGATCGCAAAACTTGGGCTGCCCGAGGATATTGTCGCCAGCGTTGAAAAGACAATCCAAGAGGACTTGATTCTGCCGACGCTCGATCTCGTGAATTCAGCGATTTGTGCGGAGATCATCGGTGATGAGGTCTCTGTCTCAATTGGTCCTCGTGACTGGCAGTGGGACAAATTTACAGGAGAGTGCGTCGCTTCTGGGACATGCCTCTGGTGAATGCTCTATGACCGACACCGACAGTCGCGAAATTCCGTTGAAACTCCGAATGGCGGCGGCGGGCTACCTCCAGAAAAAACGGACCCGACAGGAGCCCCAGACGTTATCGGAGATCAAAATCAGGGCGGTTAAAGAGGCCCTAAGCGCATTTGGTAATCATCGCCGGAAAGCGGCGAAACGATTGGGAATTTCTGAGGCGACTTTGTACAGGTACTTGCAGAAGATGAAGGCGAACAACATTTAAGTGAAGAAACAACATGAACGTCGAACAGAAATCCGCATTACAACTGGCAACTGAAGCTGTCGCGGTTCTTTTTGAGCCTGGTGACGTGGTCGAGCTGCGTGTCCATGGCAGCCGATTCGGCCACAAAGCGGTCGTGGCCGCTGGTTATTTCAGCGATTGTGTTGAACTGGCCAGACGAATCGTCGCCTGTAGCGACGGCACCCTCCGCGCGGGATATGAGGTCTCGGCGTGCTACTACACGTTAAATCCTGTCCACATTGATTTGCTAACACGATACCGGCCCAACAAAATGCAAAGAGACCCGCACTTAGGAGTTACCAAAGACAAGGAAATCATAAAGCGTACACACCTCCTGGTTGATTGTGATCCGATACGTTCTGCTGATGTTTCTTCTAGTGATCGTGAAAAAGAAGTCGCCGCACAGAGCGCCACTCAAATCAAAGAGTTCCTTACTTCAAAGGGTTGGCCCGACCCGATCAAGTGCGACAGCGGCAACGGATACCACCTGATTTATCGCGTGGATTTGCCGAACGATGAAGAAGCCCATGCCCTCGTAAAAAATTGCCTCACGGCGCTGGCTTCGCGCTTTGACACTCCATGTGTAAAGGTCGACCAAACCGTGCATAATGCCTCGAGAATTACCAAGTCGTATGGCAGCGTTGCGAGGAAAGGGCCAAATTCACCGCTGCGCCCGCACCGACGTTCGCGAATGCTCGCTGCGCCGACAGAAATCAAGACTGTGAGCATCGAGCTTCTACTCGCGCTCGCTTCGGAATCTCCCGCCCCTGTACGTCTCGTCCTTACAACGGACAATTCCGATTCGTCGATTACCCCGCCTGAAGTATTTGAATCCCAACTAGATGCCGTCGGTGTGGAGCACCATGGCGCTTCGCCGTACGAGGGGGGATGGCTCTGGCGGCCTGCCGTCTGTGTCTTCAACGCAAACCACGTGCGCAGCAGCGTCATTGTTGGAATTCGCGCGTCCGGGGCTTTTTACTACCGGTGTCTCCATAACGGATGCGTCGGAAACGATTGGGAGAAGTTTCGTGCAAGAGTCGAATTTGACAGCGGCAAGAAAATGAAATTCGGTGCGCCCGACAATCGGGTCCACTCGTGGATTCAGTCAGACGAAAAGGCTCTGGCCGCCTGGAACGCGCAAGGCGATTGTGACGCCGGATTCGCATATTTGTTTCAGTTCATGCGCGAACACAAAGTGGATACTGACCAGTGGCTGCGTCTTTACGAGATCTCGCCCTTAAAGTTGGCGCTCGACGCACAGATTCCAGAGCACATAAGAAATTCCTGAGTACACGGCGTATTAGGTTTTAACCGTCGGGGTTCCTATATGTTTTGTTCCCGACGAATCTCAACAACTTCAATAAGGATGTGTTACATGCAAGGCATCGTACTCAAGTTTTACCCCGAGCGTCGCTATGGCTTCCTCCAGGATCACGATTCAAACATCGATTATTTCTTCCATCGAGGTGATGTGAAAGACGCCGTCGTGCCACCCCCGGGCACACACGTTAGCTTCGACATTGGCGAACACCACGGCAAGAGAAAAGCAGTCAACATCACAGCCCTGACCGCGCTCGAGATTCTAGGCGGTCTTCGATGAGCACTCCCTCAATCCCCACTTCAATCCCGGAGAATTCAGGATGTGGTATCCCTGGGTTTGAAAAAGGTCCCGATGCTTTGAGCTTTGACGGCCTTCTTAAATTGGCCGATTACCTCGAAGAGCATCTACCCGGTGCGCAAGAAGATGGGACTTCTGTCGCCACGACAGACGAAGAAAAGTTGCAGTTTATCAATGCATATTTTGATGCGGTTATGACACGCAGTTCCTACGTCATAGACGATTTTGTGAAAGAGTATGGCCACGGAATAACACTCGCGCAGGCCAAGCCTTTCGTTGTACGTACCCTGCGGGCGATCGCTAGTTTTGACACGAGCGAATCGAGCATTGTGCCTAGTGCTTCCTCGCCTTCCAACGACAACGCAAGTGCTTCAAGTAACGTGCCTCCTCACAATCAGCCTGCTTCGTTCGACGAACACAAGGCCAAGATCGAATCACTACTCGTGAAAATCGCCCACGAAACTCCTGTCGCTTGGGAGGGTGGTCTTGCGTGGCGTCTCAAGTGCGTTTTTGATGTGGTGCACGGCGAGGCTTTTGTCAGATTCGGTCTCAATTCCAAAACAGGAATTTATTTTGACGATTACAAATGTTCGTCGTGCAAGGAAAAAGACTTTGCGGCTTTCTTCTCGTGGGCGCAGCAAGACCAGACGAAGGACGAGCTCTATTCAAAAGTCACCGCGCTTGTTAAACAGTTCAACAAGGATTTCTTTGTCGTCGAGAATTACGGCGGAAAATGT
>Ga0210383_10001561_pt1 | contig 20921 bp, 20 predicted proteins | sample IncBWC14OmetaG_FD_160072 | JGI IMG/M metagenome (GOLD analysis project Ga0210383, IMG submission 160072) | Forest soil microbial communities from Barre Woods Harvard Forest LTER site, Petersham, Massachusetts, United States - Inc-BW-C-14-O ... | reverse complement strand
AGCAACCAGCGAAGCAAGAAAAGCAACAGCAAGAAGCTAAAGCTCCGAAGCAGGAGCCACAAGCCAAGCCCGAAAAACAACAGCAGCAAGCCAAGGGACAGCAAGAGCCACAACAGAAACAGCAGGAACAAGCAAAGTCCACCAAACAACACGCTCCGCACGCGCAGCCAGTGACCGCGAAGCAGTCGGATCATATGCAGGCCACATCGTCAAAGGGTCCTCAACGCACGCAAGAGGAAACGGCCACGCAGCACGCACAACCGGCACTTCGCCTCAGCTCCAGGGGCAGCGGTCGAATTCCCGACGAACGCTTCCGCTCTAACTTTGGCCGCGGCCACGAATTCCGCATGGGCAATCCGGTTATCGTCAGCGGATATTCCCGCTTCCAATACGGAGGCTATTGGTTCGGATACGTTCAACCTTGGCCGGTAGGCTGGTTTTACACCGACCAGTTCTACATCGATTACGTCGACGGTGGCTACTACATGTACAACCCGTACTACCCGGGCTCGCGTTTCGCCATCACCGTCATTATTTAACGTCGGAATCCGGTTAATTGAATGAAGACAACTCTGGCTTGGCGCGATCATCTTTTAAAATCGGGAGCGCGCCAGGCCGAAGAGATCGAGAAACACCATACAAGTCTCGCCTTAGTGGAGGAAAGAAAACATGCTCGGAACCGTGCTGATCGTCATTTTGATTTTGGCACTTTTGGGAGTATTTCCCCGGTGGTCACACAGTCGCAATTGGGGCTATGTCCCGACCGGTGGCGTAGGGCTAGTTCTTTTCGTCATCGTCATTCTCGTCCTCATCGGGCGTATTTAGTAGTTCCTCTGACGAATCACTTCTGTGACACCGACTTTTGTGGCGTTTTGTTGTCGCAGGGGGATGGTAACGAGCGATTCTCGTCTTTCGGGCCGGTTTCAGTAATTGTCAGTCGGAGGTGAGTAATGGATGAGTCCAAACGGCGTGCCGTCAAGTTTCTGGAGAAGGAAATCAAGACATACGCGGCTCTATCTCTATTCCTGTCGAATAAGGGCATGAAACAGCAAGTGCGCGTGGGTACCTCAACAGTGCTGCTCAGCCCCTTGTTCTACAGAGAGAGAATGGAAGAAGCAAAAAAGCTTGTGTCCGACCTCAAAAGACCGGATTAGACCATGCCTCTCTCGCGACAGGTAACGTCCATCGGCCGCGGCTGCTGGTGTATTCGCCTCGTCGTTTGCCTCCTAGCTGCCCTTCTGTGCTCTGGTAATTCGTTCGCATACTCCGTGCTCACTCACGAGGAAATCGTAGACTTGGTGTGGAGTGACGAACTCCGGCTCCTACTCCTAGAGAGATTTCCATCTCTGACCGAAGATCAACTCAAAGAAGCGCACGCTTACGCCTATGGCGGCGCGGTCATCCAGGACCTCGGTTACTATCCCTTTGGTACCGTAGAATTCAGCGACTTAGTGCATTACGTTCGAAGCGCTGACTTCGTTCGAGAATTGCTCGTGCAGAGCCAGAACGCGAATGAGTACGCGTTTGCGTTGGGCGCGCTTGCGCATTATGCTTCGGACATCGCGGGACATCCCGCCGTCAATCTTTCAGTTTCCATCCAATATCCTAAGCTGCGAGCCAAGTATGGTAAGTCCGTCAGATACGCTGAGGACCACACCGCGCATCTGAAAACGGAGTTCGGATTTGACATGGTGCAAGTCGCCAAGAACCGTTATACATCGCAGCAGTATCACGATTTCATCGGGTTCCAGGTGTCCAAACCTCTCTTGGAGCGCACGTTTCCGATCGTCTACGGGGTGGAGTTGAAAGACGTGTTGACGCATGAGGATCTATCCATTGGTTCGTATCGTTTTGCTGTCAGCAAGATGATTCCCCAAATGACGCAGATCGCCCTTCGAACTCACAAGAAGGACATCATGAAGGAAAAGCCCGATTTCGCGAAAAAAGAGTTCCTCTACCGGCTGTCGCGTTCGGAGTATGAAAAAGAATGGGGAAAAGACTATTCGAAGCCCAGCTTCGGAACGCGCTTGGCCTCCTCGCTTTTGCGATACATGCCGAAAATTGGACCCTTCAAAGCCATGGCCTTCAACAACCCCACCCCGCAGACCGAAGATCTGTACTTCAAGAGCATCAATAGCAGCGTCGACCAGTACCGCATGTACCTTCAGCAAGTTCGTGGCGGCTCACTGCATCTGTCCAACGCGGATTTTGACACCGGCAAAGTGACCAAGGCAGCCGAATATCCTTTGACCGACGAAACCTACGCCAAGCTCTTGGGCCAGCTCACGCAGCGCACGTTTGATGGCACGACTCTGGAGCTACGCGACAATATCCTCAGTTTCTATTCTGACCTCTCTGTTCCACTTGAAACCAAGAAGGATCCGGTTCGCTGGCAAAGCGTATTGTCATCGCTTGATCAATTGAAGCTTGCCAATCCAAATCCCATTCTCGCCGCCAGCCCTGCATTGCAGCACTAAGTCGGAATCAAATACAACGCCGAAATGTTTTCGCTAGTCGTCGCAAACAAAATGCAAATGTGTCCGCTAGTGAACAGACCAATTATTTCGACTCGCCTAACATGGTTTTTGTCCGGAACAAATTAGAGATGCTCTCCGGGTGCGGCACAAGCGCTGTTCCTGTAATTTACTTGTGAGAATGGAAACACGATGCTTTGGACAATATTTATCGTTCTGTGTGTCCTTTGGCTACTCGGAATGGTTACGTCCTACACGATGGGCGGCCTCATCCACATACTCCTGGTCGTGGCGCTGGTTATTTTTGTGATCAATTTGTTCCAAGGGAGACGGTCGGTTTAGCGGCCGGCGTAATCACCATGAAACCTATGATTTGGGGTGGCATTCTTTTCATCGTACTGGGTGGTTTTGCCCTCGCCTATCGCGGATTCACCTATACGCATGAAGACAAGGTCCTCGATGTCGGGCCGATTCACGCCACTGCCGATAAACACGAGCACGTTGATATTTCACCGCTCCTTGGCGGGCTGGCGCTGGTAGGTGGAGTCATTATGCTCGTCGCCGGACTCCGGCAAAAGTCTTAGCTCGCAATTGTGAAAATAGCCTGCCTGAGACTCGGGTAACGCATAACCCTCTCGCACTGCAGGTGTCTTGAAAGATCTTCGACCACAAATTTGTCGTGAAACTAAATCGATAATTGAAAGTCTTTGACCGTGGAGGTCAATAATGAAGAAATACTTGTTTGCCGCAGCATGTCTTACGCTCGCATCGGGCGCTGTATATGCCCAGGACTTGAATAAGGAGCAAAAACGCCTCGAAGAAAGTGGCGTGGTCATGAAGGAAGTGCTCAACATTCCCGACAGCATTCCTCATGATCTTTTGGAGAAAGCGGAGTGCGTCATTGTATTTCCGTCCGTAATGAAAGCGGCGTTTGTAGTTGGCGCCGAATATGGACGAGGAGCGATGGTTTGCCGCACCGGCAATAAATTCCGCGGACCCTGGGGAGCTCCCGCCATGTATGCACTGGAAGGTGGCAGCTTCGGTTTCCAGATCGGCGCTGAGGCCACGGACTTGATCTTGCTGGTCATGAATGACAGAGGGATGGAGTCAATACTCAGCAGCAAAGTCAAACTCGGGGCGGATGCATCTGTTGCCGGAGGCCCTGTGGGTCGTGACGCTTCCGCAGACACCGACGCTTGGATGCGAGCCGAAATCCTCAGCTACTCACGTTCACGCGGACTGTTTGCCGGAGTTTCGCTCGAGGGGACTACGCTTCGTCCCGATGACGATGCGAATGCCCAGGTCTATGGGCACCCGGTCAAAGCAAAGGAAATCGTAAGAAGTGAAAAGATGCTCGTGCCCGCAACCGGCCGTCAGTTGGTCGACGTTCTGGAAAAGAGTGCGCCGCATAACGATTCGAAGGAAGCGGCTTCGATCAAGTAGGTTACTTAAGAGCCTGCCGGGATTCCACTATTCCGGCAAGCTCTCAGTCTTCAAGAAAACCCTGCGTTACTCGTACCGAACCATGTATTGTGTCCACTTCTGGACAGATTTTTCCCCGCATTCAGCATTTAATTCAAACCAGCAAAGATAGATCGCGACAAAGTGAATCGACTCTGGCTCGCGAGTGAGCAGGTTCGTCTTGACACAAAGGCAGTACCAGTTGTTTCACGCCAAAGGGCTACTCCTGCCGGTCTGTGCACTTCTCCTCGTGTTGCCCGGCGGGCTTTTTGGCCAGGCAACTCCCATCAATTCCACCAAGCTCATCATGGAAAGTGGCACGCCCGTAAAACTGCAACTGGCGCAGACGATTTCTTCCCGGCGCGCGCATAAGAATGATCGGCTTGAGTTTGTTGTCGATAAAGATGTGGAGATCGGTGGCTTCATCGTAATCAACGCCGGGTCTAGAGCCGAAGGTTCGGTAGTGAGAGTGAAGGGAAAACGTCCCTTGGGGATAGGGGGAAACGTAATCATCAAGCTGGACTCGGTAGAACTCACGACGGGCGAGAACGTGCAATTGACCGCACGCAGGGAATTCAAAGGCAAATCTCGCACAGTTCGCATGGCCGTAGGGATGGCGGTGGCGGCAGCTATCTATTTTCCAGTTGCGCCCGCGTTCCTGCTGACGCCCGGCCGTGACAGCACAATTTTGAAGGGTACGGAGGTGACGGCATATACGAAGACGGATCTTCCGTTGGACGCAAGAGTTCTGCCCATTACCCGGGGAAATACTTCCGACCTGGCGGAGATGATCAAACTGTTGCCGCCTCGGGTACTCAATGCCGAAGGTCGCGAGGGCGATATGCTGAATCTTATTTTCGCGGCCAAAGAAGACGACTTGCAGGAAGCTTTCGCGCGCGCCGGCTGGGTAAAGGTGGAAAAATCCACGCCCCAGATCATTTGGCATTTGATATGGGAGCGAAAACACTACACCAAGCTGCCCATGGATAAGCTTTACGTTTTTGGCAGGTCGCAGGACTATTCCTACGCGCTCCCCGACCCCACCTCTATCGTTGCTCGGCGGCATCACCTGCGCATCTGGAAAACGGACCGGGTAGTGGACGACGTTCCCCTTTGGGTCGCTGCCGCAACGCATGATGTGGCCATCGAATTTGTGAAGCATAAGTTTCGCCTCTATCACAAGATCGATCCGGACGTGGATGCGGAGCGCGACTTCATCGCAAGCGATCTGGCAAGGACCTCGCAACTCACACGCGAGCACTTCGTGAATTGCAGCGCGCCCGTGTTCAACGGCCAAACAGCTACCGGGCAGGCCTACTATTCAGACAGCAGAATGCTTTTTCTGGAATTAAATCAGCGGCTTGAGTTGGCGGCGGCCGCCGGCCCCGCCAAGTGACCGAAGAGCAGGTTCACTCGTGCAGAACAACGGTCAGCAACGATTTGTTGACCTTGATTTTCCCGTTGTATTCGATAAAACCTAGCTTGCGGAATTTGTTCATGAAGAAATTCACCCGCGAACGCGTGGTTCCCACCATGCTCGCCAGGGTTTCTTGTGAGACTTTTGGTAGGATGCGGTCGGGCTGGTCCTGCTTTCCATAACGCGCCAGAAGCAGAAGGGTGCGCGCCAGGCGCTTTTCGCTGGAGTTGAAGAGTTGATCCACCAGATCTTCTTCGACCCGGATGTTGTGCGCGAGCATATACGCAATGAAATGGTCGGATAATTTATGCTCTGCGTGAAGTACGCGCAACAATTCGTCTTTCTGAATAACGAGCAAGGTAGTCGGCGTCACCGCGGTCGTCGTGCCCATCCGCAACGTTTGCCCGGCCATGCAGCCCTCGCCGAAGAAGTCCGTCGGACCGAACATGGCAACCACCGCTTCTTTCCCCGAGCCATTCACGACAGACAATTTCACGCCGCCCTTTTGCACGTACATCACCGTCTCTGCAGCGTCGCCTTGAGAATATATGGATTCGTTCCGGTGGTATTCGCTTACTTTTCTGGCCACCCCGGCGGTGTCGAGGAACTTTTGAGCATCGAAAGATTCCATTTTATGGTTGTTCTTGGGTTTCTTTGATTTCATGGCCATGTAGAACCACCGCCTACACACAGACCTTCCGCGGCGATATCGAGCTTATCAGCAGGCCTTTCGCAAAACTGTGCAAAAGGGAACAGTTTGCCCTCCCTAGAATCTGTACTATGCCTGCTGGACGGTGGGCGTGAGCCACATTGACCGGTCTGGGCGGGTCGGGCAATTTTGTTCATCTCATCGTCCTGTTCATTAGAATCCTGGAAGACTCTCTTTCCATCCAAGCTGAGCAAAAACTGAGGATTTGTGGATTTCCTACAAGGCAGTCGTCGCGTGTCGCATAAAGTTCTCTGTAGGACTGTACAAAACAGAACAGCACTTTTATCTCGCGGTCTATAACATCTGTTGGTGGACGGTGGGGCAGAGCACTACTGACAGGTCTGCCGGGATGCACCGTATCCCAGCTTACAGATTTGTGTAGTCCACCCTCCTGAAGTTTACCGCCGCTGCGCGTAGATAAGGGTTTACACCGGGTTCGCTTGAGGGCAGGCCAAGTCTGTCCGGGTGTATCGAAATCGACGGGGCAATGAGGGACGTATGTATTTATTTGCATGGATTTTCACCGCGATCCTGGTTGGATGGGGAGCGCGCAGGATGTTCGAGGAGAATAGCTATGGTCCGTTCACGGACGCAGCGATCCGTTCTGCTGCAAGCAGAGGTCTTGGAGACACAATCGTCACAACGATGATTGGAGTGATTGGCGCGGCGCTTCTAACGGCGCTGGACAGTCTTGTCAACGGCCGAAGGATTTACGCGCGTCAATCGTAAGAGCTCCGCGGTCGACCACCGCACGCATTCTGAAGCTCAAGAAAGTTCAAATGGAAGACATCAACAAATTCGAAACCGTCCTGATCCGAGAGAACACAGTTTTGCCGAACGATTTGTCCGTAGACACCGAACCTGCATTCTCGGGCTGGAAAGCCGTCCGAAATCTCGATGGGTATGAACTCGGCCGGGCGATCCACAAGGCCAACTGGAACTTCTTTTATCTTGCTGGAGAGATTCACGCTTTCGCTTTTGGTCACAAAGGGCAAAAAACGCGGCTCCAGGCGGTAAAACGGATTGTCGGCAAATTGCAAGGGAAGCAATTTAATTGTCTGGAGATTACGTCGGTCGTTCAAAAGCGCTTTCTCGGCTTTCCCTTCGTAAGTGTTTCCGCCAATTCTCGACACATACAGGAAAGTGTTTATCTCGTTCCCCTCGCTGCTCTCAAGCCTGCGATCACCGCCGCGGCTTTCTCAGTCAACAAATTGGATAGCGACGAAACGCCGCGTCAGGGACAACCATTTCCAAAGCCGGACGTGGCCCCGATCGGAAGTTTCTAGTGATCTGTGGAGATACAAAAATGAAAATGATTCGCAGTTCGATTCTTTGCCTCAGTGCCTTACTTCTGACGACCTCCTTGCTCCAGGCACAGGAGCTTTCCAAGTATCGTGGTTTTTCAATCGGCGCAAGTCTGGCCAACGTTTTGAAACTTAGCGGAGAAAAATTGGCAGACGTGAAAACCATTCACACTCAACCAATGCTGATCCAGGAGCTTTCCTGGTGGCCACCGAGCACTCTCGAACGTTCCCAGCCTGACGACGTGGAACAGATTCTCTTCTCTTTCTCCAACGGCCAACTCTACAAGATTTCTGTCACCTACGACCGGAGTTCTACCGAGGGGCTGACCGCTTCCGATATGGTGAAGTCCATTTCGCTGAAATACGGCACAGCCACGAGGGTTGAATCGGAGATCGACCCTGCTATGGACACGCTTTATGAATTGAAGCCGGGGCCTCTTGCGTCTTGGGAAGATTCCCAATATTCCTTTGATCTTGTGCGTACTTCTTTCAGCGATCACTTTGGGCTCGTCATTTACTCGAAGGAAATCAATGCTGAGGTGGAAGTCGGTATAGCGGCAGCTGTGAAACTAGAAGAACAGCAGCGCCCCGAAAAAGAAGCCGATGAGAAGAAGAAAGTGGCGGACGATCTGGAAACGGCGCGCGAGAAGAATCAAAAGAGTTTTCGCCCGTAGCGCCGGTCTTGGTTCAGAAAAAATAATTGGTTTTGTTTTTGGAAATAAATCGAATGGGGGTCAAAGAAATGTCAGTGAATATTACTCCTCTGCATGACCGGGTTTTGGTCCGCAGGTTGGAAGAGCAGGAAACCGCCAAGGGCGGAATTATTATCCCCGACACGGCGAAGGAAAAGCCGCACGAGGGCGAAGTGATCGCCGTTGGCGCCGGCAAAATGGAGAAAGGCCATCGCATACCGCTCGACGTGAAAGTTGGCGACCGGATTCTGTTTGGCAAATACACCGGCAACGATATCAAGATCGAGAACCAGGAGTACCTGATTCTCCGCGAAGAAGACATTCTCGCGAAGGTTGCCAGCATCGCCAAAGCAGCAGGCAAGCGGTAATTAGCGGCAAACTAAGATTTCAACCGAATAGAAGTGTTCCATCACCCGGGAGGGTGCAGTCTCATGGCAAAACAAATTATAACTGGTGAAAATTCACGTCAAGCGATCTTGCGCGGTGTCAATATTCTGGCGGATGCGGTGAAAATTACGCTCGGCCCGAAGGGTCGCAACGCGGTAATCGAAAAGAAGTTCGGCGCGCCCATCATCACAAAAGATGGCGTAACCGTGGCAAAAGAAATCGATCTGCAGGATCCGCTCGAGAACATGGGCGCACAAATGGTGCGCGAAGTCGCTTCCAAAACCTCGGACGTAGCCGGCGACGGCACCACCACCGCAACCGTGCTGGCCCAGGCAATCTTTCGCGAAGGTGTACGCACAGTTGCCGCGGGCGCCAGCCCCATGGCCCTGAAGCGCGGCATCGACAAGGCTGTCGAAGTTGCCGTGGGAGAGATCAAGCGCCTCTCCCGCGAAGTCAAGGGCGATATGATCGCGCAGGTTGGCTCCATCAGCGCCAACACCGACAAACAGGTTGGCGATATCATTGCCGAGGCCATGAAGAAGGTCGGCAAGGATGGCGTCATCACCATCGAAGAATCCAAGACTATGGATACAACCCTTGAAATCGTCGAAGGCATGCAATTCGACCGCGGCTATCTCTCGCCGTATTTCGTCACCGATCCGGATCGCATGGAATGCGTTCTTGAAGACGTCCGCATTTTGATCCACGAAAAGAAGATCAGCTCGATGAAAGACCTGCTGCCTTTGCTCGAGCAGACAGCCAAGATGGGTAAGCCGCTACTGATCATTGCCGAAGACATCGAGGGCGAGGCCCTGGCAACCCTTGTTGTGAACAAACTCCGCGGCACGCTGCAGTGTGCCGCCGTGAAAGCCCCTGGCTTTGGTGATCGCCGCAAAGCCATGCTCGAAGACATTGCCGTTCTCACCGGAGGGAAGGCCATCACGGAGGAACTCGGACTCAAGCTCGAGAATGTGAAACTCGAAGAACTGGGCAGCGCCAAGAAGGTGACCATCGACAAGGACAACACCACCATCGTCGCGGGCGCCGGCAAGACCAGCGAAATTGAAGGCCGCATCAAGCAACTTCGCGTGCAGATTGAAGAGACCACCTCCGACTACGACAAGGAAAAGCTTCAGGAGCGCCTGGCCAAACTCGTCGGCGGCGTCGCCATCATTAAGGTTGGCGCGGCCACCGAAACCGAATTAAAAGAGAAGAAGGCTCGCGTAGAGGACGCTATGCATGCCACTCGTGCAGCGGTCGAAGAAGGCATCGTTGCGGGTGGCGGCACTGCTCTCCTTCGTTGCTTGCCCGCATTGGAAAAGCTGAAGCTCGACGGGGATGAGGCCGTGGGCGTCAACATCGTGAAGCGCGCTCTCGAAGAGCCCGTGCGCCAGATCGCCCTGAACGCCGGGCACGAAGGCGCCGTAATTGTCGGACGCGTCCGCGAATCGAAAGAGGAGAATTTCGGTTTCAATGCGGAGACCGCGGAATTTGGTGACCTCGTTAAAGCCGGCGTGATTGATCCAGCAAAAGTAACGCGCCTGGCGCTTCAGAACGCAGCATCCATCGTTTCCTTGATGCTCACCACAGAAGTGCTGATCGCCGAGTTTAAGGGAGACGAAAAGTCGGCTTCGGCTGGCGCCGGTTACGGCGGAGGCATGGGCGGCGGCTCTTACTAGGCGTCCTACCCACCGATAAGTTTCATCGCCGCCGCAGAAGAAAGATGTCCGCCCCGAAGATAGGAAAAATGTCGGTGCCAAAGACAATCTCCCCAATAGAAAGAGCGACCCTTATCGATATCCGTGACGATGCGAACGCAATTGAAATCCCAAATCTCCAGCAAGTGGTGACGCTAGAGGTAAACGAGGAATCAAACTCTGTCAGACCGATGCATCCACGGCCGACCCTGCCCGGCAGGGTCGGCATCATCGGAAATTACCTTCCCCGGAAGTGCGGGATCGCCACTTTCACCACGGATCTGTGTGACGCGATCCATGCGGAATATGGCGCCACGGAGCTGTTGGCCTTGCCCGTCAATGACACGGATGAAGGCTACAGCTATCCTGCGCGCATACGCTTCGAACTCTCACAGGATGATCTGGCCTCATATCGGCAGGCCGCGGATTTCCTCAATTTCAGCAACATCGATTTGGTTTGCCTCCAGCATGAATATGGCATTTTCGGCGGATCGGCCGGTTCTCATATCCTCACGCTCTTGCGTAGGCTTAAAATGCCGGTCGTCACCACGTTGCATACGGTGCTGCGCGAACCGAATGCCGATCAACGCGAGGTAATGGCAGAAATAGCGGCCTTGTCCGATCGCTTGATTGTCATGAGCCGCCAGGCCTCGGAAATCCTTCAGGAAGTGTTCCAGGTCTCACCTGCAAAGATTGATTTGATTCCGCACGGCATCCCCGATTTAGCGTTCACGGATCCAACTTTCTACAAGGACGCCTTCGGAACCGAAGGCAAGGAAGTCCTGCTTACCTTCGGTTTGCTCTCACCAAACAAGGGCATAGAAAATGTCATCAAAGCCCTCCCGAATATCCTGTCGCGCCACAGCAACGTCGTCTATATGATATCCGGCGTCACTCACCCGCATGTCCTGCGGCACGAAGGTGAAAAATACCGCCAATCGCTCCAGAAATTAGCGAAGGATTTGGGTGTCGAAGACAGCGTCATCTTCCGTAACCGCTTTGTGAGTCCGCAAGAGCTCGTTGAATTGATCGGCGCCGCCGATATTTACATCACGCCCTACAAGCATAAGGGCCAGGTGGTTTCCGGAACGCTTGCATATGCCTTAAGCGCTGGCAAGGCCATTATTTCCACGCCATACTTGCACGCGATTGAATTACTGGACGAAGAACGCGGTGTGCTCGTTCCCTTCGACGATCCCCAGGCCATCGCCGAAAAAACAATCGAATTGCTGGATAACGGAACCGCGCGCCATGCCATGCGGAAACGTGCCTATCTCTACACCAGAGACATGGTTTGGAATCGCGTGGCGCAGCAATATATGGGAAGCTTTGAACGCGTGTACAACGAGCGTTTGCGCAATCCGCGCGCCACATTTTCCGCCCAACACACGGAAAAGAATCTCGACCGGCTCCCGGCCGTAAAACTCGATCATTTGCTTCGCATGACCGACACCACCGGAATTGTCGAGCATGCCATCTTCGTGGTCCCTAATTACCCGGAAGGCTACTCCACCGACGACAATGCCAGAGCGCTCATCATCGCCGTTCTGCTGGAAGAATTCGGCAGTGGCGCTCCGACCGTCTCGCAGGACCTCGCCTCGCGCTATCTCGCCTTTCTGTGGCTCGCTTTCGACCCCGCAACAAAAAGGTTCAGAAATTGTTTGAGCTATGACCGCCAGTGGCAAGAGCCGGAAGGCTCCGAAGACAGCCACGGGCGGGCCTTGTGGGGATTGGGTACCGTTCTTGGCAGAACTAGGGATCCCGGGTTAAGAGGAGCAGCCGGACGCCTGTTCGAGTTGGCAATTCCCGCCGCTGTCGAGTTTAAGAGTCCCCGGGCTTGTGCGTTCGCGTTGCTCGGATTACTGGAATATCTTGAGTCGTTCCCCGGCGATCGCGCTGCCCTGAATGCTGCGGACACGTTGGCGAATCGCTTGCTGGATTCCTATCTGGCCCACCGATCGGTGGATTGGAAATGGTTTGAGAACGGACTGGCTTACTCGAATGCGCGATTGTCGCAGGCGCTGATACGAGCTGGTATGCGAAGCAACAACGATGCCATGGTTTCGGCTGGCCTCGAAGCATTGGATTGGCTGGCCACAGTTCAGCGCTGCGAGACAAAAGGGCACTTCGTTCCCATCGGCTCACATGGCTTCTACTCCAAGAAAACCGAGAAGGCTCGTTTCGACCAGCAACCTGTCGAAGCCTGTGCCGCCGTGTCCGCCTTTCTGCAAGCCTACCGCACCACAGGAAAAGGACGCTGGCGCAAAGAAGCATGGGCCGCTTTCAATTGGTTCCTCGGCGACAACGATCTTCAGGTTGCTTTATACGACCCCACAACCGGCGGCTGTCGAGACGGCTTGCATCCCGATCGCGCTAACGAAAATCAGGGTGCGGAATCGACGCTCTCTTTCCTGATGGCCCTTCTAGAAATGCGCAAGCTGGAAGAAACGGACACAACCGATCCAAAAGCCTGACTACCCGCAGTTGGCCCCGCACTTCCCGGTTGCGCGGGAACTCTAATTTTCTTGCTGTTGAATTCTTCTTGAGAGAAAAATGATGCTCCCACACGACCCATTGTTTGTCCGGCACGCCGGTAATCCGATCCTATCCGCCAGGGATTGGCCCTATCAAATGAACAGCGTTTTCAATGCCGGTGCCGCGCGTTTGCCCGATGGTTCCACGCTTCTTCTGTGCCGTGTGGAAGATCTTCGCGGCCTTTCTCACTTGTGCGCCGCGCGCTCGGTGAACGGTGTCGACGGTTGGCAGATCGACCGGGAACCGACACTCGCCCCAGACCCCGAACGCTATCCCGAGGAATTGTGGGGCATCGAAGATCCACGTATTACCTTCGTTCCCGAACTAAAGCAATACGCGATCGCTTTCACTTCCTACTCGCGCGGGGGTCCTGGCGTCTCGCTGGCTCTCACAAAAGACTTTCGTAACTTCGAAAGATTTGGCGTGATCATGTCGCCAGACGATAAAGACGCAGCTCTTCTCCCGCGCCGCATCAACGGATTTTGGGCCTTGATCCACCGCCCCATGACGCCACTGGGTGCACACATCTGGATCTCTTACTCTCCCGACCTGCGCCATTGGGGTAGTCACAAACTCATGCTGGAAGCGCGCCGTGGCGCGTGGTGGGACGCCAACAAAATTGGCATCTCACCTCCACCCATCGAAACGCCCAGAGGCTGGCTGATGATCTATCACGGCGTGCGCAGAACGCCATCCAGCTCCATCTATCGCCTTGGCCTGGCGCTGTTCGATCTACAACAACCCGAAAAGTGTTTGATACGTGGAGATTCCTGGATGTTCGCGCCCGAAGCGGATTACGAACGTCACGGCGATGTTCAGGACGTAGTATTTCCCTGCGGCTATACCATTGACGCGGACGGTGACACCATCAATCTCTACTACGGCGCGGCGGATTCCAGCATCGCGCTAGCCCGCGGCAGCATCCGTTGCCTGCTTGCATGGCTGGACGCCAATGGCCATTCCGAACAGGCAAACGAACGAAGGCAGCGGCGCGAGTAACTTTCCCCGTAACTGTCCAAAATTGGACAGCGCCCAGTGTCGTCAATCGATAGGATGCCGGTTTGGGCGTGCCGGACGGCATCGGTTCGCTGCTCTGGATAGATGTACAGCTGAATCTCAGGAGAGCGCGACATGGGCCGTCTGTGGCACGAATTTTTTTCAAGGACCACAGTCGTAATCGGACGCTCATTCTTTCCTATTTTTGCAATCGCGCTGATCGCCGGCATGATGCTTTGGGGTCCCTGGGTGAGCTTGGGTGTCACCGTTGTGGCGGTCGCGGCCGTATTGAGGCTTATTTGAGCGCTACGGCGGCCCATGCACCGAGCGCGAATGGTCGGCGCATTCTGGCTAATCCTCAGGACTGGCACTGTGTGATTTTCCATTGCGTTTGCCTCGCGGCATACGCTTTCGCCTTCTGGCTTTATCACCACCCTAAGTTAGCCGGTGTCACTGGCCCGTGGTCACGTGTCGCCTTCGTGGTGACTTCGGCCACCCTGCTTGGTTGGATCACCGGGATAGACGTCGGAGTCAACTTCCACAACCACTCCCATCGCCCCATTTTCGTCTCGCGCTTCGTCAACCGCTGGTTCGGTCGACTGTGGACATTTTCGGGTGCCTGGCCGTCATTCTTTTGGGAGTACTGCCACGTTACGATTCACCATGCGAAACTGCTGACGACCGAGGATTGGACTTTACCCAAAAAGCGCCCCGACGGTTCGTTTGAGAACTTTCAGCGATACCTGTTTACGCATTGGCCGTGGCGCTTAACGGCGCATCTCTGGAGAGATCTGTCCGCACGCCGAAGCCTCCGGGGCAAATCACTTCGCGAATTGGCCATTTTCCTTACACTTTGGTCGATTCCGTTTTGGATCGATCGGGTAATGGCCCTCTGGCTCTGGGCGCTGCCGCAGTGGATTGCCAACGCGCTCATTATGGGTGCGGGCATGTATGTTCAGCATTCGGGATGCGTCGAGAAAACTCTCGCTAAACCGGTAAGCCATTCCACTGTATTTGTGTCCAACTTTTTCAACCTCACGATGTTCAATATAGGTTTTCATCTCGAGCACCATGAGCATCCCAGGGTCCATTGGTCAGAACTCCCGGAACTTCACATCCACCTGAAACAGGAAATGATCGATGGCGGAGCACACGTGGTTCCGTATGGAAATTATCATGCAGCCTTTCTGCTTGCAGGCGACGACAACCGCAGAAAACGTTTCGCCGAGCAGGATTCAGGATACAAAATTAGTCGATAGCCTGGAAGGCTAGACGATGCCGGGTGTCTCGCTCTCGCGTTCCCAGAAACGGCTTGTGCGGGCCGCTTGGATAAAGTCCTCTATATCGTCCTCCTCATCCAGATCGATCAATCCTTCTCCGGATGCCAGCTTGGCCTTTGTGGCAAGTGTCGGAATTCCTGACCACGCGATGGCTTTACAATGACGAAACGCGTCCATCAGAAATGATACGGCGTTGGGATTTTCCGCAAGGTCCTGGTCGCCCTTCGGCCCCGATAAGACAACGACCGCATCGAACAATACCGACGGCGCTCCTCGCAGCGCCATCTCTCCGGGCTGCAACGTTTCAGTCGCATCGTATTCACCCTGCGCCTTAGACGTGACCAGCGCGACGTTCGCGCTCTCTTTCTCGACATCGGTCTTAAGGGTTTTGAGCAGTTTTCTGTCGAATCCCCTGCCGAGGACAATTCCTATCTTCCGGCCTTTGAGCGTCGGTTTCACTCGCGAGTAAAGCGAGAGTGCCGGACTCGGCGGGAGGTCGATAGGTTCTCGTGCAGGAGTAATTTTCTCGGCACGACCTTCCGCTCCAAGTCCGCGTGTCACGCCTTCCGCAAGGTTCGCGTCAATCCACTGCAGATGCCCCAGCATCCGAAAACGGATCGCTTCGGTTTCAAGTTTCGATAGTTCGAAGATCAGCGCCTGCGTGATATGTTTCTGCTCCGGCTCGGTCTGAGAACGATAAAAAAGTCGCGCCTGTGAATAATGATCCGCAAACGACTCCGAGCGCAGCCGGACTGGATTGCCATCGATAGGCCTTTTGGAAGTGCGGAAACCACGCGCCACCGATTCGCGCAGCCCGTCGGGATCGAGCGAATTCGGTTCGTAAGCCACCCGTCCCTTTTGCAGGTTCAGTTGATGAATACCGTCGCGTTGCAGGTTGTGAAATGGACATTTCGGCGCGTTCACGGGAATCTGGTGAAAGTTTGGCCCACCAAGTCTGCTTAGTTGCGTATCCAGATACGAAAACAAGCGTCCCTGTAACAGAGGGTCTTCGGAAAAATCGATGCCTGGCACGATATGACTGGGACAGAACGCGACCTGCTCGGTTTCTGCAAAGAAATTGTCCACGTTGCGGTCGAGCACCAATTTGCCCACCATCTCGAGTGGCACTGTCTCTTCAGGAATTATTTTCGTGGCGTCCAAAACATCAAACTCAAATTTGTCGGCGAATTCCTGGTCGAAGATTTGCAACCCTAGTTCGTACTCCGGAAAATTGCCCGAGGAAATGGCCTGCCACAAATCACGCCGATGAAAATCGGGATCGGCGCCATTGATCTTCAGCGCTTCATCCCACAACACGGAGCTGTTGCCGATCGTCGGCCTCCAATGGAACTTCACAAACTTTTCGTCGCCGGCTTCATTGATCAGCCTGAACGTATGCACTCCGAAACCTTCCATCATGCGTAGTGAACGGGGAATTGCGCGGTCCGACATCGCCCACATAATCATGTGCAGCGATTCCGGCATCAAGGAGATGAAATCCCAAAACGTATCGTGCGCCGAAGCAGCTTGTGGAAATGCGCGGTCCGGTTCAGGCTTGACCGAGTGGATTAGATCCGGAAACTTGATCGCGTCCTGAATGAAAAAAATCGGGATGTTGTTGCCGACTAGATCGAAGTTGCCTTCGGAAGTATAAAACTTCGTCGCGAATCCGCGCACATCGCGCGGCACGTCCGCGGAGCCTCGCTCACCTGCCACGGTCGAAAACCGCACGAATACGGGGGTCTTCACTTTCGGATCGGCCAGGAACGCCGCTTTGGTCACATGCTTCATGGATTTGTACGACTGAAAGTGGCCATGCGCTCCCACGCCACGTGCGTGAACGATGCGCTCAGGGATGCGCTCGTGGTCAAAGTGCGTAATCTTCTCACGTAGAATAAAATCTTCGAGCAGTGTAGGCCCGCGTTTGCCAGCCTTGAGCGAATTTTGGTTATCCGAAATGGGCAGACCTTGATTGGTCGAGAGGAATGCTTCGGCAGACTTTGGCTTTTGATGTGTTTCGCCCCCGCCGGTTTGTGAGCGCAAGTCACCAGGGGTGCGCGTCGGAGACGGGCGTTGGAGCTTTTCCGTAGTAGGGGCAAGTTTGCGTGCGGAGGACTTTGCCTTTTTCATCGTTAGAACCTCGGTGTCACCATATACACCAGATTGCGACGGACTAGGCGAAAGCGCCATACCGGGACTTACCTATGGAGGTGCCCTTTCATTCGATTTTAGGATGGAAAGGTCTATTAGATTTGATGACACGCGATTTGAGCCAAGCTAGGATTTGCGCAAAGCGGAATTTCCCATCCGCGAGGGAGTTCATCGTTCAAACCGTCGGCATCAAGGAATTACAAGACGATATCCAGCTTTTCAGATTTATGGATTTACGATTGGGATAACTTTGACACTAAGATGCGCATGTTAGAAGCGCAGGAAATCCCTTGCCTATGTCTTAGAGTATGTTATGTTGCCCAATCTGTCCGGGTCGGACATATTTTAATTGGTGGAGCCGATGGGATTCTAGCCAAACCATCAGAATCATTGACTTTTGTGCGAAGTCGTTAGAACTGTTCTTAATGTGTTGCTAGTGTCTGAGGACCTGGCGTTCCGCTACGTGGCCTGTTCGGAGGCTACGCTTTACGTTTTAGCATCACCAACACGCCGCTCACGATCCCGATTAGCATGAGGCTGCTTGTAGCTGGCTCAGGTGTCGGTTCGAACACCGTCACGGTTCCTCCGGCGAGAAGATTTATGGTCCCAGAACTTAGACCGCCATCGTTCCCAATGAGAATCTCCGCGTTCGGCGACGTCAAGTTAACCGGCGTTCCGTCAACCGAATTACCCGTCCCACTTAAAGTCAGTGTGCAATGGGCGCAAAAAGGCAATACAAAGACATTGGTAGCTAGACCCGAGCCGTCCGGTCGGCCAATATAAAAGTAAAAGTATCCCTCCGCTCCGTTGCTTATCATGCTCAGCGTGAAGGAAAAGTATTGTGCAAACGACACGGTATTGGCTGGCATCTGCTGGACAATATATCCCCCCGGGATGGGACCAGATATCCTCGAGGTCATCGGGCCGCAGTGTAAGTCGAAGTAAATGCTCAAGGTAGTCGGAAGTTCAAACGTTAGGCTTGAACCGTCTGGGCCCTGGACGTTTAGGTTTACCGGAGTCTGGGCTAGTCCGCTCGGCGCACTTATGCTCACAAGAAGAACTGCAATGAAAATCCAAAAAGCATGTCGCATATGACCGAATCCTTCCCGGTTGCCGTTTTGTTAACAACGCTGCAAACCAGAGCCCGACCGGGGTATCGGGGCCGGCGTGCGAAACATTAATCGTTTCGGTAAATGTGAGAATTGGCTTTACAGTGTAAAACCGAGCAGCCCAGCACTCCCCGATGGATTTGATTTGCATCGTGCCCTTTGATTTATCCGGCCTCTCGGTCGTATGGCTGTAAAAGGCGCCGACAGATGGCGCGCGCCTTTATATTGGCGACAAGGGTCGACGTTACCAACGACCTTTTTACGAGCGAAGACGAGCCTACGCTCGTGGGAATGTTGGGTGAGAACATCCAAGTCGAGGCATTCCTGAGGCCGACGCAGATATCAGTTCGCGTTAATGGTGAGTGGGTGGCAGGTGAGCACGCATACGCTGCCGCATCAGACTAGCGGACCTCTTTTCTTAGCTGTTTCTCACCCGCCAATGAAGAGCAGCAGCAACGTGCTGACGATGACGATGGCACTCGCCAAGAGTCCGTCAAGAAGCGCTCGTTTTGTAGACCAGAATAGCGACGATAGAGGAATCATCCGCACAAAGTACGCCAGTCGCAAAGGCTAGGCCATTGTCAAAACTACCATTTCCTCAGCCATTCTTCGGGTGCCGCCTTCTCCACTCTTGTCGTGCTTCGTCCAACTGAATCTTATACGGATCAGGTGTGCCGCTTCGCGCAGTCTGCGCAGATGCATTTCTTCCGATTCAAATCCAACGGCCATTGTGCGCTCCGGTAGAGGAAGGGCTACAAAGATTCTAGCAAACGATGGGTCGCGAGATGAGGCGGGGCCACAACCGTACAGGGTTCGCCTTTCGTTGACTTGCCTCAGATCGCAACCTAAGATGGCGCGTTATGGCGGAATCCGAGGCGCTCATCGGGCAGACCATCTCGCACTACCACATCATCGAGAAACTCGGTGGAGGCGGTATGGGTGTGGTCTACAAGGCCACGGACACCCGGCTCCATCGTGCGGTGGCGCTAAAATTCCTGCCTACCGATATGCTTCACGACTCTGTTGCTCTAGAACGCTTCCGCCGCGAAGCACTGGCCGCATCAGCGTTGAATCACCCGAACATCTGCACCATCTACGACATTGGCGAGCAGGACAGTCAGCATTTCATTGCGATGGAATTTCTTGACGGCGCAACACTGAAACACCGTATTTCGGGCAAGCAGCTGCCGTCCGACGAAATGCTGGAACTCGCAATTCAAATTGCCGATGCGCTCAAGGCAGCACACGCTCAGGGCATCATCCATCGAGACATCAAGCCAGCGAACCTGTTTGAAACCAAGGAGGGAAATGCAAAGGTCCTCGATTTTGGTCTGGTGAAAGTCGTCCCTGCTGGTACGACCGTCGGCGTATCACAGATGCCGACGGCAACTGACGAATTTTTGCTCACAAGCCCCGGAAGTGCGGTGGGTACGATGGCGTATATGTCCCCGGAGCAGGCACGAGGCGAAGAGCTGGATGCACGGACGGACTTGTTTTCGTTTGGGGCAGTTCTTTACGAGATGGCGACGGGAAGGTTGGCTTTTCCGGGCAAGAACGCTGCGGTCATCCATGACGCGCTTCTGAATCGAGCGCCAACCGCACTAGCACAAGTGAATCCTGATTTCCCGCCAGAACTAGCGCGCATCGTTGATAAAGCTTTGGAGAAAGACCGCAAGCTGCGCTACCAGAGTGCAGCAGAGATTCGCACTGATTTGCAACGGCTGAAGCGCGATGCAGAATCCGCCCGACTGTCAGCAGCAACGAGCCGCGTACTTGCGGTGGGCGAGCAGCGAGGAATGCGGTGGAAGGCACTTATTCCTGCTGCACTAGTGGTTGCCGCGCTCGTCTCTGGCGTTTACTTCTATCTGCACCGCGCGCCGAAACTAAGTGACAAAGACACCATTGTCCTCGCTGACTTCACAAACAAGACCGGCGACACTGTGTTTGACGGCACCCTGAAGACGGCGCTGGAAGTTAGCCTCAGAGAGTCACCGTATTTGAACGTACTTTCCGACGGAAAGATCCGTGAAACGCTCAAGCTTATGGCGAAGGCCCCTGATACAACAATCACGACCGAAATCGGGCGCGAGATTTGTCTGCGAAATGGTGCCAAGGGGATGGTCGGTGGCTCCATCGCCGCTCTCGGCAGTCGCTATGTGATCACGTTGAAGGCCATCAACGCCACGACCGAAGACACGATAGGTGAAGAACTCGCAGCGGCCGATTCCAAGGAGCAGGTGCTGACCGCGCTGGGGAAGGCGAGTACCGCACTGCGTGGGAAACTTGGGGAATCACTCACCTCGATAACCAAGTTCGACACGTCCCTGGCAGAGGCGACAACCTCCTCGCTCGACGCGTTGAAAACTTACAGCCTCGGATTGGCAGAATACTCAAAAGGCGATCCAGACAGCGCGATTCCTCTATTCCAACAAGCCATTCAGCTGGACCCGGAATTCGCTACTGCCTATGCCGCCCTCGGCAGGGCGCATCAGGTTCGCGGTGAAGCGATATTGGCCGAAGAAGCCATCCGTAGGGCCTACGCGTTGCGCGACCGCGCGAGCGAGAGGGAGAAGCTTGACCTCACCGCCGTCTACCATCAGTTCGCAACCGGGGACATTGAGCAGGCTATCCGAAGCTGCCAACTCTGGAAGCAAACCTATCCCCGCGATTTCGTACCCCATCGCATCTTGGGATACGAGTATGCCACTC
>Ga0210383_10001560_pt1 | contig 20931 bp, 19 predicted proteins | sample IncBWC14OmetaG_FD_160072 | JGI IMG/M metagenome (GOLD analysis project Ga0210383, IMG submission 160072) | Forest soil microbial communities from Barre Woods Harvard Forest LTER site, Petersham, Massachusetts, United States - Inc-BW-C-14-O ... | reverse complement strand
ATCAGTCCGATGCGATTACCGGAAAGCGCGATCGATTTACCGGCGCCCTCGAATTCATAGGGCGCGTTGAGTGCACCTTCCTTCACATACGAGTCGCCTTCGTTGTTGATGATCCCGATGCGGGTCGGCGGCGGCGGAGGCAGCCTTTCATCGCCGTTTTCCGGCAAGGTCGCTGGAAGGCACGAGCGAGGAACAAACACCCAGTTCCCTTCCGCCCCGTTTATCCGGTCATCGCGCACCATTGCGTACTTCCCAGTGCCGTCAGTGCTTGCGTACTTGGTTACGTAGCGCCACTTTAGGGCCGGAAGTTCTGAGCCGGGAGATTTAGCGGCATACGCCGGTGCCGTGCGAATCAATTCTTTCTCTACGTTGCTCGAGCTCCAGGGTCTGTAATTCGCGTACTCCGGGCATGGAATTTTATTGACTACATAATTGCCATCCCCGACAGTACCCCTGTTGTATTTTTCCATAAAGCTGGATTCTTCGACTTTGAATTCACGGCTAGACCCACTGCCTGCACACGCGCTATATTTGGTGCTATTTAGTTTTTCGATCGGATATGCGGTGTCGATCCATCCACACCCACTGAACGCATTGTTGATGTACCCGCCATACGAGTGTTCATGGGTTACGGTGTTTTCGGATGCGTACGATACGACTTCAAGGTCCCACCCAGACGCACAGTTACCGATCGCAAAGTAGTAGAACCAATTGCCCACGGGAGAGTACGGATCTACACACCTGTACTCTCCGTTTGCCGATGTCGCCAGGGGTTTGACTTCGCCAGGCGAGGCCTGGAGGGAAACCACCTTTTCCAGTCGACCAGTCATATCGACATCGGCACTCGCTGTGCTCGCCGTGTAAGCCGCAGAGACGAGCAACATCAGGCCGACAAGCAGACATCTGGAGACGGAATGATTTCTGTGCTGGTCTAGTGGCGCGGACCTCTTGGTCGCGCTCAGCGGCAAAACCAGGACTTTCCGCCAATAGTCGGCCACTCTCGCCGTCCGCCACATCATGCCTATCTCCCTTTTCGCGGTGCGTGGCCTAATAAACCCCATAAGTAAATTCGTCTCCCAGTGGGTATGCGCCGGGGCATCTGCCCTGACGGATCAACGGAACAAGTCCGATGACCGTACTTGAGCCACGCAGGGCTGTCTATGGCCTATTTCCCCACTTCGGGCCAGTGACACTATCTTTGGCACCAGCTACAGTTGTCTATAGGTAGCGTGCTTTTTCGTTGCGTGAGGTCGTCCCCATGTTCAACAGCACGCCGCCGGTTCAGCCACTGCACGGGTAGACCGCTTAGCTCACGCTTGCTAGAGGCGCTGAGCTTCTGCAACAGATGCCGTGTGTGTTTCTTGGCAGTTTCCGCGCTAATGCCCAGCTTGAGCGCGATTGCCGCGTAGGACATGTCGACACTAAGCATCGTAAGCACTTGAATCTCGCGGCTGGTGAGGATGCGCTCCGTGTTACGCTCGCTCCGCACATCGCAGCTGCCTGCCCCGGATAGGAAGACACATCCGCCTTTCGCCGCCAGGCGAACAGCGGCGAGGATATCCTCCACGGACATCTCGCTGTCAACGCAGCTTATCCCGGCCGCGCTCAGTACCAGCCCGTAAGGGCGTGTCGGGTCGCGTGCCAACACCACGATTCCCGCCGACGGATCGAGCGACTGCGAACAGCGCAGCGGATCGGCTTTTTCGTCGATGATTGCTACGAGCTGCCGCGCGTGCGTGGCCGGACAGGGCGGCGCGGCGGCGTCCAAGCTGGTCGCGAGCGCGCTTGCCACGCCGCTATCGCGCAGCACTGTCATCAGACCAACAGTCCGGAGAGGATCAAGGTCACTCATCACGACAGTCAGACACTGCGAGCTTTCTAATACGTCTGCACCGGTCACGGGGTTGCCTCTGGTCGCATCCAGACGATCGCGTCGTCTGACGGCCCGCGCAGCGCAGGGACTCCCTTCCGAGCGGCGCCGTAGCTCCTACGGCGTGCGCAGTCGTGACCACGACACGCGCCTCCTCCAGCCTCCTCAGTGGCCATACAGCCTCATTCTCGTGACTTGCCTTCTATCCTGATCGGCGGCTTTCGAGAAGCCGATCGCCGCCGCCAGCTCCTTGAGAAGCCCTTCGCCGTCGAGGCACGCGGCCTGGATGACTCGCGTGTTTCGCTCGAGAAGCGCGTGCCGTTTGAGTTTCGGCATCCCGTCGGCGAGGAGCTCGCCCGCGATGTTGTGGACATGCGCCGCTCATCGGGGCTCCGCGGGTCCGGGACCCCGGCTGGGCACCGGCTGCCAGCTGCTGCTTCGCCCACGAATTTCACCGAGCGACCACATCCGCCGGGCGTCTCGAAAGACATACCAGGACGGGAGATCGAGCGAACCCGCGATCTCCTCGGTGCTGACGCCCGGGTTGCTATCGATCAGCTGGCGCACCAGTAGGCAGCTTGGCTGTCGTGTAGGAGCCCCCACTCCGTCCGTTAGCTCATCGAGCGGCACGCCAAGGACGTCGCGTAGCATCAGCAGAACGAGGAGGCCGGGTGCTACCTGCCCGCACTCCAGACGCGAGACCTGTTCACACGACAGAAAGCAACGCTCCGACAACGTTTTCTGAGTAAACCTCGCCGCGGCACGACGGGCCTTCAAGTTCTGCCCAAAGCGGCGCAGGATCTCATCTCGCTCCGGTATGTCCGGGCCGAGCGCTACCTGCAGCACTCTCGATGCCGCCTCCTCCCCACCGGCCACTAGCCGATCCCCTGGATCGTCATCCACGCTATGACCTGAGCGGCGCTCCGAGCTGCGCTGCCCACCGGGAAGAACACCTTGACGATATATCCATTGTGAACGACCAGGGTGAGTCGGCGATAGCGCCCCACCTCACCGTCAGTCACCGTCGGTAGCTGCAGTCGCTCTGCGAGCTGCAGCCGCGGATCACTCAACAGCCTATGGGTAAGGCGCCCCTCGAGCATCGCGCGTGTTTGGGCCTTCGTACCCTCGCTGCTCACCCCAACCGTGCGATAGCCCCGCGCTTCTAGATCCGGCTGGTGGTCACGGAACGCACGGTGCTGCACAGCATCCATCAGCCCGGCATCCTCGCTACCTACTGGCGCTCCCTCGTTCCCCGGATACAGGTAGATGACGAGGGGGTGCCCGCACGCGAGCTGACGCAAATTCAGCGAGTCCTCCCCGTTGACACCCAACACCACGGAAGGGAGCGTCACGCCAACTAGCCGCTCAGCCACACGCGTGCTCGTGGGAGTCGGTACTTACGCGCCAGAACCAGGATTGCGTTGCGGTCAGTCACGATCCTCATGCAGTCCCGGTACCTTCCGCGGGCGCGCCGCCTATCGCGCCTCTCAGCGCCTCAAGCTCTCTCACGGCGCTCTCCAGCTCAATTTCGAGCAGCCGCCGTGCGTCTTCAATTTGCGTGATCTCGCGCCGCACAACCGGACGGCTCAGTTCGAAGCAGCGCGCAAACTCCGTGAACGTGTCTGCTTCCGGCTCGTCCTCTAATTGGAGAACGGCAGGATGCTCAAGCGGATCGTCGTCCAGGGTTAGCTCTGGCCACCAGATGCGTGCAGCACCAGTCGGTAGCGCAAGGTTCGGCCCGAGTAGTCCTTCGAGATGAAGCAGTAAATCTTCCCCTCTCACCAGATAGATTCGGCCACCGCCTACGATCTCGCGCACCTTCCCGGGCGCGAGCACTAGCTGTCCTGTGCTCCCCGATGTAAGCGCTATCGCAGGTTGGTCGCGGTCACCTGAGAGCAGGTAACTCGCCATCGCCTGCAGATCCTGGCCGTCGGAGACCGTGCTCGGCTCATCTCCCGCGCTCAACGCGATAGCCCCACTCTTTGCTGGGGAAAGTCAATGGCGCCGGCTGACTCATTTGGGCCAGCAGCAGGGGGAAAGTGAGCAACTCCTGCTGCTGGCCCAGACAAGTCGCCGGAGCTAGCCGACGCGTTCTCCGGCCTGCCCGTACCCACGCCACCGGTTCCGTCAGCATCACAGCCCGCGGGTCGTCCGTTGGCTCCCTGGTTGAGCAGTCGTGGTCGGCTTCGATGCATCATCGGACGCCATCATGACCACTCAGGCACTTCAATCTGTCGAAAAGCGCGTGATAAATAAACGGAAACATTGAGGTCTAAATAGAAACATTTAGTTATAAGAGATCAAGGTACGGACGAACCGTCGACGCGTCGCTTGCTGGGTAGTTCGCGGCTGAGCGGCTCCTGAGGACGATGCGTGATCCACGGCTGGGTGTAACGATCACGCTGCGCCATCGGGCCGTCTCGATTTCGTTAGCGGCGGGCAGCACGTCTAGCTCGGAGAGCACGGTTCTGAGGACGATTTGCATCTCGAGCACGGCGAGGTGGTGTCCGGGACACCGCTTGCGGCCTCCTCCCCACGGCATCCAGAGCTCTGGCGGCGGCTCGGTCCCGAGAAACCGCTCGGGCATGAAGCGGTCTGGGTCCTCGTACACGGCGGGGTCGTGCTGCATGAGGTAGATGCAGCCCATTAGGTGTACGGGTGGGTTAAATGTGCCGCCGGCTATCTCGAACGGGGCATTCACGACCCGCGGGATGGTGAACAGGAACACAGGCCGGTGGCGGAGCACCTCCTGTACCGTGGCGATGAGGTAGCTGTCCTCGCCGCTTTCGAGACTGGCGACGAGGCGCGCTGTTGTGGCTGGGTGATGGGCGAGCAGCTGGAACGCCCACGCGAGCTCTGAGGCGGTCGTCTCGTGCCCCGCGAGGATGACCGACATCAAGTCGTCGCGTATCTGCATTTGGTCAGCGTCGTAATCCTCAGATGAAGCTGTGCCCTGGAGAAGTATCCCTAGGAGGCCGCTTTCGCGGGCCGGTGCGTGTGCTTCCTCGCTTATGAGTTCGTCGATTAGGTTGTGAACGGCGGCGCGTTCGGATAGGAATCCTCGCCATAGGCGCCGCCACGGGGGGATTGGTCTCAGTTGTCTCTCTTGCAGTGTGAGGCTTGCTGTTATGGTCAGCATGCGTAGTAGTCGGGAGTGAAGCTCGTTTAGGCATGCGTTCTCTTGGCCGAAGATCGTTCGCAGGATGACCTTGAGGCTTAGTACGCGCAGATAGGGGTGAATTGCGACGGGTCGATCGCGTGGCCACAGCGAAACCTCCTGCGCCACAATGCTCTCAATCATTTCGGAGTGGGCCTGGACGCGCGTGTGCTGGAAGGCTGGCAGGATGGCGCGACGGCCTTCTAGATGGTTGTTTTCCTCTGCGAGCATGAAGGAGTGCTCCCCGACTAGGGGGGTAATGACTGCGGCGCCAGCTCCCGGATGAAGGATGTCGGCGGGCGCCCTGACGATCGCCATGATGTCGTCGGCGTCTGACATGAACACGAGGGGTGGCAGTCCGATGGTACGGACCGTGAACCGGGGACCGTACCGGTTGCGACACCAAGTGAGGTATCGATGTGGATCCCGCCACACAGCGAGGGTCTGGGCGGCTACGGGTAGCGGCGCGCTCGGTGGCAACCGAGTGGCTCGCGCAGTGTCAGATTGGTTCAGGTCGGCGCTTACAGCCTGTTGTTGTCCGCTGCCGTCCGTCTGCAGGCCGTGAACGACTCGCCATGCGCGAAGGGCCGGGATCAGCGCCCTGGGTAGCGGTCCTGCAGCTCGTGCGAGCCGGCGTGTTATCGCGCGGTTCTCGGCTGTACGGGTGCTGTCCTTGGACAGGTACATGGCGACCATGCAGCTGATGAGCACCAGGTGTCGCTCTCCGTTGGGCAGCTTCGCGACGTTCGTGATGGCTTTGCTAAGGATCTCGCCGACGCGGTCGACCGCCTGATTCGCATTGGCGTAGTGGGAGATGTAGCTGTGCGCGCTGGCTGCTTGGTCTTCGGCACGATCTGCGTAGCTGTCGAGCATCGTGCCGGCGAGCGAAGCCCACGGCAGGTAGGCGGCATATGTTGCCTCTGCAACAGATCGGTCCCAGCCGGTGTCGGCGGCGAGCGCAAGGAGGGCGAGGACGGTGAGCCAGGCGCTGGCGCTGGCAGCCCACTCAAACCAATGGAGCTCGCCCACATTCGGGAAGTGCTGCGCAGCCCATTCTTTGAGGCAGGCGTCGCGCAGGTTTGGGTCGGGCTCGTGGTTGAGCGCAAGGACGGTGGTGAGCCGTGCCGCACGGGCCGCAAATGGTTGCGCCTGCTCAAACGATGGTAGACCTGGGGCGATCTGCCTGCAGCGCTCGACAAGCGCCCTGGTGTAGCCGCCATCATCGCGCCAGGGGTGGAATTGGTAGTAGTCAGACAGCGGCAGCGAAGGGTCAATTGCCTCGACAAGCGCCCGATGAAGCTGCAGCCCGTTTGTGACCCCAGCGTTTGCGGCGTGCTCGCTGGTGCAATCGAGATAGTCCGCGAGGACCTGGTAGGCCACGAGCAGTCGCAGAAGTTCCCGAGAGCGCGCGCGAGGGAGCGTCCAGAACATGGCCGCGCCGTCAATCATCGGCCGCTTGCAGGCGAGCGCTCCGAGTGCGTCAGCTCGAAGTGCCGGACACGGGATGGCACTTGCGCGCGCATGCCAGCCTTCGACCTCGCGGGACACATCGCGCAACCCCCAAGCGAGCTCGCGGTACGCCGCTCTAAGGAGAGCGAGAACCGCCCGTGGCGATAGTCTCGCGGGCCGCTCTCCGTTGCTAGGCGGGTTTGACCATCGTCGCTCGGACGCGCGTCGCGATATAGCCTGGGATCGCCACAATCGCGAACGCAGTGGCACTGACGATGAGGAAGCTGAAGATGGCGATGCGGACCCCAACACTGATCGTGATAGGAAAGCCCGTGACGACGGTCAGTGCATGACTGATTACAAGCTGTCCGTATAGCCCGACGGCCGCGCCGATCAGGCAGCCTGATCCGAGAAGTACAGCGCTCTCAAACAGCAGAGAGCGCCAGACTAGGCCCCTTCGGCAGCCGGTTCGCTTGAGGAAGCCGATTCGTTCGCGGCGCTGCCAAAGGAGTGAGATCATCACGAACGCCATCGAGAGAATCGCCGCGATCAACACGACCGTCTTGATCTCTGTGAGTCGCCCAAGGCCCTGGCTGCTGAGCCTTTCCCACTGCGCTTCGCGTTCGGCGGCAGTCTGAACGGCGAGACCCGAGTGTGGTCCGAGTGCCCGGAGGATCTGCAGGTGTGCGTCAGCGAGCCCCCGGCCCGGTGCAACCTGGACGTTAATCGCGCTGGCCGCGTTTGACCCCCACGCGCGAGCATAATCTTCGGCGTTGATCACGATTGCGCCAGGAGGCCATCCACCGTTCGTGGAAAGACCCGCAACTCGGAACGTGGTTGGTTGCGGAGACGGCAACGTGAAGGACCCCCCGACGTGAAGATGCAGTTCGTGGGCTACGGCTTCGGAGAGGACCGCCCAGCCATGACCTCGTAGTCTCCCGTTTGCCTGGCCGACGTTGCCTTCGGTGATTTGTCCGGGTGGCATCGGGTCGGCTGATTGCTGGGCCGGGGGTGCGATCACCCACACCCGGCGGTCGCCAATGTTCAGGAAGCTCCCCCGGTAGATACTCACCGTGCGCACATCTTCGACGTGTTCAATCCTGGACGCGACAGACGCGGGAAACGGGGTCGTGGCCAGCGAGTTGTCATCCCCTGCGGGGTATACCCAGATGTCGGCGGCTCGATTCCATTCACGACTGGCGCTGTTCAGCCCGCTTTGGAGGTTGTGCTGAGCGCCCGCCACGGCTACCGTTCCGAACACCGCGAGGGCACCTGTTGACGCGACGGCCAGGGAGCGAACGCTCGTCATGCTGTCTTTCAGCTCGCCGACGGCGAGACGGGTAGCGGTGCTGTGAAATGGGCGCTGCGCACGGGCAAATCCAAGGACGATGCCCTTGAAGAGAAAGGGGAGCAGCGCAAGTCCGGCGATCACGAGTGTGATCACGCCGACGACTGCTGATTGGGGGCGGAATAGGACGATCAGGGTCGTGATGATCAGACCGAGCATGCCGGCGCTTACTCGCAGCGCGGTCCAGCCGGTGGGCTGGCGTTCGACCTCGACCCGCGAGCGAAGCGGCAGCGCAAGGATATGTCTGACTGGGGCAAGGACACCCACGAGCGCGGCAAGGAAGGCTGCCGTGACTGACAGTGCGATCGTGGAGGCGTCGATGATGCGGGGGCCGCCGACCGGGAACGCGAAAGCGAGATAGCCCGGCTGGGAGTGGAACAGGACCGTCGACAGCAGGTCGCCGAGCGCAAGCCCGATCAGCGTTGCGGCAGTACCTATCATGAGCGCATCGAACGTAAGCGCCTGCACGATCATAGGCCGGGTGAACCCGCGGCGGCGCATCAGTTTTATGAGGCGGCGGCGCTCTGGGACCGTCAGCAGCATCGCGTTGAATGCAAAGAGAAACCCGACAACGGCGCTGATGAGGGAAAAGAGGTTCTCGCCTTGTTGCGCGGGCGCGGAGGCGACGCTAAATAGCTGCGCATCAAAGTCTGCGGGCACCGCGTTCAGGTGCCGTGCCGCGGCGAGCTTTCGCAGCGCGATGTCGGCCGTGGCTTGCTCGCCCGGCTTGACCCTGATGTAGAGGCGTGTAATACGGCCAGCGGCACCAGCCAGCTTTTGCGCATAGAGCAGCGGCGCTAGCATGACCTGGCTGTCAACGAGCCCGCCGATGTCAGCTTTGCTGAGGGTCGCCCCGAGGAGAGTTGCGACAGTCCTGGCTCCGATTTGCACGTGTACCCCCTCGAACGGGGTCGCCCCGATCGACGCAGCAACCGGCGCTGGGAGCGCAATCAGTCTCTCGTGCGCGAGCTGGCGCGCACTGAATTTGCGTAGAAGTGGCCCTCCGAAGTTTGCGAAGTGTGGGTCCGCACCAATAAGGACAACCGACGCCTGGCCATGAGGCCCTAGCACGATCGCCTGTTGCTCGAGCAGCGGCAGGGCTGCGCTCACGCCCGGCAGCACGCTGGCTTCGCGGATGACACTTTCAGGAAACCCTTCGGGACCTCGTGCGTCGAGCTGGTACTGCGTGCGGCCGACCAGTTGCTGGTTGAGTTGGCGGATTGAGCCGTCGAGACTCTGTGAGGCAACTTGGGAGGCGAAAAGCAACGCGACACCAATTGAGATACCGATGACAGCAAGGGCCTCTTGGCCGAGCACCGCCCGCTCCTTCAAGCGTGCGCGGAACACGAACAGAATCTCGCCGAGCGGCACCAACTGTCTGGCCCGTTTGCGAAGGCTGCCCAGCGGTCGATCGTCCTTGGGCAGGTCCTGCGTCGCCAATGATGAGCTCATCGGTTCTCCACCACGCGGCTCGAGCGCAGGTATAGCTCGTCTGGCTCGTAGCCGACGAGGTGGCCGTCACGCAATTCGTACACGCGATCGGCGAACGAGACGGCTTGGGGATCGTGGGTGACGAGCAGCACCGCTGTGCCGCGATCGTGGCAGAGGTCCCGTATCTGGCCGAGCACTTCACGGCTGCGGCGAGTATCAAGGTTGCCGGTCGGCTCATCGGCGAGAAGGAGACCTGGATCGGTCGCGAGGGCCTGTGCGACCATGACGCGCTGGCGCTCGCCCTTTGAGAGCTTGTACGTCGGCTGCTTGATCCGATCACCCAGCCCGAGGTCGATCAGCAGCGGCTCGATCATCCGACGCGCATCCTTTGGATGGTCCCGCAGCAGCTTCAGACAGGCGTTGTCCCGTGCGGACGCGGAGGGCCAGAGTTCATCAGCTTGGCCGATGATGCCGACCGTCAACCCTAGGTAGTCGGCATGCTCTCGTTCTGAGAACGAAGAAATATCTGTGCCATTGACGAGGATCGTTCCCGCGTCGGGTATCTGAAAACCCGCAATAAGGTCAATCAGAGTCGACTTCCCCGACCCACTCGGCCCATACAGCGCGACCGTCTCGCCTGCCGTGATCTGCAACGACACATCATCGACAGCGCGAACCGTCTCACCTCCAACCTCGAAACACTTGACGAGACGCTCTACACAAAGCATCTCAACGCTCGGCACCAGCTCTCGCCGACCGGTGTTGGTGGAGGTAGGTGATGTCGGGGTCTTGGTGCATCAGTTCGAGCTTGCCGTGACTGAGTTCCCAGACAGTCGCCGATCGCAGCGCAGCAGCATGATCAGAGACGGCCATCAACACCGCACAGGAACGATCCTTCGCAAAACCTTCCATGAGATCCATCGCCGCGCTCTTTTGATCGAGGCCCATACCGTCGAGAAGATCGTCCACGAGCAGCAGCCTAGGTCGCCGCACAACCGCCTGCGCAAACTCCACCAGCACCCGCTGCCAATCCGAGAGATCCGCCCACATCGCGCCCGCGCACTCCAATATCTCAAGCTCCGCCAACATACCCTTGACCAGCCGAGCACGCTCACGACCACTGTATCGACAGGTCGCAGCGAGCGAGAACTCGACGTAATCGTGAACGTTCAAGCGATCCTCTTCAGCCCGGATAGCGACTCCGAGATCTGTAGCGAGAACATGCCCGAGATCGCCGTCTGAAAGATCGCCAAGCTCACGGCCGCTCAGCGACACGCTGCCCCTATCCACACGCAACATCCCCGCCGCGAGACGAATCAACGTCGACTTGCCCTGACCACGCGCGCCAACGACCGCCGCTATCTCCCCCGCCCGCACCTCCAACGACACGTCCTCCAACACCGAAACCCGGCCACCACCACGCTCAAACCCCTTCCACACCCCCTCAAAACACAAAACACTCCCGTTCACCACAGGATGCCGTCCTAATCGTCGATGTCGCGTAAAGCCTAGACGACAGGCTTCATGATCCCTCGCAGGCAGCGATCACGCCGCCCGGGCGAGCCGGACCGGCTTCGACAGAGGCGGGGGTAGATCCCAGCCACCGCCAAACCGGCCTGGCACAAACCCACCAAGCGTTTCCACCGTTAATCTGACAGTCCCAGAGCTACGGTCGCCCGCAGCCGTGCAGACACGTTGCCGGGAGATCCGAGGAAGACGGCCTCAATCGCTACGTGCCGCTTAAGAGGGCGCGTTGGTACCCGAAGTGCTGTGCTGAACCGTCCGTTGGTGAGACGGGTCTGGGTCGTCGCCCTCCATCCACGGCCGTTGCGGAGATCGCCGCTAATCGTCACTTTTAGGAGGCCGCTTATGTCCGGGGCGAGGGTTCCTTGGAGGATGAGGCGTCCGTGCCGTAGGCGGGCAGTGACCAGCTTTATTTCAAGATGCCGCGACGGCGCGTTGCTCGTTGTCGTGGATGTGTGATCTGGCGAAGTGGTGGGGGTCGTCGCGGTGCCCAGATGTTGGCTTGTGGTTACGGTCGTGGTGCTGGTGGTCGTCTGGCTGCCGGTGCCGTTTCCGTTTGTTGGTGCGGGGGGTTGTCCGCTGTAGGGGGTGTTTGCGACGGCCAGGTTGTATGTGGGTGATGTTGCTTGGTCGTGGGCTGCGTTCGTCGCGAGCACCCGTATTTGGTCTTTTCCTTCGGGTAGCTTTTCGGTGTCTATCGGTAACGGGAGGTTGCTCGCATCTGTTGGGCATGGTATGAGCAGGGCGTAGTTGCATTCTCCCACGCTCACGGATGCTCCGATTGGGTGGCCTTCGCTGTTGATCGCGGTTAGCGTGAGCAGCCCTGCGATTGTGTCTGTTGCTGATCCGTCGATGGTGACATTGCCGTGTTGTGATTCAGTTGGGATATTTGATCCCGTTACGTCAGCGGGAGGGGTTGTGTCGTTGAGGGTTACGGTGACGTAGTTGAGGCCGGCGCGTGCGGCGTGCCCGAATTCGTTTCCGCGGGCGCAGGTGGTGTAGGTTTTGCCGGGCGCGTATTCTTCGGCGTCGCATTCCGCCCCGATCGTGACGGTCCGCGCGTCGAGTCCCGTGATCTGGAATGGCCCTCCGACAGCGCATTCGTTTTCGGCTGGGCTCGTCGCACAGGTTTGTGCGAGCGTGGTATGGCCTTCGGACCCTTCGCTCTGGAGATCGACGTTCCAACCGTGGTTCCCGCCGACCTTCATTAGTGTGTCGCTGCCGGATACTTCAGCGATGCTGGTTCCTTCCGGCGCTTCGAAGGTCCAGTTGCCAGACGCACCGACCGGCACGCCGAACGATCCGAGGGTATCGCCGAGTGCGAGGTTCGCGAGGGTGGGTGGGTCACCCGACAGGGGCGGTTCGCCGCAGGTGGAGTGCGCTTCTATGTAGCTCGGATTGTTAGTCGTGAATTGCCAGGACTGGTTTTCGTACCCCACCGCCGGGGTGCAGGCTTCCACAGAAAACTGCCCGGCCGGGGCGGCGGCTAGAGCCCCCGGTGCCGGCAGTACGAGAGCGCCTGTAAGCACGGCTGCGACGGCTGCCAGAGAGAGTAGCCTTGCCAGGCTCGTCAAGGTCTCACCACCTCGATCCAGGATGAGGAGAGCTTAACGTCGGTGTGTCCGCCAAGACGAACTTGGATCAGCCTAGCCCGCCCTCAGACGAGTACCTGCTGAGCAAGCTCCTGCGCTGCGATCGTTGCGGGGCACGGATGCACGGCAACCGTGGATCGCACGGAGCCGTCCGCCGCTACCTCTGCTCTGGCAGGCGTCACGGCCACGGCTGCGAGCAGCCGATCACCAAGGCGGAGCCGCTAGAGAACCAGCTAGCCGACTGGCTGGGTGATTTCCAGCCCGACGAGAACCTGCGAGCAAGCGTGCTCGACACGATCACCCGGCAGGCAAACCAGGAAGGCGTTGGACCCGACCGGAGGGCGGAGCTTGCCGAGCAACTACGCCGCCTGCAAGACCTGTTCGTGCTGGGCGACCTCACCAAAGCGCAGTACGTCATGCGCCGCCAAGCAGTCCAAGATGAGCTGGAGCGCCTAGCGCCCCCGGCCGACCCGCAACTCTCCGAAGCCGAGCAGGTGCTCACCGACTTCTCCAGCTTTTGGGAGCGCGAGCACGCCCCCGCCGAGCGCCACCGCCTACTCGCAACCCTATTCGAGCAGGTCTGGCAAGACGACGGGCGTGTCGTGGCGATCAAACCACAACCCGCCTTCGCCGCCTACTTCCAAGCCTACTGCCAACACGCCGAACGCCCGATGGACACCCTGGGGTGCCAGGAGCGGGAGCGACGGGACTCAAGCGCGCGTTTGTCGCCTCGGGGATCGAGATTCGGCTGTAGGCGCGCTCGGGCGGCGCCGCTGGTCAGGGGGTGAGCGTCAACGCCTTGACGTGATGTGGCCGCACGACGTTAAAGTGGCGTTGGTCCAGCGTCACCAGCTCGGTGATGTTCAGGCGCTCGGCCAGAGCGACGATGCAGGCGTCGGTCGTGCCGAGCGGCAAGTCGGCGTACTGCTCGACCAGATCGGCAGCGCGGGCAAGGTCGTCAGCCGTAGCGCTCACGAAGTCGAGGAATCCGGTCTCGAACGATCGCAGGAACCCAGCCTCGACCGAGGGGCCGGCGTCGCGTGCCAACAGGTAGCCAACCTCGGCGATCACCATGCCTGGTACGAGCCGAGGCGGTCGGGCTGCCGCGAGCGCTTCTGTGGATGCGCGGTGATGAGTGTCGTTGCGGTTGGCGGCGGCGACCAGCGGGCCGGTGTCAACCAGGATCATCAGGCGCCGGGGAACTCCGAGCGCAGAATCTCGCCGGAGCGTTCAGCCAGATCGGCGGGTCCATTGAAGCTCGCGAAGAACGACGGCAGCTCTTGCTCAGAGGCGGTGTCCGTTCCGTTGCGATCGACAACCGCGACGTGTAGCCGCTGTCCAGGCTTTACGCCGTGGCGACGAAACTCGGCCGCCAGCTCGGCGTCGTCGCTTGGGACGACCAGATCCCACTCGTTGGCTGCATCGGCGCTGCTCATACCCCAAGGGTAGCGGCGCTCGCCTACGGCAACGAGGCAGCAAATCGCCTGGGACCCGGCGGTGCGAGCGGCGGAATGCCGCTGAGCCGGCCGTCCACGCTCAGGAGGTTGTCGCCGGTGGGTGACGATGCCAAAGACTCGCGTAGAGCTGGCGTCCGCGCGCAAGCAGATCGTCGTAAGTCATAATCTCGATGCGGCGGGAGTTCTCGGAGAACTGCTTGAGCTTCTTCGCTTGCCGTGGCGAAAGCGCTTGCCGCACACCGACGACGAGAAGGCCTCGTGGAGCCGTGATGGCGGGCAGTAGTTCCTGCGCGTATGCGACGTTCTGATCCGCCCACTGCTGAAAGTCGAGCACTTGCCCGAATGCGTGCGTGAACCGCGAGGCGAAGTCATCGCCCGTCGTAAAGATCTTGTCCTGGGGGCGCTCGATCTCGACCAACGTCCAGCCGCCGTCGTGGCGGCGCAGTGCGAAGTCGGTGGCGTACTCGACTCCAAGCCGCTGGTGGGGGATCATTTCGGCGGCGAGTGGATCCAGTAGTACCGGGTGCCGCTCTAGGAACCTCTGGTACTGGATCTCCTTCCGCGCAGCCCCGATGAGCGTCTCGAACTCATCTAGGGTTGCCGGCGTTAGCCGGATGCTTGCCTCGCTGAGCAGGCGGATGACCTGGGCGGCGTCCGTGCTTCTATCTTTCTCCGACGGCATCGAGCTTTCTGAGAGCACGTCCGCAAGGGCGCGACGCGCCTTTGGTGCGCCAGCCACCGCTTCGCTTGCAATGCTGCTAAGCACCCTCTGGGCAGCCTCGGCCGTCCCGGCCGGAATCGGCTCGTTGAGGAAGTCCAGGGGAATAACACGGCCGGTTTCCATCGGGTCGGTCAGCCCCTTCCCTTCCGCGACGCCCATCAGAACCATCAGCGCTTTTGCGCTGTAACGGACCCGTTGAGTCAGAAGCGCCTTGCCGAAGGCGTCGATGCCGGCTGGGCCCGAGAGCACGAGTCCGCGAACGGCCAGTTGAGACGGTGCAGGCTTGTCGAGCAGGCTGGGGCCCCGGGCCGCGAGAAAGCTCGACAGAACACCGAGCGCATGGTCATCTCCGACCTGAACGAGCCGCCGGATAGCGCGCACTACTTCCTCGGCCGACTCGCGCTCTGCGAACGCCTCGACATCGCTCGGGCTCCATCCCAGAATCTCCTCGTCTTCCGCCATGCCGGAGCTAGTTTATGTAGCGCCCGAGCTTCAGCACACCACCCAGAGCTGTCGCTTGCAGGAGTGAGCCTTTGGCGTAGCACCATCGCGAACGATGCAGCAGTACGGAATCTGCTCCAGACTGTGCGTCCGTGATCTCAGCAACGCTCGACACATCATGCGCGTTGAACTTTCTGATGAGCGACGAGGAGCCGGATGAGGATCTGATCGAACTGGTCAGCCTCGCGCTCGTAGGCAGGATCAGCTTGAAAGTCTCCGAGGAGGCATTCCGCGAGGTTCAAGGCACGGCTGACCCAGACAAACGAGCCCGGCGGATAGCCCGATTGGAGGCGTTTGGCCGCCTGACGACTCCAGAGCACCGGACGAACGAGCGTGAAGCTTTGACTCATCGGCTGCACGCGGCGATCTTCCCGAACGCAGCGCCGGGGAGCCGCAGTGACGAACACAATCTGCGTGACTGCCGTCAGCTCGCGACGCACAAGTTGATCGGTCGCGCTGTGTTCGTGACTCGGGACAAACGGCTGTTGAAGGGCGCCGCGGCTGCGATGGAGGAGGGCATTGAGGTGCTCGGTCCCCATCAGCTAGTTGGGCGAGTCGAGGCGCAGATGGCTGTTGCTGGACTGCCGAGCCATCCGGACATATCCGTCCGCGACGCAAACATAGAGCGCGACGAGAGCGAGATTCGGCGCGTGCTGGCACCGTTGGCGGGCGACTACCCTGGCTTCAACGCGTGGCTCACCGGAGCGCAAAGGAAGGAGGGCACGCGGGTGCGCGTCGGCGAGTTCGATGGGCGCGTGGCCGCGGTCGCGCTGAGCCAAGCGAAGGGCGACGGCGTGGTGAAGCTGTCGGCGTTCTACATCGAGAGCGCCGCTCAGCGCACCGGTCTCGGCGGGCATCTGCTGTGGTCTGAGCTGAGGACGTGGGCTAGACATGACACCAGGAAGGTCTACGTGACAGTCTCCTCACGTCATGCTGATCTCGTCGCGTTCTTCACGGCCTTCGGATTTCTAGTCGAGGGCGTCTCGCCGCGCCGCTATCAAAGCGACACGGCCGAGCTCGTGTTGGGCAAGCAGTTCGTTCGAGAGCGAGTCACTGACGAAACGCTGGCTGCATTCGCCGACGGCCCCGCAAACGTCGTGTTCTGCGTTCCGCTCGGCGCCGAGGCTGGGCCAGCCGTGTGGGGTCTTCCCCCCGAGACTCAGCGACCGGCTCTGGAATGGAGCGGTGCAGGTGAGCATTTGCAGCTGATCGCGTCTGAAGGCGAGCGAGAGCTGCGCTCCTGGGGCCTGCTTGAACTGGAGCGAGTCTTCTACCCGGCTCGCTTCGCTGTGGCGGGACGCAAGGCGCTCATGGTCCCGATCGAGCCGCATTGGGCTGACGCGCTCCTCGAGCACGCGGGTCAGCAGCGCAGGCTGAGCCAGGATCCGGCCTCGGAACGTCTGCTGCTCCGCTCGGACAACGCCTACTACTGCTACCCCAAGTACGTAGACATCGCGAAGCCGGGGACGCCGATTCTGTTCTACGTGACTGCGCCGGTTAGCGCCGTCGTCGGTGAGGCACGAATCTACGACGCAGCGATCGACTCGCCTGAGGAGCTGTTCGCCGCGTACGGCGGTCTTGGCATTTATCGGCTGCCACAGATACGCTCGCACGTAATCCAGCGCGGACCCCGAGCTGGAAACGCGCTCGCGATGCGCTTCGGCATGTACGTTCCTTTCCATACACCAGTTACGCAGGCCCATCTTGCCCGAATTGCGGGACGCCGACGCGTTCCGCAAGGGCTGCTGGCAATCTCCTTCGAGGAGTTCGAGGTGGTCCGACGAACAGGAGGGCTTGAATGGTAACGCGCGATGTCCTGATGTCGATTCGGCCGGCATACGCCGAGGCCATCCTGTCTGGATCAAAGCTATACGAGCTGCGCCGACGCCGCCCATCGTTCGGCGCCGGCAGCCAGGTCGTCGTTTATTCATCATCGCCAGACCAGCGACTACTCGGCACGTTCATGGCCGGGGCCATTCACGAGGCCGAGCCGGCTGTGCTGTGGAAGCTTGTCCGCGGCAAGGCTGGGGTCGACCGAGAGGCATTCGTCGCCTACTTCGAGGGCTGCAGCATCGCCTTCGCTATAGAGGTGCGGTCGCCGCAACGACTGGAACCCGCACCACTCCGCTTCCGCCCGCCACAGTCCTACCTGTTCCTACGCCATAGCCAGCGCAGACATCGACGTGTGCTGCGCTGGGCCAGCACAATCGCGTAGCGGCTGGGTCGTCTCCCGTCGGGTACGCCATTCATAGCGGAACACGCTGGCAAACTCCACCCCAGGAACGCCGCGGTCGAGCTTCCGCCGGACGCTCTGCTCTGATCGCGAGCCACCCGAAAACCAAGCGGCCGAGACGGGTGTTACGAGCACCCGCCCCGGCCTTAGCGCCGAAGGAACGTGCCCTTCGATGCCACGCCCAACCGTAGCTCTACGGCTGGTCTTGCCGTGCGTACCGTAGCGCGCGCTCCGACGGTGCTTCGACCGAAAGGACAGAAGCACATGAGCATCACGATCAACCGCAGGTATCGAGACGCGATCTACGACGGCCTGATGACCGACTTCACCGCGATCGGCGACATCTTCCGCAACCTGCGCAACGATGAGCCCGGCCACGCTCGGCGACTGCACCGTCGCTTCGCCGCCGAGTTGCGGCTGCTCGACGACCTCGGCTGGGAGCGCGAACCCGACGCCGAGAAGTTCGAGCTGACGATGCCCGCCCAAGAGCTGCGGCCGATCATCGAGCGCGTCTACTGGTCGGCCGTCGCCTCGCTCAACAACGAACCCGACGAGCTGGTCGACGAGGCCCTGACCCACCTGAGCGACGCGACCGTCGCGTGCCCCGAGCTTCTTGCAAGGCTCGCCGACGAGGCCATTGCTACCGCCCCAGGAGCGTGCTGCACCGAGGCTCTGGCCGCTTCGGCGTGAGCAAGTGTCTGCTGACAGCAGCGTGACACGGCGCTGACACGGGATGGCGGGTAGGCTGGCCATGCCCGCCATCCCTGTGGGAACCTGCCGCGATGACGATCACGATCGGAACCCTCTCGTTCGACAACGTCGAGTACGACGCGGACGTGGACGTGCTCTATCTGAGCGTCGGCGAGCCACGAATGCCCGCTGAGTCGGACAGCACGCCGGAAGGCCACAACGTCCGCTATGACGAGACGGGCGCGGTCATCGCCATCACGATCGTCAACGCCAAATGGCTACTCGACCGCCAAGGCGAGGTTAGGCTGACGATCGCCAGCCGCGTGCCGGCAGCCGACTTGGCGCCAGCACTCACTGGCTAACCGCCACGCCCTCTCGCCTTCATGGCGAGGTCATACCTAACTCGCCTGAAGGCGTGAGTTATTGCCCCTCCGTCCCTTCCTCCGATTCGTCCCCCTTTCTCCCCTCCCGCTTACTGGGAGGACCTTCTGCCGGTAAAACCGCTGCAAATCCCCATCCCGGAGAAGACCGACAACGGTAGTTGTCGCATTAGACTGCACTCTCGTTGAGACCCAGCGTCGGCTCAGGTGGTGATGGACCCCTCGAATACTCCCTCGCTTACCCTCTCGCCTAACCCCTCGTGTTATTAAGCGAGAGCTATTTGCGTGAAAGTCGCTGCAAATCGCCATTCCCCGCGCGGCGACAACGTACCGTTGTCAAATGAACATCACGCGAATGAAGCCAAACACCGTGACCGCCAGGGCACATCACCACCAGGCTGGCAATCGCAAAAGTAACCGCCGTCTGTACCGAAAGGGCGCCAAAACCGACCTTCGTTGAGCGATTCGGGCCTCTCGCCGACAACCATCGCTTTGGCGACACCGCACCGCAAGACACCAAACCCAGCACCCGACATACCTGTCGATCGTGCCCGCCGGGATGGGCGCTCGGCCGCGCTGCCGGAGTCGGCTGTCAGGCGGTTGAGATCGCCGCGTGGCTCTGGTCTGATCGCTGGAACCGACACCCAGCTGCAAGGAGGACCCCATGACCGCTGCTGCGCATCCGACCTCGATCTCGAAGCGTTCGCGCGCTGGTTCGCCGACTGGTGGCTGCGCCGAGGACGCGACCTCACCGACCCGACCCGGCATGACCGATAGCCCGACACGCGCCGCCGCCTACGTGCGCGAGTCAACCGAGGAGCAAGGCCAGGGCTTCTCCCCAGACGCGCAGCGCCAGGCGATCGCCGTGTTCGCCACCGAGAACACGCTGGAGCTGATCGGCGAGTACTGCGACTTTCACTCCGGCTGGCGCAAGTCCGAGGCCCGCCCCGAGTTCCAGCGCCTGATGGCTGACGCCGCCGATGGCAAGTTCGAGGTGGTGCTCGTCTACCACACCTCCCGCTTCGCCCGGAATCAGGTCGAGGCGCGCCGCTACAAGCAACTGCTACGCGAGCGGCTCGGTATCCGCGTCGTGTCGGTCACGCAGCCGATGGGCGAAGACCACACCGACCCGTCCGCGTTCCTCGCAGAGTCAATCCACGAGATGTTCGACGAGTACTACTCCGTCTCGCTGTCCTTCTGGACACGCAGCGGGCTACGCGAGAAGGCACGCCAGGGCCATCTCGTCGGCTCGCTGCCGTGGGGCTACGTCCGCAACCCGACCACCAAGCTCGCCACGCCGGACCCCGGGCGTGCGCCGCTCGTGCTCGCGATGTTCGAGCGCTACGCCACCGGCCAGGAGTCCGACCGCACCCTCGCCGCGTGGCTGAACGCGAAGGGCGCCCGCTCCGCTCGCGGCCGGCTGTTCGGCAAGGACACCGTGCGCGAGATGCTGTCCAACCTCGCCTACGCGGGCTACGTCTGCGGGATGCGTGACAAGAGCCGCAGCATCCGCGGGCTGCACGAGGCGATCATCCCCGAGGACCTGTTCGATCGCGTGCAGGAAGTCCGCTCCTGGCGCGCACGGGTCGTCAAGGCGGGACGCCCATCGGAGGAGTACCTGCTGCGAAAGCTGCTCTGCTGCGAGCGCTGCGGCGCTCGGATGCACGGCTGCCGCACGGGCCGGAACGCGATGCGTCGCTACCAGTGCTCCACCCGCCGCCACCACGGCACCTGCGAGCAACGAACCGTCCCCGCGATTCCTCTTGAGGAGCAGTTGATCGACTGGCTGCACGACTTCCAACCCGACCACACGCTGCGCCAGCTCGTGCTCGACACGATCCAGGCCCAGGCGGGCACGCGTCCCGGCGAGGACGCGGAGCGCCGCCGTCAGCTCACCAGCCAGCTTGAGCGGCTGCGCGACCTCTACGTCATGGGCGACCTCACCAAGCCCGAGTACGTCATGCGCCGCCAAGCGCTGGAGGAGGAGCTACAGCGCACCAAGCCACCCACCAACCCGGACCTCGACCGTGCACGCGCCATCCTCGAAGACTTCACGCGCTTCTGGGACGTCGAGCCCGAGCCCGCCGAGCGACGCAAGCTCGTGCTCTCCCTGTTCGAGCAGGTCTGGCAGAAGGACGGCCAGATCGTCGCCGTCAAACCTCACCACGCCTTCGCCAGCTACTTCACCGCCGCGTCGGAGGGGCGCCCAGCGCACCCAAAAGCCGACGCGAACAGTGAGGCAACAAAGGCGGGAGCGACGGGACTCGAACCCGCGACCTCTGCCGTGACAGGGCAGCGCTCTAACCTGCTGAGCTACGCCCCCGCGATGCCCGGGGCGTCCGATACGACGATCCGTGCTGCATCAGTATGCCAAGGCTCAGCGCTCGGCCCGGTCCCCACGTGAAACTGGCCGGCCAGCCAACTTTCGACTAGGCTTCGAGACATGGCGCTTGTCGGTCCCACACCAATGCTCAAATCGAAACCGTTGGCGGTGATGCTCGACGACCTTCGCGACGAGCGCGCGGCCACCGTTCCCTTCCCACCCGGCGAAACCCGCTTCTCACCGAACCAGATCGGA
>Ga0210383_10001559_pt1 | contig 20945 bp, 18 predicted proteins | sample IncBWC14OmetaG_FD_160072 | JGI IMG/M metagenome (GOLD analysis project Ga0210383, IMG submission 160072) | Forest soil microbial communities from Barre Woods Harvard Forest LTER site, Petersham, Massachusetts, United States - Inc-BW-C-14-O ... | reverse complement strand
CCGCCTTGCCGGCGGCCCATTTTGATCGCAACAAAATACCTCGTATTTCGGGGACAGGACACTAGCCCGGCAACACTGACCGCCGGCGGCAACAACTCCGACACCCCCTTCAGTGGGCACATGACTGATCGATCTGGCATCCTTGGCAAGACTTGAGCCAGGCCCCGATCTGGGTAGGACGAAGACCGCGGTAGAGTCGCGACTCGGCGCTGGCCGTAGGTTCGGAGCGGAAAACGGTTTCCTTCCGCCGCCGGAACGCCGAACGCCGAACGGTGAACGGTGAACGGTGAACGGTGAACGGTGAACGTTATTTACGCCGAATAGGCGGGACATGCTGGGATAGAGGGATAATCGAACCATACCGGCTCGTCCGCCGTCGTAAGTAAGGCGTCTCGCCTTACCTCTCCCGTGAGCCATGGGCCAAGCCTATTTCGATCGTCCCTCCGGGACGAGATCAAATTCTAAACACCGGTACCGGCGATAAATTGCCGGCCTACTTTCTCGTCGTCCCTCCGGGACACACCGCCACCGCGTTAAACGCTGAAATGTCCAAACCTATCTCACCAGACGGATTTCTTGACCGGGAAAACTTTGGCTGGAATTTTCTCTAGGTCGTAAATAAGCCTTCTCAGGAGCGCTGGCCCGGCATATAAAGTGCTTCTGTGCAGAAGGCGCTTTGTGAGACACACAGCGTCCTCTCAATTAAAAAAGGAAGCCTGAGACCTGCCCCCTGCGCTTTGTTCAAACCGTTCGAGACCGGGTAATCAAACTGATTAAATGCAAACTCTATTCACCGTCGGAAAACTGTCTTTGTTCGCTCTCGCCGTCAGCCTGGTGGTGGTCGGTCTGGCAAAGGGGGAAACTCCTGATCTGGAAGCGATCCGGAAAGACATTGAGAGCTATAAGGTTCTTCCGGCTTTTGTTGCTCCCGGACCCGCTTTTGATGCCAAGGCGGTGATGAAGGATAAAAGCATCGTCAGTATTCCAGTTTCCAGCTCGATTCCGTTCATTACGACGCTGGAACAAGCTTTTGGCAACGTCTCCAAGGAAGTCGGATTCAAGTTCATGGAATGGAATAATCAAGGTCGGATCCCAGATTGGATCGATGGAATGAACTACGCCATCTCCCAAAAGACTACTCTGGTCGATCTCCTCGCGGGCGCCGACCCGCGAATCCTCAAAACGCAGATTGAGACTGCGACTCGGGCCGGTGTCAAAGTCGTCTCCTCTCACTACAGTGGAATGAAACAAGCCACCTCACCCTATCTGACTTCCAATGTTCCGAGCGACTACGAAACAGGCGCACGACTCTTGGCGGAGTGGGCGATCCTGAGGACCAACGGGAAACCCAACGTCCTGGTGATCACCTCAGACGAAGTCTATTCGACCGCCGCGATGGTGGACGCGATGAAAGCGGAGTTTGCCTCGCAATGCCCAGACGCCAAGGTACTGTTCGTCAACGTGCCGATCACCGATTGGGCCAGCAAGATTCAGCCAACCGTGGTGTCAGCTATTCAGGGAAATCCGGATCTCAACTTTATCATTCCGGTTTATGACAGCATGTGCCAGTTTGTCGTGCCGGCGATTACCCTGACGGGAGCCAAGGACCGCGTGAAGATCACCTCTTTCAACGGGACGCCCTTTGTCATCGGCTACGTTCAGCAGGGCAAAGTCGATATGGATGTCGGCGAAAGTCTTGATTGGTCGGCCCGCGGCATTATGGATGCCGAGATGCGCCTGGTGGGTGGCCTTGCACCGGTAAAGGATCCTCATACGCCGGTTCATATATTTGACGCTACCAATGCTGACTCGGTCGGCCATCCACCGAAAGCAAATACCGGCTACGGAACGGAGTACGTGAACGAGTTCCACAAACTGTGGGGTCTCTCAAAATAGCCTTGGACAGAAGTCCCGGGGAAGCTCTTGTTGTAAACTCGCTCATCATGCCTAGAAAACGGCAGTAAAGTTCGATGAAAGAACCTACTCAGCGGAGTAGTGTCCATTCTTTGTTCAAGGACTGAGCGTCGCCCCAGATGAACCCGAACGGTGAACCAGCGCCGCGCCGATGAAAGCACCGCGCTTGGAATTTAACCATCTTTCGAAAACTTTTGCTGCCACGCGAGCACTAAAGGATTTGTCGCTCCTGGTCTATCCGGCAGAGATTCATGGGTTGGTTGGCCAAAACGGATCTGGCAAATCGACCTTGATCAAAGTACTCGCCGGTTACTATGAATCGGATCCGGGATCTGAACTCCGGATCGACGGGAACCCGGTACGGCTTCCGCTGAAGCCGGGTGAATACCGCCAATACGGGATCGAGTTCGTCCACCAGGACCTGGCGCTTATTCCTTCATTGACCGTGTTGGAGAATCTTCGGGCTCAAGACCTCTGTCTCAAGGGTGGTTGGTACATTTCCTGGAAGGATGAGATCCAGGCGGCCAGGGATCTCATGAAACAGTTTGATCTCGACCTCGATCCGCTCGCCAGGATGGAAGATATTGCCGTAGGTACACGCGCATTGCTGGCGATTATTCGAGCCACGGACGCCATGCAACGAAAGCGAGGTGCCGGCCAAGGCGGCTTGCTGATCCTGGATGAGCCGACTGCTTTTTTGTCGGGAACAGACGTCAAACGGCTTTTCGCATTGATCCGCCAGATTAAGGGACGGGGTGCCAGCGTGATCTTTGTCTCGCACGATATCGACGAAGTACTGGAGATTACCGATCGGGTCACCGTCATCCGCGATGGCGCTCTCATCGTCACCTTGCCGACGGTCGAGGCGAACAAAGAGATGCTGATCGAGAAGATCGTCGGCCATCCGCTTCCAGAAAAGGATTCGATGACCATTCAATCGGAGAGTACCGATGATCTGCCACCCAAAATCGTGGTGCAAGATCTTTCCGGGGGCTACGTTCGCGGGGTCTCGTTGGAGATCCTCGAGAACGAGATTCTCGGCATAACCGGTCTGCACGGTTCCGGTTTCAACGACGTTCCCTCTTTGCTTTTCGGTGCGCTACCTGCCCTCACAGGCCTGCTAACCATTCACGGCAAGACCTTTCAGCTGCGTGAAATGACTCCCTGGAAGGCACTCGAGGCACAGGTGGCTTTAATCCCGGTCGACCGGCGAGGGGCGGGACTCGTGGAAGATCTGACGATCGTCGAAAATGTCTCCCTGCCTGTTCTCAAGGAGTTTAACCCCTGGTGTCTTAAGCACGCGAAACTGAGAGCCAATACCGCGACCCTTCTTAAAGATTTCGAGGTTCGCCCGTCGAATGGTGAGAACCCGGTGCGAAATCTGAGTGGCGGTAACCAACAGAAAGTGCTGTTGGCGAAATGGCTCCAGACTCACCCGAGCCTTATTTTGTTGGACGAACCGACTCAAGGCGTAGACATCGGCGCGAGGGAACAGATCTACCAGGTTCTGCAAAACCAGGCTGACAGCGGAACGGCGATCCTTTGCGCCAGTTCTGACTATGAAGAGCTAGCTATTCTCTGTCACCGCGTCTTGATCTTCAGCAGTGGCAGGATAGTAGAAGAATTGAAAGGGGCACAACTAACCAAGGAGAACATCGCTCAACGAATTCACATCGATTGAAATCGCTCGAGCCTATCGACATGTCCGAACCACCCACCTCCAGACGATTGAGTGCTCATATCGAAAAATATGGGTTAATCGGTGCGTTTGTCATTCTCCTGCTGGCCTTCAACGCAGCGGCTCCAGGTCGCTTTCTCACTTGGTCGAATGTCTCTGCCGTCCTCGGATCCCAAGCTGTCCTGGTGGTATTGACCCTCTCTTTGGTCATCACCCTAGGGACAGACCTCTACGATCTTTCCGCCGCTAGTGTGCTGGTCTTCTGCAACATGTTGATTGCGGTTTTAAACGTTAACTTAGGCGTACCGATCGGCCTTGCCTTATTAGCCGCTTTGGCGGTCGGTTTCATCGTGGGTTTGATCAATAGTTTTTTCATCGTCCAAATCGGCATTAACTCGCTGATTGTCACCTTGGGCATTGGCACTATCCTCAATGGGTTGACCCTGTTAATCAGCGATTCCCAAACGATTAGCGGTATCTCGGACCAGTTGGTTAATTATGTCGCCGTTTATCGCTTATTCGGAATTCCTCTGGAGTTTTTTTACGGACTCATAGCATGTTTGATCCTCTGGTACATCATGGATTTTACGGCGGTTGGAAGGCGCCGGCTGTTTGTCGGCCGATCTGCCCAAGTGGCCAGGCTGACGGGCATCAAGGTCGAAGCGGTCCAGCGAAATGCCTTGGTCTCAGCAGGCGTGATGAATGCCTTGGCCGGGATTCTCTACTCAGGAACGACCGGTGCAGCCGATCCCGGTTCGGGATTGACTTTCTTGTTGCCCGGATTTGCCGCTGCCTTCTTCGGATCAACCAGCATCGTCCCGGGTAGATTTAATCCGTGGGGTTCTATCATTGCGGTGTACTTCCTTGCCTTCGGAATCAGTGGAGTCACCATTCAGGGTGTCCAAACCTATGTGCAGAATTTGTTTTACGGAGGAGCTTTGGTCATCGCCGTCACTCTCTCGCAACTGGTCAGGCGGCACAGGCTGTGAATCAGGAACCGTCGTTAAAGTTGTCAGTGGTCAGGGGTGAGTTTGAGGTTAGCTGTTATCGTTCGGATGGATGTCAGTCTAAGTAGTCCCCAACCGAAGTGGCTGTAGGACCCAGTTCAGGGTTCCAACCCCATAAGCGCTAAGATAATTGCGAGGCGCTTCGATGGGCGAATGGTTTTTGTCCCGGAGGGACAGCACGATAGTAGCCAGGCACGAAGTGCCTGGAATCATGAGGAAAATAGACCCGTCCCAGCGGGACGATTGAACCGATCTGGGGACTGACAACGACTTCGACCGTCCCTCCGGGACGTGGCCTCGCTGCATCGCTACCCAGGCACTTCGTGCCTGGCTCCTATCGTGCTGTCCCTCCGGGACGAAAACCATTCACCCATCGAAGCATCGATGCGCCTCGCATCAAGTTAGTTAGCGCTCAAGGGTTGAAACCCTAGTCTGAGACGCTAGAGACTGGAAAACGCCACATCAAGAACTTCCAGCATGAAATCGGCGTCGGCATGGGTCAGACACATCGGAGGCTTGATGCGGAGGACGTTGCCGAACAGTCCACCCTTTCCAATTAACAGGCCCAAATCTTTCGCCTTTTCCAAAACATGAGCGCACTCGTCTTTCGCGGGGGCCTTGCTGGTTCGATCTTTCACCAGTTCAATACCAAGCATCAGACCTTTGCCTCGGGCGTCGCCGATGACGCTATGTTTTCCGGTCAATTTGAGAAATCCTTGCCGCAAATGATTGCCGACATGGAGTGCATTCTCCTGAAGACCCTCGCGATCAATCACTCGAAGCACCGCGCGTCCTTGCGCACAGACGACCGGATTCCCGCCGAAAGTGTTGATGTGGATTCGAGAGGTCAGCGCGTGCGCAATTTCGGGCGTGGTCACCACCGCAGCCAGCGGTGCGCCGTTGGCAATGCCCTTCGCCATCGTTACGATATCTGGGATGACGTCGTGCGCTTCAAACCTCCAATAATGCGTTCCGGTCCGTCCAAATCCACACTGAACTTCGTCCGCGATGCAGACGCCACCCGCCGCGCGCACATGCTGGTAAGCGGCCTGCAGATAGCCGTCCGGAAGCACGACCGTGCCGCCGACTCCTTGAATGGTCTCGGCGATAAAGGCCGCCACCCGCCCCGGAGTGGCGTATTGAATCAGGTTCAATACGTCGTCAGCATATTTTTTCCCCGCTCCCGCATCATCGTATCCGTACGGACCGCGATAGAGATCAGGTGCCATGGCATGGTGCACGCCGAAACTATTAGGCACGTTGTACTTCCAGGTGTGATGCGAGGTCAGTGCTTGGCCGATGGCGTTGCCGCCGTGGTAGGCGTTGCGTAACGATAGGACGTCGAAGTTACCGGTAAAGGCGCGAGCCATCAGAATCGCCAGGTCGTTCGCTTCCGAACCCGAGTTGACAAAATAGCAGACCTTCAGATCGCCCGGCATTTTACCCGCGAGGTCTCGCGCGTACTCCGCGATATTTGGATGCAGATAGATGGTGGTCGTGTGTTGCAGCGTTTCGTTTTGCAGAGTCGCCGCCGCCACCACCTCGGGATGACAATGGCCAACGCTGATCGTGACAATTCCGGCAAATCCGTCGAGATAACGTCGGCCTTTCTCGTCGAACACATATTGACCGCGCCCTTCGACGATCATGATTGGTTTCTTGTATAACGTAAAAATCGCCGGGTTGACGAATTGTTTGCGTAGCGCGAGAACGTCGTCGGCAGAGGGGCCGGCGTAGGCTCTTGGCGTATAATAGAACGGAGGCAGGGTAGGAGTTTTCATCTGAACGCTGGCAATTGTTAGCTTTTGCTGAAACGACACCAGTCACTGACTTGGTGCATTAGTGCGTCGGCTCCCGGCGCAGAAGTTTTCCGCGACCGATGGTGCCGATAAATTTTCCATCGCGCACCGCGACCTCGCCACGCACTGTCACGGTGCTTGGGCGGCCCTCGATCTTCCAGTTTTCGAACCCGCTGTAGTCGAGGTTCATCGTTTGGGTTTTGGCCGAAATTACACCGCGATAATCGGGATCGTACACCACCAGATCGGCATCGGCGCCAATCTGGAGAGAGCCTTTCCGCGGGAAAAGGCCGAAAAGTTTCGCCGCATTGGTGCTAGCTACCTCGACCAAGGTGTGTAAGTCGAGCTTACCAGTTTTCACACCGTAGGTGAAAAGAAGATTGACGCGCTCTTCCAGCCCAGGGATGCCGTTAGGTATTTTGGTAAAATCATCGCTCCCGAGCGTCTTTTGGGTCTCGAAGTCGAACGGCGCGTGATCAGTGGCTACCGTATTGACCAGGCCGCTGCGCAAGGCATTCCAGAGGACCGGCTGGTTGCGTCTGTCTCGCAGGGGAGGGGACATTACGTATTTGGCCCCCTCAAAAGCAGGCCGCTCAGCGTCAGTTTTGTCGAGCAAAAGATATTGGATGAGGGTTTCCACCCAAACGTGAACCCCTCGATAACGCGCCGCCAGCGCCTCGCGCAACGCTTCGTCACAACTGGTGTGCACAATGTAGACGTGCGCATCGAGTAGCTCAGCGAAGGTCATCAGGTGGTGGACGCCCTCCGCCTCGATCATTGGCGGACGGCTCTCGTAGTGTTGCTCGGGTCCACGTCGCCCCGCCGCCAGCAACTCTTTCTGCCGTTCCGCGATCAAGGTTGCGTTCTCGCAATGAGCGGTGGTGATCACCCCTAACTCTTTGGCAAGTTTCAGCGTGTGATACAGCTCGAAGTCGTCGATGCCAAACGCTCCTTGGTAGGCGAGGAAAACCTTAAAGGACGCGATCCCTTCCCTAACGATGGCCCGCAACTGATCTGCCGTCGTCTGGTCGAACTTGGTCACGCCCATGTGATAGGTATAGTCGCAGGCCGATTTTCCTTCACTTTGCTCCCGCCAGATCCGGAACCCGTCACTGGCCTCCATTTCCCTGGAAGGAATGCACATATCGAAAATAGTGGTCGTTCCTCCCACCAACGCCGCTTTGCTTCCGGTCTCGTAGGTGTCCTTGGAGTACGTTGCCATGAATGGCAAATAGATGTGTGTGTGCGGATCGATGAAACCTGGAAAGACGTACTTTCCGCTCGCGTCGATGATCTCGGCCCCAGGCGGCCCGACCATATCTCGATCGATCCGCGTGATGGTTTCGCCCTCACAAAAAATGTCGGCGATATAGCGCTCGCTCGGGGTCACGATTTCACCGTTCTTGATCAGTAATGACATAGCCTATTATCTCTCATCAGCAATCGAATCAGTAAAACACCCTGCGCAAACGGACCGCCTGCTACGGATGCGCCGGGATCGGCGCCATTTCGCCCCGGGAAACTTTCATTTGATAGTTGCGCCATGATAATTCCGGGTTGCCGTTATTAATGCTGGTCATCGTGATGCAGCCATCGACCGGGCAAACCAGCGAGCAGAGATTGCAGCCGACACACAGTTCTGGCACGATCTGGGGAATCGGCTTGCCGGGTACCCGGCCAGGCCCGAGGCTATGGCCGTCCGGTGGTACCAACTGGATCGCCTGATGGGCACCGTCTTCGCAAGAGATGTAGCAAAGATTGCAACCAATGCATTTTTCATAATCGATGTCCGCCACTCGCTGATAGTTGAGGTCCAGATTTTCCCAGTCCCTCACCGTTCGCAAGGCGCGGCCCTGTAACTCCCCGAGGCAGGTGAATCCCTTGGAGTCAAGGTAGTCGTCTAGCCCCTCGATCATGTCTTCCACGATCCGAAAGCCGTAATGCATCACGGCCGTGCAAACTTGCACGCTCGACGCACCCAGAGCGATAAACTCAACCGCTTCTCGCCAGGTGGCGATACCGCCAATACCCGAGATTGGAAGCTGCACTTGGGGATCGGCGGCGCAGGCCTGGACCATCTGTAAGGCAATCGGTTTCACCGCCGGTCCACAGTAGCCGCCGTGCGCACTGAACCCCGCCACAAACGGCTCTGGAACGAGTGTATCGAGATTCAGATGAGTGATTGAATTGATCGTGTTAATCAGCGAGATGGCATTTGCCCCTGCACGTCTGGCTGCCTTGGCGGCCGCCGTGATATCGGTGATGTTGGGAGTAAGTTTGACCATCACCGGCAGGGTGGAGACCTCCATGACCCAGCCGATAATCGTTTCGGCGACGGCTGGATCCTGGCCCACCACAGATCCCATCCCGCGTTCGCACATCCCATGCGGACAACCAAAATTCAGTTCGATCCCGTCCGCACCTGCGTCGGCCGAACATTTCACAAAATCGTGCCAATGATCGCGGGTATCAACCATCAACGAGGCGATTAATGCCCGATCCGGCCACCGTTTTTTCACTTCGGAGATCTCGTGGAAATTCGTCTCTGGCGAGCGGTCGCTAATCAGCTCGATGTTATTAAAACCGGCCATCCGCATATTCCCGATATCGATCGACGAATAACGAGAAGAGGTGTTGCGAATCGGCTCGCCAATCGTTTTCCAGACTACGCCGCCCCACCCAGCTTCAAAGGCGCGATGCACCTGATAGGCGGTGTTCGACGGCGGCCCGGACGCGATCCAGAAGGGGTTAGGCGATTTGATCCCTGCAAAATCAATCGAAAGATTAGCCATGTTCTTATCCCTCCAGTCTTATCTCTCCCTCAAGTAAGCTGCTTCAAGTTCCCGGACGCGGATCGCCTGCTCCAGACCGGCGCCGACTGGTATCCCATCCACACCATACCGCGAAGGTTGGATCGGGCCTGAGGCTATTTGCTGCGTGAGGAAAGCGTGAATTCCGCGTGCTGCCTTTTTGCCTTCACCGACCGCATTCACGACCTCCCGTCCGCCATTCGCGCAATCGCCACCGGTGAAAAGGTGCGCGATATTCGTTTGCCCAGTGGCCGGATCATGCTCGACCACACCTCGCTGATCAAATTTAAGCAACGGGAAATGCTCTTGCAGCCAATTCGATTGTTTCTGTTGACCGACGGCCTTCAGCACCATGTCAACCGGCTCCGTGAATTCGCTCCCTGGCAGGATCTGCAGAGAGCCGGCCGTATTGATTTCTGTTTTCGCGAATTTTATCGCACCAACCCAGCCGGCTTCATTCGCCACAATTTCAACCGGGACACTATTGAAAGAGAAAACAGCGCCATCTTGTTTGGCCAATTCATATTCGAAATCGTAGGCTGACATCTCTAATTCGTGGCGACGGTAGGCGATGAACGCCTTTTTGGCACCGAGCCTCTTGGCCTGCGTAACAGCATCGATCGCCGTATTTCCACAGCCGATCACCGCGACCGTGTTGCCTACCGGGATCTCGTGGAGCGGTTTGGTATGGATTTGTTCGATGAAGTCCAAGGCGTCCATCACTCCGGGCAAGTCCTCTCCTGGAATCCCCAAAAATTCGCCGCCGTTTAGACCGATGCCGATGAAGATAGCGTCAAACTCCTTCTCGATCCGGGAGACGGAAACGTCCGTTCCGACTTCCACGTTGCAGCGGAACTTCACCCCGAGTTGTTGGATCATCGTTACTTCCTCCAGACTAACTCGGGGCTTCATCTTGTAATAGGCGATGCCATAAGTATTGAGTCCTCCGGCGTTCGGCTTTTTTTCAAAGACGACCACGGCGTGCCCAAGTTGGGCTAGCTCCGCCGCACAGCCGAGTCCCGCTGGTCCGCCTCCAATGATAGCAATATTTTTGCCCGTTCGTTGGCTCGGGGCTTGAAGGATCTGGATACCACTTTTGGCAGCGTAATCGGTAGCGTAACGCTGCAACCGCCCGATCTTGACCGGATCGCCTTCGCGATCGAGCACCACACAAGCACCTTCACAGAGCACTTCGGTTGGGCAAACCCGCGCACAGCTGGCCCCGAGGACGTTCGCGGTCAGGATCGTCCGCGCCGCGCCGGTAACGTTGCCAGTGGTGATTTTTCTGATGAAGGACGGAACGTCGATTCCGGTTGGGCAGGCCATGATGCAAGGCGCATCGAAACAAAAAAGGCAGCGTGCCGCTTCCAGTGTGGCCTCTTGCTGAGTATAGGCAGGCGCTAACTCGGCCATCTTGATGGCCAGCTCCTCAGGCGGCAATTTTGACGACAAACCCATCTATTTGAGGGTAAAGGTTAAAGCTGAATTAAAAAGATATTTAAAATAAAAGTAAGACCAGAATTCGTCCGGGGAAGTTTAATTTAGACTGAGGCTTTTCACAGATTTTAGAGTGCATCATGAGTACGTTTCTGAATCCAAAACGAACGATCGCCGATCTCGAGGAACTCCGCAGATTGACTGGTGACGAGAATGGGGCCCAGCGGGTGGCCTTCACCAAAAATTGGTCTGCCGCCCGCAGTTTCCTTCGCGAAAAACTGCAATCGCTTCCCGTCGAAATTCATCCAGACGCAGCAGGCAACCTGTGGGCCACCATGAGGGGAGGGTCCCCACGGGAACTGCTCATCGGTGGTCACATCGATTCGGTGCCCAATGGAGGATGGCTCGACGGCTGCCTCAATACTTTGGCCGGTGTTGAGATACTCCGCCGAATCGACGCTCAATACCAGGGCAGCCCCCCGGTAACGGTGCGCTTGGTGGATTGGGCGGATGAAGAAGGCGCCCGATTTGGGAAAAGCTTGTTTGGTTCTTCGGCTTGCTCCGGGAATCTCGACCTTGACGAAGCGCGCCGTTTAACAGACGCGGATGGCATAAGACTCCCGGATGCCCTGAAGGGAATTGGAGTCGAATTCGAGCAGGTAAAAGAGAGTGGAGGCGAACTAAAGAATGCCGCCGCTTACCTGGAATTGCATATCGAACAAGGTCCGGTCCTCTTGGATCTCGATTTGCCCTTAGGGGTGGTGCTCGGCACCTACGGAGTCGAGCGGCACGCCGTCACTTTTTTCGGTCAAGCGGCGCATTCCGGCAGCACGCCCATGAATCGCCGCCGGGATGCCTTTCTCGCCGCCTCGCGGATGGGGCTCGAAATTTATCAAATTGCCGAAATGTACGGTGGCGTTTGCACCATCGGATCGTGCACCACGAAACCGGGCATTGTCACCAGTGTCGTGGAGGAGTGCCGAATTACGCTCGATCAACGCCATCTTGATTCGACGGCGCTGGCCAACATGCTGCGCGCTGCCAGACAGGCTAGCGAGCGTTTTGCCCGCGAAGGAAACGTTAAGGTTTCCTGGGATCGTCTCTGGCAAATCGAGCCCGTCCTTTTCGCTTCAGAGCTCGTTTCGTTGTGCGATTCGGCCATTGTCGAAACTTACGGCCGATCCTACCGGATGCCTTCCGGACCGCTTCATGATGCCGCAGAGGTCGCACGAGCGGGTGTTCCGACGGTGATGATGTTCGTTCAAAGCCTCTTAGGGATCAGCCACAACAAGATCGAGGACACGAAAAAAGAACACCTTGAACTTTCGATCGTTGCCTTCGACAACCTGGCCGAAAAAACGATCAAATGGATCATCGCTCGCTTGTCTTAGATCAACTTTTTCCTCAACATATTGGAGCGCATTTATGAATCCTCGAGCTCAGCCGATTGGTTGAGATTGTCCCCCCTCCGATGGCAATGATTTGCTCAAAATGGGCCCCGAATCAGATGGTGTCTTTGCCAGACAACCGAATAAGGGGCGTTTGTGTTCTCGAAAGCTAACAGCGAAAAGTAGCAACACTTATAGGAGAATGGAATGGCCGCAACGGTAGGCTGGGGATTGATTGGGGCGAGCAACGTAGCCCGCGAATGGGTGATCGGTGCGATTCGCTCGCAAGAGGGCAACGAGGTCGTCACTGTCATGAGCAGTGACGCAGATCGCGCCTCCACTTACGCTAGGGCCAACGACATTCCGCGCCATTGCACGAGCCTCGACGCTGTCCTTTCTGACCCTCGAGTCAACGCGGTCTACATCAGCACCACCAACGAATTGCACAAGGCGCAGACCCTCGCCGCCGCGGCAGCAGGCAAGCACGTGCTGTGCGAGAAGCCGCTGGCCCTCAACCTCGTCGATGCACGGGAAATGGTCGCCGCCTGCGCCCAAGCGGGCGTCGTCATGGGCACCAATCACCATCTGCGCAACGCGGCCACCCATCGCAAGATCCGCGAGCTGGTACATTCCGGGGACGTCGGCACGCCGCTTTTTGTCCGCGTCTTCCATGCCGGTTATCTGCCGCCGCACCTGCAGGGTTGGCGCATCAACAAACCGGGCGGCGGAGTGATTCTGGACAGCACTATCCACGACGCCGACACGTTGCGCTTTATCCTCGGCACCGAACCGACGAGCGCCATCGCGTTTTCCCAGCAGGCTAACCTCGCTTCAGGCGAACTGGAAGACGGCGTGATGGCCGTTCTGCGTTTCGAAAACAATGTTTTGGTGCAAGTGCACGGCGCCTACACAGTCAAGTACTCCGTGACCGGTATCGAAATCCACGGCACCGACGGTTCTATCGTGGGCCGCGACGTGATGACTCAGCGGTCCGTGGGCCGGGTCTATCTGCGCAACGCCAGCGGGGAAAAGGAAATCCCTATCGAGCACGAGAATCTCTATAACCGCGGCCTCGCCGCGTTCAACGCCGCCATCCACGGCGAAGGACAGCCCTCAGCAAGCGGCGAGGATGGAGTGCGCTCGCTCGCCATTGCTTTGGCCGTGCTGGAAGCGGCGCGCACGGGCAAGCACGTTGAGATTCGCTATCCCTAAGTCCGCCCCCAAACATCATATTTAGACGTCTAAAGGTAATCACCGTGGCTATGGACAACGACAAAACCACTTCCTCCGGAGTCTCAGACGCTGAACAGGTCAAAGTAACCCCCCATGATCTTCGTCTTGCCGCCTGGACTTGTTCGCTGGGCAGTGCGCTGGAGTATTATGATTTCGCACTCTACAGCCTCGCCTCGGCTCTTATTTTTGGCCCGCTATTTTTCCCTCAGCAGGCGCACGGTCTTGCCCAGATTGAAAGTTTTGGCACCTACTTCATCGGCTTCGCTATTCGCCCGGTAGGTGGCATCATCTTTGGCGCGCTCGGCGATCGACTCGGCCGAAAGTTCGTGCTCGTGACCACCGTCGTTTTAATGGGGCTCGCCAGCACCCTGATCGGAGCACTCCCCACCTTTTCCAGTGTGGGTTACTGGGCGCCGCTCATGCTTATTATTCTGCGCCTCCTCCAGGGCCTGGGAGCCGGTGCCGAACAGGCCGGGGCGGCAGTGATGATGACGGAGTATGCACCCCGAGAAAGGCGTGGCTATTTCGCCGCGCTGCCCTTCCTCGGCATCCAGTTGGGTACCGTTCTTGCCTCTCTGGTTTACTTTGTCTTGCTCCTGGGGGTTAAGGACGTCACTCAGACCTGGCTTTGGCGTGTCCCATTCCTGATCAGTCTCATCATTGTCGCTGTTGCCATTTACATGCGCCTGAACCTTAAAGAATCTCCGACCTTCGCCAAGCTGGAGGCGCGTCACCAGACGACCCATCATCCGTTGGCTAACCTGCTGAAGAACTCGCGGAAAACCGTCGGTCTCGGTATTGGCCTGCGACTAGCCGAAAATGGCGGCTCCTCGATCTATCAGGCGTTAGCGATCAGCTACGTAGTAGGGGTGGTGGGCGTTCAAGGTTCGGTAGGATCGCTTTGTCTCATTTTTGCTCCGCTTCTCGGTGCCTTGATCGTGCCGTTATCGGGCATCCTGACCGACCGTTATGGGCGGGTCATTGTTTATCGCGGGTTCGCGATCTTCCAGCTGCTGATTGCTTTTCCGGTGTGGTGGGTGTTGAGCCTTGGGAATGTCGTCGCCATTATTATTGTTATCTCCATCGCCCTGGCTGTCGGCACGTGGGGGATGTTCGGAGCGCAGGGGGCGCTATTGCCGGAGTTGTTCGGTGCCAATCACCGGTACATAGGCGTGTCGGTGGCACGCGAAGTATCGGCCGTTATTTCCGGTGGGATCGCTCCCCTTATTGGTTCAGCGATCATTGCCTGGGTGATTAACCTGAACGGTGGCAATAAAGAAGCGGGAGTATGGGCTTGGATTCCGATTGCGGCTTACCTGGCGCTGCTGACTTTGGGCACTATAGCGACCACCTTTTTCACGCCCGAACCGAGAGGCCGCGACCTCGATGATCTGCGTGATGCATTAGCCGTAAAATAGTTACCGAAGGCAAAGCCAATCTTGAATCGTATCCCGAGAATACTATGAACCCTCTCGACGTTGTGACATTCGGAGAAGCGATGGCAATGTTTGTCGCCAAAGAGGTAGGTGACCTAAGCCAGGTTCATGATTTCACTCGCCGCGCAGCAGGCGCCGAACTCAATGTCGCAATCGGTTTAGCCCGGTTGGGATTCAGAGTTGGTTGGGTCAGCCGCATAGGCTCAGACTCGTTTGGCCGTTTCATTTGTGATCTTCTCGACCGTGAACGCGTCGATCGGCAACGGGTGATTGTTGACCCCGCTTTTCCGACCGGGTTTCAGCTTAAGTCGCGTGGTATCGGGAACCAGGATCCACTCGTGGAATATTTCCGACGAGGATCGGCGGCGAGCTATTTGTCCGTAGCCGATTTTGACGCCGAGTATTTCCTGTCGGCCAGACACCTCCATGTGACCGGTATTGCTCCTGCCCTGTCCAAAACGAGTCTGGAACTATCATTCCATGCGATTGATCAAATGCGAGCAGCAGGTAAGTCCATCTCGTTTGACCCGAATCTCCGCCCCGTGTTGTGGTCATCGAAGCAAACAATGATTCATCAGTTAAATGCACTCGCGGCAAAATCGGACTGGGTTCTGCCCGGAATCGAAGAGGGGAGAGTACTTACCGGGAGGAGTAACCCAAGCGGGATTGCGGACTTCTACCTGGAGCGAGGTGCAGCGTTGGTTGTTATCAAGCTGGGTGAAAAGGGCTCGTTTATCAAAAACGGGCAAAAGGAAGCGATTATTCCCGCCGTTAAAGTGCCTGCTGTGGTGGATACTGTAGGCGCGGGAGACGGATTTGCAGTCGGTTTGGTCAGCGCACTATTGGAAGGTCTTCCGGCAGATCAAGCCGCTGGGCGTGGTAACCAGATTGCCGCCCTCGTGATACAACAGATAGGCGATTCCGAAGGCCTGCCGACGCGAGAGCAAATTCCTAAGCAATAAGGTAATGAGAAAGCATATCGTCGTCTACAAGAAGCTGCCCGAGAGCGAATTCGCGAAACTCCAGCGGTTCTTCGATATTACCCAATTTGCTTTGATCGATAACGACAATAGAAACGCGTTTCTCGAAGCGATCAAACATGCGCACGGTCTGCTTGGAGCGAGCGTCAAATTTACCGAAGAAATGTTGTCCGTCGCGGACCACTTGGAGGCGATCTCAACGATCTCCGTTGGCTACGACAACTTTGATCTTCCATGGCTCACGGAGCGTGGAATCATTTTGACTAACACGCCCGATGTTCTGACAGAGACAGTTGCGGACACCATCTTTGCCCTGATGCTGGCTTCGGCGCGCCGGGTGGTTGAGCTCGCTGAATTTGTCAAGGAGGGTCATTGGAAACACAGTATTGACGAAGCACTTTATGGAGTCGATGTGCACTCCAAGACACTCGGTATTCTCGGGATGGGAAGGATCGGCACCGCGGTCGCCCGTCGTGCACGACTCGGCTTCAATATGGAAGTTCTTTATTACAACCGGAGTAGGAACCAGGAAGTCGAAGCCCGATTTAACGCCAAGTTTTGCTCTTTCGACGATATTTTTGGGGCTGCCGATTTCCTTTGTGTTGTGCTGCCATTAACAAAAGAGACCGAGAAAATGATCGGAGCGGGCGAATTCGCCAAGATGAAGCAGGGCGCGATATTCATCAATGGCTCCAGAGGACGTGTCATCGATCAGTCCGCATTAATTCAATCTCTGCAACTCGGCCATCTTGGCGCCGCTGGTTTGGACGTGTTCGAGCAAGAGCCGCTACCCGCTGACTCGCCACTATTAAAAATGGCGAATGTGGTAGCTCTTCCGCATATTGGGTCTGCCACCCATGAAACGCGGTTGAATATGGTCCGCTGCGCTGTTGACAACCTTATCGAGGTTCTCAAGGGCGGTTCTTCGAAGCACGCGGTGAATCCTCAAGCCTTGGAGCACCGCGCCCCTGCCCAATCATGAAACTGCACAAGAATTCATTTTGTTTTTCGGTTTTGGCGTTGTCGTGGTTAGTAGGAGACGCTTCGGCTTTCGCTGCCGACCTGATCGTTTCAGCCAATGATGCGAAATATGTCCGCGTCCTGGGGCGAGACACTTATCCGGAGGGCGCCGGACCGGATACCTTGACTGTTCTGGATGCCTCCCGATTTCCACCGGAGGTCACACTGATTGACGTTTCTAAACGCCCCTTCCGCGCCGTCCAGCATTTCACTGTTCCTTCGATTCCCGAGGGTGTCGCCATTTCCCCAGATGGAAAGTGGATCGCCGTGCAGTCGATGGACGGATCGAATCTGACCGAAGACAATCCCGGCCGGCACCCGCGAGGACGTGTCCTTTTGTTTGCCATCCGCGACGGTCAGGCGATTAAGACCTCCGATCTGCCAGGGGGCGAAGCGGGCCAGGGGATCGTGTTTACCGCCGATAACAAATATATTTTGGCCCAGTTCAACGTAGAGAAACAACTCGCCGTCTACGCGGTCAATGACGGAGACATGAAGGATACTCAGCTACGTATCGTGCTCTCTGGCGGGCCCGCCTCCCTCCGCTCAATGCCACGCTAAGTGTAAGAGCCTGAATATCGTGCTGGCTGATATGCCATCAGAACCTCTGATTAGCCCTTAAAAATTCCTGAGACGACAGTCTTTCCCAAAGGATTGTTTATGAAATTTATCAAAGGTTCGCTTGCTGGTCCGGCATTTGCCGGCATTCTAGCGATGATGCCTGCGGCCGCATTTGCTCATGGGCGCGGAGGTCAGGGTGGGCGAGGTGGAGACCACGCTTTGGTGAGGGGTGGTCACGCATTTGGCGGATTCACCGGTCATGCCTTAAATCCGGGATTCAGCGGGACTCGGAGATTTTCTACCGGTCAGTCTGCCTGGCCTGTTTATTGGTCTCCCTACTATCCTTACGATTACTCCTCCTTGGATGACGGACCGGACAACGACTATCAAGATGGGGACATTTCAGCCCCGTCTGTGCAACCGGAGTCGTTCACACCCGCCGTCGACCATGGCCCGGTTGTCGTCAGCATCAACGCTGACAACTCCCGGCCCAGGGATTCAAGGGCCAATACTGAGTACATCAAAAACGGCTACGGTTCGAGCGATGCAGCAGGGCAACCAGGAATAGTCATGCAGGATCCGAACGAGAAAATCGAACCGCGAGCCGATCCAAGGACTTTCGGTCCTCCGGCGGTCCCGCAACCGACTCAGACGACTGCAAAAGGCGCTCAAAAAAGGCCACCAACACCGGTCGGGACCTTTGGTAACCTTGTTCTGGTCAGCTGGCTTGAGGAGGCTGGAAAAGATGTGATCTATGTTCAAAATACCGAGACGAACGAAGTTCAGAAGATCACCTCTAGGCCGAACTTGGACAATTTCCGGATCGTCGAGTTGCACCCAAACGCAGATCCTAAGCTGTTTGAAGCGGTCATCTCGAACGGAGTACAACAAGGACCGGTCAGATTCCGTTTTTGAACAATGATTCCGCACCGGCTTGTGGTGACCAGTATTGGCAAGATCTGGCGGTGAAAGTAACAATGGGCGCTTTCCCGGCGGGCTACTACCAGGGCCCGATTGACGGAGTGATCGGCCCAGTACAGTTATTCTTTCTTCTCGCCCCGCAATGGCCGGAACAAAACGCTGTGATACCTGGTCTATAGAGTCAAGGTGAATTAGATTTGTGTGCCAAGACCAATTCAGGTACGTCGACGGGGAAGATGAACTATACGTTCTAATAAGTCGTTCCATATGAAAAAGTTACGTTATTTCGGCTGGCTTTTAATGGCAACTCTCGTCGCCTCTCTACCGATCCCAGCGCAAGCCGCTGGTGGTCACATCATGGGAGGCGGACCCCATTTGTCGGGCGGACGCGGTCGTCATTTCGCCTTTCACGATGGCCGCTTCCATAACCGCTTCTTCGTTCACGACCGTTTCTTCCGTCACCGCCACCGCTTCGTCTCCAATTTCGCGTTCGTCGGGTTTGGCTTCCCTGACTGGTACCCAAACTACGATGACTCGTATCCTGACGACTACTCAAACAATGACGGTGAACCGGGTTACGATAGCCAATATTTTGACGAGTCATCCGTGCCTACCCAATCCGAACTCGCCCGACGCGCCAACTACGCCGCTTCGTTGGAGGGAATAAGTGGTTTCGGCCGTCCGCTGCCGGTGGGATCCACCAGTGACCGTAGTAGTTACCGCACGACGAGCGCAGCAGAACGAGATAGCAATGTCGTACGCGAGCCGGATGAATCAACCGGAGCAAAAGCCGATCCCGTTAAGCTCGTTACCCCAGATCCGAACACCCAGGGTGGTCCTTTTGCCAACCTAATACTCGTCGGCTGGCTAAATGATGCGGGGAACGATGTGATCTTCGTGCAAAACACGGAGACCAAAAAACTCCAGAAGGTCACCGCAGAGCCCAATAAAGACCACTTTCGGATCATAGAACTTCGCCAAAACGCAGATCCGAAGCTGGTCGAAGCGGTGATCTCGAACGGAACCGAGCAGGGAACGGTAAAGGTCGCCAAACGCGATTAGACCTTATGCTAATTGTGAGGCGCCTCGATTGGGCGCATGGCTTTTGTCCCGGAGGGACGGCACGATAGTAGCCAGGCACGAAGTGCCTGGAATCATGAGGAAAATAGCCCCGTCCCGGCGGGACGATTGAACCGATCTCAGCTTAGATCAGACGCAAGTGAAAAAACTTATAAAAAACATGTTTTAGCATTCGAAATGCCAGAATATAAACGGGCCATGGCCAACACCTTTTGCTCTCTCAATATTCATTATATTTTCAGCACCAAAGAGCGTGCCCCGATGTTGAACCCTGAGCCGAGGGAACGGCTCTGGCCATTCTTGGGCGGAATTGCCAAACAAAACGGTATCACGCCCAGATGCATCGGCGGGGTTGCAGACCACGTTCATCTGCTGCTGCTACCCAGGCACTCCGTGCCTGGCTACTATCAACCTGTGCCTCCGGGACAAAAGCCATTCACCCATCGAAGCGCCACACGCCCAGAGCGGATCGTCGAGGCGGCGCTGGGATTGGGTGGCCGCATCGATGTTTAGACACGATCGACGCGGCAAGCGAAACAACCCGGGCCGGCATAGTGTACGTGAAGATACGCCACTTGCCGATCCGCAAAAAACTCTTGGATTGATTGATCGATCTCCGCAGTTCCGATCACGACGGCTCCAGCCAACATATCGTTACTGTCATAAGCACGCACCGATAGCAATCGGCCGCGAGCCCGGAGCACTTCCGGAATTTCGTCGATTCCCACGTAGGTTTCGCGAGCCGACTCGCGAACAAAGATAGGCCCAATGCTTCGGTAAGGGGTTGAAGACGTTAAGTGCCCGAAGTTAAGCAGCAAAAGCGACTCGCCGATCTCAGCGTCCACCAGACTGACTCGGCACGGGTAGCCTGGTTTTTGATCAGCGATATAGCGGCGCACATTGCGTTGCTGCAATTCATCGTCTGAAAGTTGCCGAAATTCGTCGAGCACTTCAGCCGAAATCCCGGAAACACGGAACGAAGAACCGGCTTTTTGATTCATCTCTTCGGGTCTGATGTTCGAGGCAGGACAAGAATTAGTATTCATTTCCGTTGCCATAACCTCACTTGGCCTCACTGTCTGGCCATTTCCGGACCGGGAATTTTCGACGCCCGTCACCTCGGTGATTGGCGCTTCGGAAACAGGGTAAACCCTGAGCTGAATGGCGCTAAGTTAAGGAGGATTTGAGAAGTTTTATTGCCGCGATGGGGTCGAAGAATTTAGCAACATTGCTCTTCGGAGCGCCGAGCGTTAGCTCGGTCAAGCGTAAAACCATCACCGCGGCGACGCGACGGCGTAAAGTAGCATAGGCTTCCAGCCTGTAATTTGTTCGCGCCATCGAGCGATGCTTTTCAGGTATCCGCCGTTTCTCCGAATTGTGTATAATGCCCAGGGTTGAATGGCACTATCTTCGCGCCATTCAGCCCAGGGTTGAATGGCGCGAAGATAAGGAAGATTTTGGGGTGATTTATTGCCCCGGAGGGCTACAGGGTTTCAACCCTGGGGAACCACCCACCCGGGCGACGCGCTCTGAAAGGGCGCCAGGTCAGATTTATAAGAAACAGACGCGAAGCTCCTATTTGTAGAGGGCCGGCAATCACTCAACTCTGCGTTGGTGCGCATTATTTTAGCGAACGGGAGACTGTATCTTCTGCCTAACAAATACCCAATTCCTTTTCGGT
>Ga0210383_10001558_pt1 | contig 20947 bp, 16 predicted proteins | sample IncBWC14OmetaG_FD_160072 | JGI IMG/M metagenome (GOLD analysis project Ga0210383, IMG submission 160072) | Forest soil microbial communities from Barre Woods Harvard Forest LTER site, Petersham, Massachusetts, United States - Inc-BW-C-14-O ... | reverse complement strand
CCGAAACCGTCGGGATCGAGTAGCGCGAAGCTGACGATCAAGGTTGTGATACCGGTGACTATAAAAGCCTCTGATAGAGCCCTCGCAGTCTCGATCCCGACGGTTTCGGATTCAGGAATAAAGGACGCGCCGACTGCCCCACCTATGCCTAGCACCACGAGGCCGATGGCCAACACGACTACGAGGCGAGCACTGAGTTTCTCCTTGGTATCGGCCTCGTCCCGTCCGTTCTCGCTGGACGGGGGTTGCGCGGGATAGGGCGGGAAGAGCATGCGAAGATCAGTTGGAGGCGCACGCCAGAAGTCGCCCCCAGGGTCGTCTATATGGCGACAGCGATTGCCGAGAAGTCTCGTCGAGCGGCGAGGTGTTCCGGAGCTTGCGACGGACATGCCTCAAGCCACTCTCGTACTGTGCTGAGGAGCGTATCCTCGGGCGCCATAAGTGATAGGGCAAGCACGTTTGCGTCGTGCCATTCGCGCGCTTCGCGCGCCTCCGTACCTGAGGAGCAGAACGCTGACCTGATTCCTGGAACAGTCGATGCCGATATGCTCACTCCGCTGCCGGTCCAGCACAAAGCGATACCCGTGGCCGCCTTTTTGTCGGCTACGAGCTCAGCCACGTGCCTGCCAACCGCTGGCCAAGCTGGAGACGAACCCGCGGACGGACTGACATCGATGACCTCGTAGCCTCGGTCGTCGAGAAGGAATCGAACAGCGCGAGCCACTCGATGGGGCGCGACTGCCCCAAACGCGACCGTTCGCGGTTTCGTGGTATTGGAATCGAACGCATTCGTCATAAGTGAGTCCTCCCAGGTCCAGCGTAACGCCCGCGCCCATAGCTCGTCAAGGGCGTGCGGATCGAGGTGGCAGGCTGTTTCTGACTGGCGGAACCTACCAGAGCGGCATGCTGGAGCTTTTCACGTCGAAGCGGGACCTATGTCGAGCGAGGGCGAATCACGTCGCACAAGTGCCGCTGGACGACTCGCGGGCGCTCAGTAGGGGAACTCGCTGTCCCAGCCCCAGAGGTGGCGGCGTCCCTGTTGTTTGTAGGGCGGGTCGTCTATGTCGATGTGGGAGTCGTCGGGCTCGGGCCACTCGCGCAGGCAGTGGATTGCTGATGCGAGCAGCCGGGAGGTATGGCGCAGACGCTCGCTGATCTCGAACCAAGTATTTGAGTCGGACTCGTGGTCGGCTTCAAGCAAGGCGATGGTCTCGTCCAGTGTGCCGCGTAGATCACTGCGGATCCGGCGATGCGCTGGCCGGCGGCGAGTTGTGCTTCGCGCCATGCCTGGTGCTGGGGTGCCTCCGGGAGCGTGATCTCGCCACGTACGGCATCAAGGCGTTTTTGCCCCGTGTCTGTGAGGGTGATGGCGTCGGGGCCGTTGCGGCGGTACTGCTCGATCAGGTCGGCGTCTTCGAGTGTCTTGAGGCGGGGGCGTAGCCGGCGGGTGGTTCCGCCGTGGTGCGGGACTCCGAGGTGTTCCTTGAGGGTCGGGAGACTGATGCCGGGTGGGCTCTTGGGGTTGCGGTGGCGCTCGGCTCGCTCGATAGCGGCGAGGATCATGGCGTCGGTGAGGCTAGCGTCGGGGGTAGGCTCTGGCACGGGCATGGGGAGTGCAAGCTCCTTCGTGTCCGGGCCTCGGCACGACTGCAATCGTGCCGGGGCCGCTTGGGCTTATGGAGCCGGGCAGGCTAGGGCTGAGGGCACTGAGTGGTCACGCTGTGGTCGTGCCACGCAGCGTGGAGGGCGCTCAGCGGTTTGGGGATGCGGCGGCCGTCTTGTTCGCCGATCGTGTGCTGCCCTCGATTTGTGTGCTGCACCATCCCGATACTCGCCTACGAGCACGATTGAGTCCTTGCCGGCCCAGTCGAACCTAACCAGAGGTGCCACGGTGAGCACGGCTACCAGCTTTGCTCACCGCTGGCGCCCCCGGTGGGTGCGGATGTCCTCACGGCGGGCGGAAGGGCTCAGGTCTTTCTGTCTGCCGTCAAGGTCATTCAACCCAAAGGAGCACACGCATGGCAGTAACGAAGGCCCAGGAGGTCTACGACGAGGTCGAGAAGCGCATCGCCGCCGGCACCGACAAGGCCGACGCCTTCAAACAGCTCGCCGAAGAGACCGGCAGGCCGTATGACTCGGTTCGGGGCTCGTATTACAGTCACAAGAAAAAACTCGAGGGCGGCGAGAGCAAACCCCGAACCCGTCGCCGTGAGACGACACCCGACGATGCGCTAGCCGACGCCCGTGCCGCTCTACGTCCGCGGCGACGACATCAGCGACGCCGCGCCCGTCGCCTGGGTCCGAGACATCCACCGCCTCGCCGGTACTTCCCAAGGATGCGGGAATAGCCAGCCAATCTGCCAGGAGGGCCGCAAACACGACCACGACCGCCTTTCGGCGGCCGTGGGTTTCCATAAGGACCAGATGGTGCCGGAGGAGGGACTCGAACCCCCGACACGCGGATTATGATTCCGCTGCTCTAACCAGCTGAGCTACTCCGGCCCGGATGACGCAGGAGTGTAGCCGCAGCACCGCCATCGATCGTCGCCGCTAGCCTCGTTGCGCGATGGAGCCACCGACCTTGCTGGCAGTACCAAATGTCTCAGAGGGACGGGATCGAGCGACGATCGATGCTATTGGGGCTGCGTTCACCGGCGGGGTCGCAGACCGTGTGCGGCTCCTGGATGTGCATTCAGACGGCGATCATCATCGCTCGGTGTTCACCGTTACCGCCCCGCAGGGCGAGCTGGCGGATGCGGTGTTGCGCGCGGCTCAGGTGGCAGTGGAGCGGATCGACGTGGTTGCCCGTGCAGCGAGCCCCGACCAGGCCGCAGCAGGCCAGCACCCCCATGTCGGTGCCATCGACGTTGCTCCAGTCGTCTACCTCGACCCAGCCACCAGAGGTGCCGCGTGTGCCGAGGCGCTCGTCCTCGCTGACCGCATCGGCGCAGAGCTGGATGTACCCGTTTTCCTATACGGCGAGCTCTCCGGCGAGGACTCGCAGTCGGCCATGACTCGCGCCCAATTGCGCCGCGGCGGCATCGTAGGGCTGGCCGCACGGCTGGCCGCATCGATGACTGCCGGAGAAGAGCGCGTCGCTCCCGACTTCGGGCCGCTCGAGATGCATCCAAGCGCGGGCGCCACGCTGGTCGCCGCGCGTCCGCCACTCGTCGCGTTCAACCTGCAGTTGGCGCCTCCCGCAAGCCTCGAGGACGCACGACGGATTGCAGCACTGATACGCCAGCATGGCACCGCAGGGCTGCCCGGCGTGCGCGCGATCGGCATCGAGCTGGCCGGCTGTATCGCCCAGGTGTCGATAAACGTCGAGCGCCCATTCGATGTCTCGCTCGCCACGGTCGTGGCGGCTGTCAGCGCCCACGCCAAGGTGACAAGCGCCGAGCTCGTCGGGCTCGCGCCTGCCGCGGCGTTCGAGGACTTTCCCCAAGACGTGCCTATCCCAGGCTTCGATCCTGCACGCCACTTGCTCGAGAACGCACTAGGCTGCTAACCATGGCTCAGACCAGGCGCAAACGTCAAACCAAGCACCGGGGCAACGCCGCCGGTGTGATCGAATCGCGCGGGCGCACCGGGCGCAAGCCCACCGCCGCCGAGAAGAGCGGCGATCCGCGCGATCGCGAGCGCGAGAAGGACAAGCTGCTCGACAAGCGCGATCGCCCGCCGACCTGGGGTGGAGCGTTCCTCAAGGCCATGATCGCCGCAATCGTGCTGCTGCTCGTTGTGATCCTCCTGCTCAAGCAGTCAAACCAGGCCATCGCGCTGTTCCCCGTGGTGCTCGTCATGTACACGGTCGTCAGCTACTACAGCGACAAATGGATCTACGACCGCCGTATGCGCAAGAAAGCGCAGGCGAGCGGGAAGGCCGCCTCGCGATGAGCAGCCTCGACGTACGCGCATTCACCGTCGGCCCCGTCCAGGAGAACTCATACATCGTGCGCGCCAACAGCGACGCGACCAGCGCGCTGCTGATCGACCCCGGTGACGAGCCAGAGCGCCTGTCGCAGGCGATCGCAGGACTCGGGGTCGAGATCGAGGCGATCCTGATAACCCACTGTCATTTCGATCACATCGGCGCCGTTGCGCCGCTCGCGCGCGAGACCAGTGCGCCGGTCTACTGCCCCGAGATCGAGCGGCCGCTGCTCACCGACATCATGAGCTGGGTGCCGCCTGGGTTCGGGCCATTCGAGAACTACGAGCCCGAGCACACCGTCAGCGGCGGCGAGCACCTCAACCTCGCCGGCCTCGACATCGACGTGATCTTCACGCCCGGTCATAGCCCTGGCCACGTCACCTACGTGATTGGATCGTCCACCCACCCCGCGCTGCTCTCCGGGGACGTGCTCTTCCAGGGGTCCGTCGGTCGCGTCGATCTACCCGGTGGCGACTGGCCCACGCTCGAGCGCTCCATCGGGGGTCTGATCCAGCGGTATCCGCCGGAGACGGTTGTCTACCCCGGGCACATGGGTGTGACCACGCTCGGGCGCGAGCTCGACACCAACCCGTTCCTCAGCGAGCTTCGTGTGCCCGTCCCGCGCGAGCGCGCTGCCGACTCGCCGGCAGCCTGAAGTTGAGCGACGCCAAGATCAAAGCGCCGCGCGGCACCTACGACGTGCTCGGCGAGCAGGCTGCCGCACGCACGCACCTCGAGGCGAAGGCTCGCTCGATCCTCGAGGGCGCCGGGTATGAGCGGATTGAGACCCCCGTGTTCGAGGCAACCGAGCTGTTTGCTCGTGGTGTAGGCCAGTCGACCGACATCGTACGCAAGGAGATGTTCACCTTCGAAGATCAAGCCGGGCGCTCGCTGACACTGAGACCGGAGGGCACCGCCCCCGTATGCCGAGCGTATGTCGAGCATGGCATGCACAAGCGCCGCCAGCCCGTGAAGCTCTGGTACCTATCGAGCTTCTTTCGCCACGAGCGTGCCCAGGCTGGACGCTTCCGGCAGTTCTGGCAGGTCGGCGCTGAGGCGATCGGCTCCGACGATCCCGCCGTGGATGCCGAGTTGATTGCGCTGTTGGCAGCGCTGTTGGCGGAGATGGGTGTACGTGGTCTCAGACTGCGCCTCTCAAGCCTCGGCAGCGTCGAGAGCAGACACGAATATCGCGAGCACCTGAAGACGCATCTGCGCGCCCACGAGGGCAGTCTCTCGGAGGATGTCAGGAGCAGGATCGATCTCAATCCGCTACGTGCTTTCGACTCCGAAGACCCCGGCACGCGGCACGTGATGGAAAGCGCCCCACTACTGCTGGAGCACCTCGATGAGGAGGATCTGCAGCACTTCGCGCACCTGCGGGAGCTGCTCGACGTCGCCGGCATCGTCTATGAGGTTGATCCCACGCTCGTACGTGGTCTCGACTACTACACACGAACCGTGTTCGAGTTCACCTCGGATGCTCTCGGTGCGCAGAGCGGCGTTGGCGGTGGGGGACGCTACGACGGGCTCGTGGCGCAGCTCGGCGGCCCGCGGACTCCTGGCATGGGCTGGGCGGCTGGGGTCGAGCGGATCATGCTCGCCGGCGAGGCGGGCGGAGGCGGTGCACAGCCGCTGGCCCCCGCTCCCGTGGAGCTTTTCTTGGCGGTGGACGGTGAGGACGCTGAGCTTCGCAGGAGCGCATTTGGTCTGCTCAGCCAAGCTCGCTCGGCTGGGCTGACGGCACAGATGGACCTCGGCGGACGCTCGCTCAAGGGGCAGCTCGGCCACGCCAATGCTCTCGGAGCTCGCTATGTGGCGATCGTCGCATCCGGGCAGACCGTGCTGAAGGACATGCAGGATGGCCGGCAGGAGACCCTGGCGCCCGATGCCGTCGTGCATGCCGTCTTGCGCGGACATCACGCTCTCTGAGTGGACCGCGCCCCGGCATAAACGCCACCCCTGAAGCGTCCAACGCATCTGTCGCCGTTCAACTTTTCCAGCGCACTTGCCGAATAGGAGGCGATGGCGCAGCTTTCCCGTCCTATCCAGATTGCCCTGCTAGCCGCTGCGGCGCTGGTCGGCGTGCTGCTGTTCACCGTCACGCGCTCATCCAACAGCACCACAGGCGCTTCCACGCCAGCCGTCTCCGCATCCGCGCCCGCCACCACCGCGCACACACAAGGCTCCGCATCGAACGGCGCCACCTCCAACCACGCCACGGGTAACAGCCTCGGCGGGCTATCCCACGCAATCAACCGAGCACATCACGCAGCCGCTACCTCCCAGCAGCACGAAGCTCATCTCGCTGAAAGGTCCGCCCAGGCGTCGAACGAAGCAACGCCAACCCAACCCTCTAGTACCGCGACGCACGCGCCTGCCGCGTCCGCTACCGCCGCCACGCCGCCCGCCACCAGCTCTCCCACTAAAACTTCTAACAGCGCACCTGCAAAAACCACCCATAAGAGCAAAAACCCGTCCGGTTCGACCATACCGAGCGGCCAGCGCACCGTCGAAGCCGAGCTCGCCAAGGGCGATGTCGTGGTACTCCTGTTCTGGAATCCCGCAGGCGCCGACGACGCCACCGTGCACAGCGCAGTCAACACGATCGCAAGCGCCCACCACCGAGTTGCCGTGCAGGAGGCCACTGCCAGCCAGGTCGCCAACTTCGGCTCGATCACACGCGGCGTCCAGATCTACGCCACGCCGACCATCCTCATCATCAACAAACAGGGCAAGACGCTCGTGTTGAACGGCGTCCAAGACGCCTTCTCAATCGAACAGGCAATCGCGGAAGCGCACCACTCCTAGCCTTACACTCGCTCAGGTGAGCATCGCCGCCGAGCAGCTGAGCAACCATCTGCAGTGCCCCATCGGACGGGGGCACACGCCCGCGAACGCCTATACAGGGGCTGCCGGCGGGGCAGCATGCGGGGACTTGATCCGCATCTCCGTCTCGCTCGAGCCCAATAGCCCAGACGGGCTGATCCAAGACGCTGGCTTCGACGCTAGCGGTTGTGGTGCCACGATCGCTTCTGGCAGCGCTGCCGTGAGCCTCTTGCGCGGCCTGCCGCTGCTCAGTGCCGCATGCATCGGTGCACAGGAGATCGCGCAGGAGCTCGGCGGACTGAGCGTCGCCAAGCGCCACGCCGCAGAACTTGCAGCCGACGCGCTGCATCGCGCTCTCGGCGGCGCTGCTCGCCACTGCGCAAAGCTCGCGCCGACGACTGGGCGCATGCTCGTGGCCATGAGCGGCGGGGTCGACAGCGCCGTCGCCGCACTGTTGGTCGCACAGAACGGCCACCAAGCAGTGGGTGTAACGCTTGAGCTGTGGTCAGATCCCGAGAACGACGGTGATCTCAGCTGCTGCTCGGCGCAGGCCGTTCGCGGCGCTCGTGAGCTGGCGCACGAGCTGGGGATGGCGCACCTCTCGATCGATCTGCGCGCGGAGTTCCGCGCAGGCGTGGTCGACGGCTGGCTTTCAGATCACGCCCTGGGGCTCACCCCCAACCCGTGTGTGCGCTGCAACGGCAACGTCCGTCTCGATGCCATGCTTGAGCTCGCCGAGCGTCTCGGGTCAGAGACGCTCGCGACTGGACACTACGCGCGCGTGCTTCACCAGCCGGCAGCTGTCGGCTCGTCGCACGCCGAGCCGTCCGCTCCCCTGCTCAGAACGGCGGTGGACATCGCCAAGGATCAAAGCTACGTGCTCTCAGCGCTCGCGCCGGCGTCGCTCGCACGGATGCGCTTCCCGCTGGGCGAGATGCGCAAGCACCAGGTGCGCGAGCTGGCCGAGCGCGCGGGGCTGGATGTCGCGCGCAAACGCGACTCCCAAGATCTCTGCTTCCTCGCCGGGACCCGCCACGGCGACTTCCTTGAGCGCCACGGTGGGCTCACGACGCGCCCCGGACCGATCCTCGACACGACCGGCACGGTGCTCGGCGAGCACTCCGGCGCGCACCGCTACACCGTCGGGCAGCGCCATGGCCTCGGTATCTCCGCGCCCGATCCGCTGTATGTGCTGAGCACCGACACCCACACGAACGCCGTCACCGTCGGTCCTCGTCAAGCGCTGCTCGCCAATGCCGTCACCGTGCGCGAGGCCACGCTTCACCGTGACGCCAGCTGCGTCGACGGCGTACGCGTCCGCGCGCACGGGCGCCGCTTCGCCTGCCGGCTACCCGCTGAGTTGGCCGCCGGGCGCCACGCACAGCTCGCCGTCGAGCTCGACCAGCCCGCCGAGCGCACCGCGCCCGGACAGTTCGCCTGCTTGTACGCAGGCGACGTGGTCGTCGGCTACGGCACCATTGCCGCCGGCGATGGCCCCTAAGATCAACGATCGATGACTTCCGATGAGATCCGCGAGCGCTACCTGAGCTTCTTCGAGGCGCGCGGTCACAGGCGCATTCCCTCGGCCTCGCTCGTGCCATCCGCGCACGATCCCTCAGCGCTGCTCACCGTCGCCGGCATGCACCCGCTGAAGCCGTATTTCCTCGGACAGGAGCGTCCGCCCGCGCCGCGGCTGACGGACTGCCAGAAGGTTTTTCGCACGGTCGACATCGATAACGTCGGCAACAGCACGCGCCATCTCACCTTCTTTGAGATGCTCGGCAACTTCTCGTTCGGTGACTACTTCAAGCACGAGGCGATCGAGTTTGCGTGGGAGCTCTCGCGCGAAGTGTTCGGCTTCCCCGAGCAGCACATCTGGGTGACGGTGTTCGAAGGCGACGACGGTCTTGGTCTTGGCTCAGACCAGGAGGCAATCGACCGCTGGCTCGAGCTCGGCGTGCCGCGCGAGCGCATCGTCGAATGCCCGCGCTCTGAGAACTTCTGGCAGGCCGGGCCAACCGGGCCGTGCGGTCCGTGCTCGGAGCTCTACATCGACCGCGGCGTCGAGCACGGCTCGCCCGAGGACCTTCCCGGCGGCGAGAACGAGCGTTTCCTCGAGTACTGGAACCTCGTGTTCATGCAGTACGACCAGCAGCCCGCCGCGGATGAGCCGGGCACCGTGCTCAAGCCACTACCCGCCAACAACATCGATACCGGCCTCGGCCTCAACCGTCTCGCGGCGATCCTCCAAGACAAGCAGTCAGTGTTCGAGACCGACCAGTTCCAGCCGCTCATCGAGCTCGGCGAGGAGCTCTCCGGATGTCGCTACAGCTCCGAGTTCGACAGCGACCGAGCGCTGCGGATCCTCGCCGACCACACCCGCGCGATGACGTTCCTGACAGCCGACGGCGTCGTCCCGTCAAACGAGGATCGTGGCTATGTGCTGCGCCGCGTAATGCGCCGTGCGATCCAGCAAGGACTCGCGCTGGAGCTCGAGCCGGGCTTTCTCACACGCTACTCCGCGCGTGTACGCGAGATCATGGGCGGCACCTACCCGGAGCTTGGCGAACAGGCCGAGGTGACCGACATGTGGCTCGCAGCCGAGGAGGAGAGCTTCGGGCGCACGCTCGCCCAAGGGATGGAGATGCTGCAGGGCCAGATCGAGCAGGCGCGTGCCACCGGTCGCACATCGGTGCCAGCACTCGAGGTCTTCACGCTGCACGACACGCACGGCTTTCCCCATGAGATGACCCGTGAGCTGCTCGCCGAAGCCGACCTTTCAATCGAGGGCGACTTCGAAGAGCTGATGGAGGAACAGCGCGAGCGGGGGAGAGGTGGCGCGGGACGCAGCGGCTTCGCAGTGCGCGCAGGTGCCGAAGCGAAAGAGCCGCTCGACGCAGGCAACGCGACCCGCTTCACCGGATATGAGACAGAGGTGCAGCCCACCACCGTCCTTGCCATCCGGCCACTGGATGGCGTCCCGGACGCCAATGGCGGCAACGGGGATCGCGCTGGCAGCCAGATTCGCTTGCTGGTCAAGCTCGCCGAGTCGCCCTTCTACGCCGCCGGCGGCGGGCAGGTCTCAGACATCGGAACGATCGAATGTACCCACGGCGATTGTCACGCGCGGGTGGAGAATGTCCTGTTCCTCGGCGAGGACCGCGTACCGGAGGTGGTGGTCGAGGCGGGCACGCTAGCGGTAGGGGAGCAGGTGCTCGCGCGCGTCGACCATCTCGCGCGCCACAAGACCGAGTGCAACCACACCGCCACCCACCTGCTGCAGGCGGCGCTGCGCGAGCGCGTTGGCAGCCACGTGCGGCAGGCCGGCTCCTATGTCGGTCCCGACAAGCTGCGCTTCGACTTCAGTCACGGGCAGGCGCTGAGCACTGATGAGCTACGCGACGTCGAGGATCAGGTCAACACGTGGATTGCGCGCAACGACCCAGTGCACGCGATCACCACCACGCTCGATGAGGCCAAGCGGCTCGGCGCGATGGCGCTGTTCGGCGAGAAGTACGGCGAGGTCGTGCGCATGGTCGAGGTCGGCGAGGGGGGAGGCGGGGGGGAAACCCAGTACTCCCGCGAGCTGTGCGGCGGCACCCACGTGCGCTCGACAGCTGAGATCGGTGTATTTCGCATCCTGCACGAGACTTCCAGCTCCGCCAATGTCAGGCGTATCGAGGCGGTCACCGGGCCGGTCGCGGTTGAGCTGCTGCGCGAGCACGACCGCCTCCTGAGGGAGATCGCCTCGGGACTGCGCAGTCGCCCCGAGGACGCCCCCGCCGCCGTCGCCACACTCGCCACCGAGCGCAAACGACTCGAGAAGGCGCTCAAGCAAGGCGCCGGCGCGAGCGCCGCCGCCGGAAGCCTCGACATCGAGTCGCTCGCTGCCGGCGCCGAGGAGATCGACGGCGCGACGGTCCTCACGGCCGCAATCCAAGTACCCGATGCCAAGGCGCTGCTCGACGCGGTCGACCGGGTCAAGGGGCGCCTGCCAGACGCCGCCATCCTGTTGGGGGCCGCCGCTGACGGGCGCGTGCATCTCGTCGCCAGTGTCGCCCCGGCGCTGGTCGAGCGCGGCGTCAAGGCCGGCGCCGTCGTCAAGGTAGCCGCACAGATAGCCGGCGGCGGTGGTGGCGGTAGAGACACGATGGCACAGGCCGGCGGTCGCGACCCAGAGCGCCTCGGTGAGGCCATCGCGGCAGGGCGCGCCGCGATCGAGGCCGCGCTTGCACGTTGATGCGCGTGCTCGCGCTCGACTATGGAAGTGCGCGCTGCGGCTGTGCGCTCAGCGATCCCAGTGGCACCATCGTCACGCCGATCGAGGTGATCGCCCGGCCTGCCACCAAGCGTGGCTTCACACGTCTACGCGAGCTCGTGCGCGAACGTGAGGTCGAGCGTGTGATCGTCGGCTTGCCGCTATCGCTTGCCGGCACGGACACCGAGCAGACACGCGAGACACGGGCTTTCGCCAACGAGCTATCACAGCGGCTCGGCGACAGCGTCCCTGTAGAGATGCACGACGAGCGCTTCACCACCCGGATCGCCCAGAGGATCGACGGCGCAGAGGGAAAGGGCACTCGCTTCACGACAGGCCAAGACTCGAGGGCCGCCGCTCACCTGCTGGAGAGCTGGCTCGCCTCCAGGTCGCGTTAGGGTTTCTGCTCCTTGGCCCGCGGCGATCGATCACGCACAGGAACAGAACGCACCGCGGAGGACCGCGAGCGCGACCGTCAGGAACGCGCGCGCCGACGCCAGTCGGATGCGACCCACGGCCAGTCCGAGCCTGCACCGCCTGCGCCGATGCCGTCCGAGCCTGTACCGCCCGAGCCGGCACCGCCGGCGCCTGAGTCATTTGAGGCCGTGCCGAGCGAACCGCTGACCGCACCCGAGCCGCTAGCGCCGAGCCAGTCTGAGCCGCACGTCGAATCTTTCCCAGTATCAGGGCCGCCGCTCACGCCAGCGCCACAACCGCCGCCGCGGATCTGGACGCCCGAGCGATCGCCCGTGGTTGCGCCGCCACGTAAGGGACGACGCTCACTGCTCGCGCGCCTGGCAGCGGTGCTCGCACTCGGGGCTGTTGTCGCGGCGGTCGTGCTCGTGCTGCACTCGCGTGAATCGAAACCCGTCGCGACGATCGCCGCGCCACCTGTCATCAAGGTCCTCATCCCCGAGGGCAAGACACGCGCGCAGATCGCCCAGATCGCGAGCTCCGACCGGCTGAAGGGCAGCTACCGCGTCGCTTCCCGGCATTCGCCGCTACTGGATCCAGCGCACTATGGCGCCCCCAAGAGCACTCCCGATCTAGAAGGCTTCCTTTTCCCCGCCACCTACGACATGAACCCAGGTGAGGGTGTAAATCGCCTCGTGGAAGAGCAGCTGATCGCGTTTGGCGAAAACTTCGGCGTAAGCGAGATCGCACGTGCACGGGCGCTACACGTCACTCCATATCAGCTGTTGATTGTCGCCTCGATGGTCGAGCGCGAGGCACAAATCCCGGGCGACAGGCCAAAGATTGCGGCCGTGATCTACAACCGTCTGGCCCAAGGCATGCCGCTGGGCATCGACGCGAGCATCTACTACGCGGTCGAGGCAGAGACCGGGATTTCAACCTACACGCGCGAACTGACCGAAGCGCAGCTGCACATCGACTCTCCCTACAACACCCGTACTCATGTCGGGCTGCCGCCAACGCCGATCTCCAACCCAGGCGCGGCCTCGATCCATGCGGCTGCATACCCAGCCCACGTCGCTTACCTCTATTACGTCGCCGGCGCGGACGGCTGCGGAGAGCAGGTGTTCACCAACACGCTCTCCCAATTCGAAGTCGATAATGCCGCCTACAAAGCAGCGGTCGCTCGTAACGGCGGGCACCCACCGGTCTGTAAGCACAAGTGATGCCCCGCCTAGGCGTACTCGGCTGGCCCGTCGCCCACAGCCGCTCGCCGGCGATCCACAACGCCGCACTGGCTGCCTTGGGATTGGACGACTGGCACTACCAGCGCCTGCCGGTCCCGCCCGCGCTGTTCGATGAGACGACCCGCGCGCTCCCGCAGTCGGGCTTCGTTGGCGCGAACGTGACGATCCCGCACAAGCAAGCAGCGCTGGCACTCGCCACACAGGCAAGCGACACCGCGCGTGCGATCGGTGCCGCCAACACGCTTACGTTCGCCGCGGACGGCACAATCGCAGCCGAGAACACCGACGCCCCCGGGCTGATCGCCGCGCTTGCCGGTCTGTCCGGCCTGCCTGCCAACCCGCGGGTGCTGATTCTCGGCGCCGGTGGCAGCGCCCGCGCCGCTGCCTGGGCGTTGCGCGAGGCGGGCGCAAGCGAGGTATCGATCTGGAACCGCACAGCTGAGCGTGCAAGCGCGCTTGCACACGATCTGGGGGTCAAGGCGGTGCGTGAGCCGGTTCCCGCTGACCTGCTCGTCAACTGCACATCAGTCGGCCTGCACGATGACGACGTAGAACGCTCGGCCACTGACAGTCAGGGGCTCAACCAACTCCGATTGACGCTCGATCAAGTCGGTAAGTACTCCTATGTCGTCGATTTCGTCTACCGCTCCGGATCCACGCCGCTGCTTGCGGCTGCCAAAGCGCATGGCGCGGGCACTGTCGACGGCTTGCAGATCCTCATCGCCCAGGGAGCGCTCAGTCTTGAACTTTGGACCGGCCGCAAGGCGCCGGTGGAGGTCATGCGTCAAGCCGTCCTCGAGCGAGACTGAGCGTCGGGCTAGCCACACCCGCATGGAGTACTCGCGATGAGCGAGCTACCCCAGCAAGCGGGCCCCGACCTGCACGCGATCTTCGGGATGGACGCAGCATCGCCCGCGAGTGGCGAGCGACTGCTGTCCGTCGAGCGCGGCGCACGTGGTGACCCCAGCATCAGCGGCGGCGCGCTTCCCGCAGCTGACATGCGCATCGAGATCGACCCCCACGAGCTCTCAGGGGCCGATGTGGGACTCGACCCGCTACCCGGCGCGGACGTTGAATTCGAGACGATCGCCGGTGCCGACCCATACATCGAGATGGAGTCGGGCGGTGGGCGCGAGCCCATGCTCCCAGCTAACGGATCGGTGGGTGGACAGGGGAGCTCCACCGCAGAGCGAGCCGAGGAAAAGGCAGCTGGGGATGTACCTGGTGGCGGCACTGGCTCTGGGGGCGACTACTCGGGCATCACCAAGCCCTCGCGCCGGGGCTCATCTCAGCGCTTCCTCACCGACGTGATCGTCGACATGGGTCTTGCTTCGCGCAAGCAGGTAGACGACGCCTTGGAGAGCTCGCGTATCTCCGGCACGACGCCTGAGCGCGCGCTGCTCGACAACGGCGTGCTCTCCCAGGACGCATTGGCCAGGGCGCTCGCCGAGCGCTACGGCCTCGATCACCTGGATCTGGGCGTGTTCACGGTCGACATGAGCGCCGCGAACCTCGTGAGCACGACGATCGCAAAGCGCTACCAGACAGTGCCGGTGGCGTTCGCTGACAAGCGCACGCTGCTGGTCGCGATGGCCGACCCCTCAAACGTGCTCGCCGTCGATGACATCGCGATCATGACCGGATATGAGATCCGCGTCGCTGTAGCGCCTGCCGATGACATCACCAATCTAATTTCGCGCCTTGACCGCCTCGAAGACGTCGTCGGTGAGGCAGCCGACATCACCGAGGACACCGAAGAGGGCGCGGAGGTCGTCGCCCTGCATGAGACCTCCGAAGACGCGCCTGTCATCAAGCTCGTCAACCAGATCGTCGCGCAGGCGGTCGAGCGCGGCGCCTCCGACATCCATCTCGCGCCGGACGGGCGCGAGCTGCGCGTGCGCTTCAGGATCGACGGCGTGCTGCATGACGTCACCACCGTCCAGCGCCGCATGGCCGCGGGTGTGATCTCGCGCATCAAGATCATGGCTGAGCTGAACATCGCCGAGAAGCGCCTGCCGCAGGACGGGCGTGTGGGGCTCAAGATCGATGGCCGCCACGTCGACCTGCGCGTGGTGACCCTGCCGAGCGTTCACGGCGAGGGCGCGGTCATGCGTGTGCTCGACAAGGCAGCAGTGGTGGTTGATCTGGACAAGCTCGGCATGGCCGATCCCGAGCGCGAACGTTTCGAACGCGCCTGCCGCGAGACCCATGGCGCGGTGCTTGTCACCGGACCCACCGGGTCGGGGAAGTCAACGACGCTGTATGCAGCGCTGCAGCTGGTCAACACCCCTGAGAAGAACATCATTACCGTGGAGGATCCCGTCGAGTACGAAATGGCTGGCCTAACCCAGGTTCAGGTCTCGGCCAAGGTCGGGTTGACTTTCGCGGCCGGCCTTCGCTCGATGGTCCGCGCCGACCCCGACATCATCATGGTTGGCGAGATCCGCGACCGCGAGACCGCCCAGATTGCTGTGGAGTCAGCGCTCACCGGGCACCTGGTGCTCTCCACACTGCACACCAACGACGCGCCCTCCGCGATCTCCAGGCTGATCGAGATGGGCATCGAGCCGTTCCTCGTCGCCTCCGCGCTCGATTGCGTGGTTGCGCAACGTCTTGCGCGGATGCTCTGTCCCAGTTGTAAGCGGCGCACGATCATTCCCGCCAAGGTGCTGCAGGATGCCGGTTACCGGGCACGGATGGAGCTCGAGGCCTACGAGCCCGTGGGCTGCAGGCGCTGCGGTGGTAGCGGCTATCGCGGACGGCTCGGTCTGTATGAGGTGATGAAGGTGACGCCCGAGATTCAGGCGCTGTCTCTGGAACGCAAGCCCGCGGAGATGATCCGCGAGGTGGCCGTTAGTCAGGGGATGACGCGCATGCGCGATGACGGCCTGCAGAAGGTACGCCAGGGGCGCACCTCGATGGCCGAGATCGCACGCGTGATTGGCACTGACTGAGTAGCCGCGCCGTCAGGCACTCGAACGTTCGTCCAGCGGTGCCTGTCAGGGCGCGCCGGTGTCCTACAAGCAGCCGATGGGCGGACCCATGGACATCGATTTCGCAGACCTCTTGATGGAGGTCGTACACCGCCGGGCATCCGACTTGCACCTCAGCTCGGGAGCGCATCCTACGGTCCGCGTGCGCGGAAAACTTTCGCCGCTTGAGGACTACCCGAAGCTCTCGCCCACGGACACCCGCGAGATCGTCTACTCGATCCTCACCGGCGACCAGCGCCAGCGCCTGGAGACCGACTGGCAGCTTGACTTCGCCTACTCGATCCCCGGGCATGCTCGTTTCCGTGTCAACGCCTATTACCAGCGTGGCGCGATTGGTGCGGCGTTCCGCTTGATCCCGTTTGGCATGACCTCAATCGATGAACTCGGGTTGCCGGCAGCCGTTCATGAGTTCACACGCCGTCCGCGTGGCTTCGTGCTCGTGACCGGCCCCACAGGCTCCGGCAAGTCCACCTCGCTCGCAGCGATGATCGACGAGATTAACGCCACCCGTGAGGAGCACATCATGACGATCGAGGACCCGATCGAGTTCCTGCACGGGCACAAGAAGTGTCTCGTCAACCAGCGCGAGCTGGGCTCAGACGCGCAGAGCTTCGGCGACGCGCTGAAGGCCGCCCTGCGTCAAGACCCCGACGTGATCCTCGTCGGAGAGATGCGCGATCTCGACACGATCTCCACCGCCCTGACTGCCGCTGAGACGGGCCACCTCGTGTTCGCCACCCTGCACACGCAGGACGCCGCCCAGACGATCGACCGCGTCATCGACGTGTTCCCTGCCCACCAGCAGGGCCAGGTCCGCGTGCAGCTGTCGGTCGCCCTGCAGGGCATCATGACCCAGCAACTGCTACCCAACGCCGATGGCTCGGGCCGCGTGGTCGCATGTGAGGTGCTCGTCCCCAACCCGGCGATCCGCAACCTGATCCGCGAGGGCAAGACTCACCAGATCTACTCCGTGCTGCAGACCAGCTCAGCCTCAGGCATGCAGACGATGGATGCCTCGCTTGCCTCGCTCGTACGCGCGGGCAAGATCACGCAGAAGCTCGCCGAAGCACGCTCGTCGACCCCCGAGGAGCTCAGGCGCTTGCTGGGTGCGCCTTCGCTGGCAGCCGCTTAGGCATTCGAGATGAGTACCTACGTCTTCAAGGCCCTCGATGTTGCCGGTGGCAAGGCTCGCGGCGAGGTCGAGGCCGACTCCAAGCAGGCGGTCGCAGATCAGCTCAAGCAGCGCGGTCTGATCGTCCTGGACATCGCCGACAAGCATTCCTCGAAGAACATCGAGATCACGTTCATGAGTCGGGTCAAGCCGACCGAGCTCTCGATCTTCGCGCGTCAGCTCTCGACGATGATCTCATCGGGGATGAGCATCCTACGTGCGCTGTATGTGCTCGAGGAGCAGACAGAGAGCAAACTCCTGACGGAAACGATCGTTGCTGTTCGCAAGGACGTCGAGGCCGGTCTGCCGCTGAGCGACTCGATGGCACGTCACCCCAAGGTGTTCAACCCACTGTTCGTCGCGATGACGCAGGCCGGCGAGACGGGCGGTGTGCTCGAGGACGCGCTTGTGCGAGTCGCCGATCAGCTGCAGAAGGACGCCGCTCTTCGCAAACAGGTCAAATCCGCGATGATCTACCCAGCCCTGGTGATCTTCTTTGCGGTCGGTGTGATGATGGCGCTGGTGGCGTTCCTCGTGCCCGTGTTTGAGAACGTCTTCAAGGAATTCGGCGGGGAACTTCCCGCCATGACACAAGTCTCCGTTGGGCTGTCCAAGCTCGTCACTCAGGACTGGTGGGCGATGTTCGGCTCGCTCGCGCTGATCATCGTCGCATTCATCAGATGGAAAAAAACGTCTTGGGGACGACGTCAGTGGGACCACTTCCGCCTGCACATCCCGATGCGGATCGGCACAATCGTCCAGCAGATCGCGGTCGCGCGCTGGTCGCGCACACTGGCGTCGCTGACAGCAGCCGGCGTGCCGCTGCTACAGGCGCTCGAGATCACCGGGCGCACCGGCGGCAACGTCGCCGTGGAAGAAGCGATGGATGGTGTGATCTCATCGGTCAAGCGCGGAGGCACGATCGCTGCGCCGCTGGCGCAGGCGCCGATCTTCCCCACGATGGTCACGCACATGGTTGGCGTCGGTGAGGAAACCGGCGCACTCGACCAGATGCTGGACAGGGTCGCCGAGTTCTACGAGGAACAGGTCGAGGCGTCAGTCAAAACACTGACATCGATCCTCGAGCCGATCATGATCATTTTGATCGGTGGCATCGTCGGCTTCATCGTTATCTCGATGTACCTGCCGCTGTTCGAAATCTACAACCACATCGAATAGCTGGAGTTGCGCGTTGCGATACCAGGCTTAGCGCTTGCGTCCGTGCTCACTATCCGGACGCGTCGCTGATCCTTACGCGGCGGCCCTCGCTGGTCTCTTGCACTGACAGCGAGATGCCGCCGTTGAGCAGATCCAGTAGCTCGGCTCCTGCCAGCTCTCGCCGCCATCCGCGCAGCGTGCGTACGTCGGCCTCATCGCCTCCCGTACGCGCGGCGATAACGATCGTCTGTAGGTCTGCACGTGTGGCCAACAGCTCATAGGCCAGTCCCGCTTCGCGGGCACGCGTGCGTAGCAATGCCTCGCCTAGCGCCACGAGCGGGGCGTCGTCGGGCTTGGATGAGGGTGAACGAGTGGTCTCTCCTGGTGGATCCGGTGGCTGCTCGCGCCCGACGCGCACCGCCTCCAGCAGCTCCTCGGCCCTCCGCCCACTGGCGCTCGAGCCGACGCCGCGGATCTTCTCCAATTCGCCTCGGGAAGTTGGTCTTCGCTTGGCGATCTCCACCAACGTGGCGTCGCCGAGTACGCTCTGCACGGGACGATCGTGGCGCTCGGCCGTATGCTCACGCCAGCGAACGAGCTCATGGGCAACCGTCCGCGCGGATGCGTTCAGCGTGTTGACGCGGGGTAGGCGCGCGAAGATGGTCTCCGGTGTGCGCTTGTCGCTCGAGTGGGCGAGTGGCTCACACTCCTCACGCGCCCACTGCAAGCGTCCCAGCTCTTGCAGGCGGTGCTCGAGCTTGCTCGCCAGCTCCAGTAGATGCACCACGTCCTCGCGCGCATACGCGATCTGCTCGGGTGAAAGCGGCCGTGCGTCCCAGCGGGTGAAGCTCGCTGTCTTGGCGACGCGCAGGCCCAGCACCTCCGCGAGTAGTGAGTCGTAGGAAACCTGTGCCCCTAGTCCGGCAAAGCCTGCGGCGATCTGTGTGTCAAAGACGTTGGTGACCTCCGTGCACAGATACCTGCGCAGTAGCGCGATGTCCTGGCGTCCGGCATGCACGACGATCTCGATCGCCGGGTCTGCCAGCACCTCGGCGAGTGCTGATCCATCGAAGCCCTCCAGCAACGGGTCTATAACGAGGATGTTCTCGCCTATCTCCCTGTCCTCTGGGATCGCCAACTGCACCAGGCACAGCAGCGTGCGGTAGCGGCCCTCGCCCATAAACTCGGTGTCGAGCGCGAGTCTGCCCGCCGCGCGAGCGCCCGTGACTAGCGCCTGCAAGCGCCCTTGCTCGCCGCTCATGGCTTAGCCCCTGGAAGGAGATACAAGAGCCCGCCCTGCGTGAGCCCCGCCTTTATCGACACATCTTTAGCGTGCGCACGCACCCACTTGACAGGCGCCGAGCACGCGGGATTCACCGACTGCGCCTGACTCGTGCAGAATGTGTTCAGGAACGCATAGCGGACCTGGCCAGCAGCGATCAGGCGCTTCAGCCTGGAGATCGAGGTGAAGACCCGCGCGTCGTATGTCGTGAGCATCAGCACCGGGCGTCCATCCTGCACGATCAGCGAGCCGACTGCAGTAGCCGACTCAGCGGCGAGCTCGTAGTGCGCCCCTTCTTGGTGGGCGATCAGGTAGTCGCTCAGTGGGTGCTGTTGGCTGCCCGGCAGCTGGCCGACCAGCCCGGCGTCGCTCACACGATCGGTGATCGCCGTGAAATCTGCCTGCAGCGGGATCGTCAACACCGCCACGAGCGAGAACGCGATCACGGCACCCGGCGCGAGCACCATACGCAGCCGCTCTGGCACGCTCCCCAGCCGGGCGAGTACTACGCATACGCCCGCTCCGAGTGCCCCCGCGAGCGTGATCCACCAATCGCGCGGCGTCCCGTACAGCAGGCGCTCGCAGTAGTAGACGGTCAGCGCAAGCACCAGTAGCAAGAGCGCGAGTCGCAGGTATCCAGCGCGGCCGGCCCGGCGCACGTCGGCGGCCCACGCCAGCCCGATGCCCAGCATTGCCGCTACCGCCGGCGTGAACCCTTCCACGTAGCGCGGGTGCAGGCGGATCATGTGGCTGAATAGCACGATCCCAGCGAGCATCCACAAGCCCAGGCCGCCGGCAGTCGCCCAACGCATGCGTCGCGCCAAGTCCAGCGCCTGGATCTTGTCGGCGTCTGGGCCCAGCCGGGTCTCCAGGCCTCCCGAGGAATCCTCGCCACCCGTGAGGCCCCATAGCAGCGCCGGTATCCCCAGCAGCAAGCCCACCAAGATCTCCAAGCCAAGACGCTCTCCCGACAACGGCCCGATACGGGCGAGTAGCCTCGTGGGGGACGGGGGGACGATCGGGATGTGGTCGCGCTCTTCCTGCGTGGCCACGGGGTATGTGTGGCCCGCTTCATACACCGTTGCCCCTGGTTCAGTCGTTTTTCCGCCGAGGCGGTCGCTGCCGTTGAAGACGAACGCCGCGTTCCATGCGCTGCCGTTGGTCGAGCCGATCGCATACGGGCGCTCGTGCGCGGGGAACAGAAGCGTGGCGGTGAGCCATGACAGAGCGACCAGCGTGTAGACGATTGCCGTGGCGCTGAGGCGCAACAGGCGTCGTTTGCGCGGGCCAGGTAGACCGAGATAGGCGAATACCGCGATCCCGGGGAGCGCCACCAGCGACTCGAGCAGCTTGACGTTGAAGGCCACTCCCAGCATCGCGGCTGTGGCAAGCAGCCACACGCCGCGACCGCTCTGCACGGCATGCACCGCTGCCAGCAGGGCGAGTACCAGCGTCAGCATCATCACCCCGTCCATCGTGTCGCTGCGCGCGGTGATCACCTCGATCGGCAGCACCGCCATCGCCGCCGCGGCAGCGATACCAGCCGGCGCGCTCCACATGCGGCGTACGGTCACGTACAGCAACGGCACCGAGGCGGTTCCCGCAAGCGCCTCGGGCAGCTTCAGGGTTGTCGAGCTGAAGCCGAGGAGCTTGACGCTGATCACCTG
>Ga0210383_10001556_pt1 | contig 20963 bp, 18 predicted proteins | sample IncBWC14OmetaG_FD_160072 | JGI IMG/M metagenome (GOLD analysis project Ga0210383, IMG submission 160072) | Forest soil microbial communities from Barre Woods Harvard Forest LTER site, Petersham, Massachusetts, United States - Inc-BW-C-14-O ... | reverse complement strand
GATTCTCGATGCAGAGAAAACGGTCATCGATTTCAATCGCCGCTGGTTTGCGAAATTTACTGCCGACGACTTCATCCGCTTAGCCGCCAAATACACTGTCTCGCAGATGCTCGAGCGCGAGGATTTCCATAAACGGTTTCTGGAAGAAAAACCCATCGCCGTGCACGAGTTGCTCTATCCTCTGGCTCAAGGCTACGACTCGGTTGCCCTCGAAGCTGACGTCGAGCTCGGCGGGACGGACCAGAAATTCAACCTCCTGGTCGGACGCGAACTGCAGCGCGCCTACGGGCAGGAACCGCAGGTTGTACTCACTACGCCGATTCTCGAAGGCCTCGATGGCGTGCAGAAGATGTCAAAGTCGCTGGGTAACGCAATCGGCATCCACGAGCCGCCGCTCGAAATGTATGGGAAAATCATGTCGGTGTCCGACGAGATCATGTGGAGATACTACGAATTTCTGACGGATGTGCAGTTGCCGGAAATCGAGAAAATGAAGCTCGAGGCGCATCCGATGGCAGCAAAAAAAGAGCTTGCCTGGCGCGTCGTGGCAGATTTTCACTCGGCGGATGCTGCGACGAAAGCTGGCGAGGATTGGGCGAAACAGTTTCAGAAGGACGACGTGCCAGTAGATATCGATCGAACCGAAGTGCAATCCAACGGTCTGAAGGGAATCCGTCTGCAAGACGGCCGCTGGCCTATTCGACTTGACAAGTTGCTGGCGCGTTGCGGGCTGGCGGATTCTATCAGTGACGCATCAAGGAAGATCAAGCAAAAAGCGGTGAGTATTGACGGAATGGCCGAGACGAGACTTGAAGTCCCGCTATCATTGCCGACGGAGATGGTAGTCCGTGTTGGTCGCAGGATCAAGAAAGTCTCAATTTCGTCCTGAGGCCGACGTCGGCCGTCACCCGAGACCGCTTCTGCTTGCACCACGCGTGAAAAAAGACTAGCTTGTGTTTGATCTTGTGCTGAAATCTCATGTTTCTGGGAGAGACTGAATGAAGAATCTCGTGAAGGCAGTATTAACCGTTCTGGCATTCGCGCTGATGTTTTCGACTTGGTCATTTGCCGATGGCGGCGCTGACACCTTCAAGGCCAAGTGTGCCATGTGTCACGGAGCCGATGGCAAAGGTGACACCGGCATGGGCAAGAGCTTGAAGTTGCGTGATCTCGGCTCTGCTGATGTGCAGGGTCAATCCGACGCCGATCTGACTGGCATCATTACAAACGGAAAAGGCAAAATGCCGAAGTACGACGGCAAACTGAACGCGGATCAGATCAACGACGTCGTGAAATACATCCGCACGCTGAAACACTAAAGACAGTATTGTGAGGTCGGCAGCTTCGGTGCCGGAATGGCCGGCCAGAGCCGTCTTGTAGGTGCTGATCGGCCATCCGGGTTTTCCCCGAGGCGAGATTTTTAAGATTGCGTTCCTCCCCCGCTTAAGCGCTAAACTCCAGTAGCGCCACTACTCCTCAGTTGTATACTTTTCTGACGCGGAGAAACAAACTAAGGCGCGAGATCGCGCATCGAACTCCGCTAACCGAAACACTGCCATCTTGTCTAATTCTGCTATCGGACTACCTGCGTCGCTCGGAGAGTATGAATGCGAGACCACGATCCGCGAGAAGACGAGCCCAAGGAAAAACCTGACGACTATTCCGGTGTTTCCCGCCGCGACTTTCTGAAAATTTCTACAATTTCAGCCGCGGCCGTACCGATTCTAGGAACAAAAGTCGTTCAAGCTGCCGGTGAACCGGTTAAGGTTTATGGCCCGGGCAAGGTTCCCGTCGAACTTACTGTCGACGGACAGAAACATTCCCTGCAGCTTGAGCCCCGCGTCACTTTGCTCGATGCGCTCCGTGATCAGCTTGAGATCACCGGCGCCAAGCGTGTGTGCGATCGCGCTGAATGCGGTGCCTGCACTGTGCTCATGGACAACCGGGCCGTCTACGCGTGCTCGGTTCTGGCCATTGAGGCGCAGGGCAATGCGATCACCACCGTCGAAGCGTTGATGCAGGGTGAGAGTCTGCATCCCATCCAGCAGGCATTCGTCGATAACGATGCTTCGCAATGCGGTTTCTGTACACCGGGGTTTGTCGTGGCCTTCAAGGCGTTGCTTGATCAACATCCGAATGCGAGTCCTGAAGAGATCCGGCGCGGGCTAAGCGGGAATCTTTGCCGATGCGGAACCTACCACGGGATCCAACTCGCTATCGCGCAAATTGCGCAGAAAGGGGCATGAGCCATGCCGGACTACAGTTGGCCTGAGGCGGAACATCGCACACTCATCGGCAAGCGCATTTCGCGCGTAGACGCGCCCATCAAGGTTTCCGGCCGCGCCAAGTACACCTACGACTATCACGGCGCCAACATGCTCTTCGGCAAAGTTCTGCGCTCGCCGTACGCGAAAGCGAAAATCATCAGCATCGACACGAGCGCCGCCGAAAAAATTCCCGGCGTAAAAGCGGTCGAGATCATTCAGAAGCCCGGTAGCACCGTTCAATGGGCGGGAGATGAAATTGTCGCCGTCGCCGCGGTTGATGAGACTACCGCGGAAGACGCGGCACGGCTGATCAACGTTAAGTATCAACCGACGCCGTACCTGGTCAGCGACGCTGAGCCTCCTGCCGGCGCCGGCGAAGCCGCCGGACCCATGAGCGAAGATGACATTGACGATGCCATCAGCAATCAAATGCCCGACGCGCAGTTAGCGCAATATCTTCAGGAGCATGGTGTCACTTTCAAAGTCGACGATGACTTCCTGAAAGACATGAAGGGCGAAGGCGCGTCCGAGGCCGTACTCGCAGCTATCAGCAAAGCTCCCTATCACGCGGTAAAGAGCGGTGGCCATTCCAATTATCAAAAAACTGCGACGCAAACCAGCGGAGATCCTGACAAAACGTTCGCGGAGGCCGACGTCGTCTCGGAAGGCCTTTACGGCGCCCCGGTGATTGTTCATTGTTGCCTGGAGCCTCACGGTTCGGTCTCGGAGTGGACGGACAAAGACCATCTTTTTACGCACATATCCACGCAAAACGTTTCCGGCATCGCCGCACAGATGGCGGAGCCGCTGGGAGTTTCTGCGGCCAACATTCGGGTTCACCAGGACAACGTCGGTGGGGGCTTTGGCAGCAAGTTCGCGGCGGATCGGTGGGACGTCACCGCCGCGCGACTCTCGAGGAAAGCTGGCGGCAGGCCGGTGCGCATCATGCTGGAGCGCGACTCCGAGTTGAAAGTCGCCGGCGCGCGTCCGTCAGCTTATGCTCGGGTGAAAGTGGCCGCGAAAAAAGACGGCACGATCGCCGGATGGCAATCGCAATCCTGGGGAACGGGAGGCCCGGGTGGAGGCGGAATGCCGCCGATTCCGTACGTTTTTGCAATCCCCAACCAACGCAAGGAACACACCGCAATTCGCAATAACATCGGCCCAGCTCGCGCCTGGCGCGCTCCGAACCACCCACAGGCAGCGGTCATTACCATGGGCGCGTTGGATGATCTCGCAGCCAAACTCAATATGGACCCGTTGGATCTTTGGCTGAAGAACCTGGAGATTACCGGGCCGCGTCGAGACGTCTATCGCGAAGAGTTCGCTGTCGCCGCCGACCTGATGGGCTGGAAACAAAAGTGGCGTCCGCGCGGTCAGAATGTTTCCGGAAACATGGCTCGGGGTCTTGGCCTTTCGATTCACACCTGGGGCGGACGCGGCCACGAGAGCGATTGCGATCTGACCATCCATCCCGATGGTTCCGTAGACATAAAAATGGGAACACAGGACATTGGCACCGGTACGCGCACGACGATTGTGATCGTCGCGGCCGAGACGCTGGGTATCCCGATCGAAGCGATTAATCTTTACATCGGTGACACGCTTTATCCTCCGTCGGGCGGTTCCGGCGGTTCGACCACGCCGGGCGGGGTTAGTTCCTCCACTCGCCGCGCCGCGGTGGACGCCCGTGAGGCTCTGTTCGCCAAAGTTGCGCCAGCTCTCAACGCACAACCTGCGGATCTGGAGTGCGTGAACAGCACAGTGAGAGTGAAGAGTGATGCAGGCCGTTCGTTGAACTGGAAACAGGCTTGCTCAAAGATAGGCGCGATGCCGCTTACTGTTCGCGGCAAGAATCCCGACAAGAGCAAGCTGCCCGACCTGACGAACAGCGGCGTTGGCGGAGTAGGAATGGCCGACGTTGAAGTGGATCTCGAGACTGGCATCGTCAGTGTAAAGAAAATGGTCGCGGTGCAGGATTGCGGCCTCATCATCGACCTCAAGACCGCCGAGAGCAGTTGTTACGGCGCGCTCGCCATGGGCATCAGCTACGCACTGTTCGAGGAGAAAGTGATGGACCAAGCCACCGGCCGCATGCTGAATCCGAATATGGAGTTCTACCGGCTCGCGGGACTCAATGACATTCCTGAACTCGTGGTTCACATGATGACCGGAAAGGGTTATGACGAGCGCGGCGTGATCGGATTGGGTGAGCCGCCTGTGATTTCCCCCGGGGCAGCGATCGCGAATGCTGTCGCGAATGCCATCGGCGCGCGGGTTTCTTTTTTGCCAATTACACCTGACAAAGTGCTCGCCGCGTTAAGCATGACGCAGAAGGCAGGTGCGTGATGAGATCGTTTGAATACGCCAGTCCGGCCACACAGGAACAGGCGGTTGCACTTTTGAGCGCTACCTGGGGACAGGCTGAAATCCTTGCTGGTGGCACGGATCTGCTGGCTTTGATGAAGGATGATGTGGTCCATCCCAAGCGCCTGGTGAACATTAAGCAGATCAAGGAAATGAGCGGGATTATGGCATCGTCCCAGGGACTTCGCATCGGCGCGCTGACCACGCTCGGCGAACTGGCTGATCACGTGAACGTAGTCAAGGACTATCCCGCGTTGGCTGAGGCCATCAACGAAGCTGCGAGCCCGCAGATTCGCAATATGGCGACACTTGGCGGCAACCTCTGCCAGCGCCCACGCTGCTGGTACTTCCGCGGCGGCTTCGGGCTACTTCCGAAGGATGAATCGGGGAAGGAGTTGGTGAGCGCAGGCGAAAATCGGTATCACGCGATCCTCGGGAATACCGGCCCGGCGAAGTTTGTCAGTCCTTCTTCGATTGTGCCGGTACTGATTGCGTATGGGGCTTCGATTCGGCTGATTGGACCGAAGGGTTCGCGCGAACTCCCGTTGGAGCGGTTTTATGTGATTCCAAAGACCGAAAACGAACGCGAGCACGACCTCATGCCCAACGAGATACTTTCCGAAGTCCTCGTTCCTCCGGCAAATGGAATGAAGGTCGCGCACTACGAGGTTCGACAGAAGCAAGCGTTTGACTGGCCGCTGGCTGTAGGCGCGGTGAGCTTGAGAATGGATGGCACGTCGGTAGGTTTCGCGCGCATTGTGATGGGACATGTGGCGCCCATACCATGGCGGTCGTCCGAGGCTGAGCAGGTGTTGGTGGGAAAAAGCATTTCTGAAGAAGTGGCAAAAGCTGCTGCTGACGCCGCGTTGCGGAGCGCAACGCCACTCAGTCACAACGCCTATAAAGTGCAACTCGCGAGAGTTGCCGTCAAACGAGCCATCCTGAAAGCTGCATCGGGAGGTGCGGCATGATTGGTAAGTCGGCTATCTCGCAATCCGATCGCTTCAACACCAATCATCCCGACCTGTGCCCAGCTCTGCGCTGGAAGGCACAATTCATCCTTGCCGAGCACGACGCAACGGTGCCTCATTCGAATGAAGGCTTGTTCTGGTGCATCCACACTCAGACTTGCATCGGGCCCGACGGCAAGTTAGCTGAGCCTGGCAACTGCTCGTCTTCGCGCCGAAAATGCCACAGCACGGGAAAGTGCGATTAGATAACCGGCACAAGCAGGTCAGTTCGTGGAGCGGCCAGCGGTAGTCGGCTCGAACCAGAGCTATGCAGGATTGGATGCCAGCGCAACCACAAAACCATCACGCAGTCTCTCGAACTCCCCCGCAGCATACACCGGTTGCACTACCAACTTTGGATTGATTGGTTGTCCTTCAAATTGATCCCCACGATAGCGGGGGAAGAAGTGCATATGTAAATGCGGTATGGAGTTTCCGTGAATTTCGTAGTTCATCTTCACCGCTCCGGTGAGAGACGCGATTGCCCTTGAGACCTTCCGCGCATCGTGCATGAATGCGGATGCGGCCGCCTCCGGCAGATCATGCAGATCGACGGCGTGAGTTTGTGAGACCAGGCAGACATAACCGCGTACCGGCGCCGATTCCCCCATAGTTACCCACGAAGATTCAAATTTCGCAACCACATCCAGCGGTTGGCTGCGCTGACATATCGGACATGCCTCGCCCGAGCAAAGCGCGGACCAGCGTTCAGGATCGTTCCACAAGCTCATTTGAACCTACTCGTTGCTCATTGCTGTATCGTCCCGGGCCAAGAATACAAGTTTTTGGTTGACCAGCTTGCAGAGAATATCAGCCGGAGCGGAAAATCCTGGATCGGCAGGTTTAGACTGATCCGCTGCCCAGCCGTTACTTCGCGTGCAAAATGTCATCTCAGTGGGCGATAATATTATGAAACAGGCTGGGCTTCGCACCAGATGGCCGCATCCACTGTAGGGGATTGTTCATGAAGATCACTCCAGCGTTCACCGTTGCAGTTGCCGTGTCTTTTGCGCTGTGCCACAGCGTTGCGCAGACGGCAGCGATCACGCCTGCGGCGGGCAACGATTATTCATTTGATGTGTCGACAACTCAGCCGTGGACCGATACCGGCGTAGACCTGCAGACCGGCGATGTTCTCAACATCACGGCCGGCAGTTCGAGGAAGTGTGATCCGCTGGGTGTGAGTGGCGGTTACGCCGAAGGTCTCCCCGTGGCGAGCGCGCTTCCGGGAGCACTGATTGTGAAACTGCAAGCGCAAGGTGTTCCGATTCCGGTCGGGAACAGCAAGGAAGTGAACGTCGATGCCACTGGCCATTTATTTCTCGGCATCAATGCGGGAGACAATCCGCCCTGCAAGGGAAGCTTCGCAGTCAAAGTGCATCGCCAGGCGACGGCGGCCTCGAACCGTGGGGACGTTCTCAAACAGCAATTGGCAACCGCCGCTGAGATCTTCCTTGCAGGACAGTTGGGCATACAACCTGGAGGTTCGGCGGCCACGACCGCAGCTCCGGCCCTGAAAATCTCTAACGCTCCCCTGGATTCCGGGCTTCGCAAGGACATCGATGGTCTGCCCCGCCGCGTCAATGACCAGTTCAAGAACCTCGGAGACATGGTGAATTTCGTCATCATCGGCTCGCAGCAGCAGGTGCAGAGCGCGCTCGACACCGCCAACTTCCACGTCGCCGACACGGACGACAAGAAGGCCGTTCTCGAAGCCGCGATGATGACTTATGAAAATAAAGACTACCTCGCAATGCCGATGAGCACGCTGTACCTGTTCAACCGGCCTCAGGATTTCGGGTACGAACAGGCTGAGCCCATCGCGATGGTCGCCAGCCGTCATCACTTCCGTTTGTGGAAAGCGCCGTTCACGTGGAATGGACAAACCGTTTGGGTGGGCGCCGGAACTCATGACATCGGCTTCGCAAAAGACAAACGCAATGGGAATGTCACGCACAAGATTGATCCCAACGTGGACGGCGAGAGAGAAAACATTGGCAGCAGTCTGCAAAAGGGAGGCAAAGTGAAGAGTATGTCTTATTACCTCCCACCCAATCCCGTGCAGGATGCCAAGAACGCCACCGGCGATGGCTACAAATCGGACGGCCGGATTCTGGTCATCGCCGTGCAGTGAAACAATAAACTGCCGTTGATCCCTGCTTGGTCAGCCAACTTTTTTGAAGTTCTTTCTTCCATTCCGCTCATCCCGCGCGAAGCTATAGCATTCTTTTACACAATCGGCGGTTTGTGTCAGTCCAGTAACAGATTATTAAACGAACATTCACGCTCAGGTCATCGAGCTGTAACCGGCCGGGTGGCAACCTTGAAGCGAGGTGGGGAAGTGTGGATTGAAAACTCCCCATCCGGAGGAAATAGAATGCAGCCTGGAAATCTCTGTCGCGAAACCTGCCGGTATTTTGGACTAGGCGCGGCGTTGCTGTCTACCGTCATGAATCTGGTAGCTCCCCCAACCCTGGCGGCCGAAACAAAGCACGAAACGAAGCACCCCACCGCCACTCCCATTCAACACGTCATTGTGATCATCGGCGAGAACCGCACCTTCGATCACGTCTTCGCCACTTACCAGCCACCTACTGGACAGACTGTCGATAACCTGCTTTCGAAAGGCATTGTCAACGCGGACGGAACACCCGGCCCAAACTTTAGCCTCGCCAGCCAGAGCAAAGCGGGGGTTTATGGCTCTTACCAACTGAGCCCGAGAAACAAGTCCCCGTACGAATTGCTGGTGCCGACAAATACTCAGGGAACACCCACAGCTCCCAGCGACGCACATCCTGCGCCGTTCCAGACGATTGCGGCCGCTCAGCTTGCCGAGCCGGGACTGCTTGCCAGTGACTACTGGATGCTCACCACCGGCGCCAGCGGTTTGGCCAAAGGGGTCATCGACACCCGCATCCTCAACGTGAATCGGCTGCCGAACGGACCCTACCAATTGACTCCAGGTGTGCCCTATGACGCTTATGCTGGCAGCCCGGTCCATCGTTTCTACCAGATGTGGCAGCAGCTGGACTGCAATGTGAAGAATGCCACTACGAGCAACCCCAGCGGCTGCCTGGCCGATTTGTTCCCTTGGGTGGAAGTCCAAACCAGCACCGGCGGCAATGGCAATCCGCGGCCCAAGCCATTTACCAACCAAACCACTCATGAAGGCTCCATCGCCATGGAGTTCTTTAACGTTCAACAAGGCGACGTGCCATACTTCACCTCCCTCGCCCAGAACTATGCGCTCTCCGACAACATGCATCAGGCGGTCATGGGCGGAACTGGCGCAAACCACATCATGCTCGGCTCCGGCACGGCGTTCGCTTACACCGATGGCAATGGCAATCTGACAGTCCCGCCCACCAACGAGATCGAGAACCCCAACCCGCAGACTGGGGACAACAACTGGTACACGCAAGATGGATACAGCGGTGGCAGTTACAGCCTTTGCGCAGATCACGCGCAGGCCGGTGTAAAGCAGGTGTACCAGTACCTCAGCAAGCTTCCCTACAAGACGAGCACCGCGATTTGCCAGCCCAGCGCGTACTATTTGCTGAACAACTACAATCCCGGCTACTTCGGTGACGGGACCGTGAACACCAGCGAGTTCACCATTCCTCCCACCACGCAGATCACCATTGCGGATTCGCTGGACAATGCCAACATAGGCTGGAAGTACTACGGGGATGGCTGGGATCTTTATCTGCAAGACCCCAATTTCAACAACCCGTGGAATCAGTACTGCAACATCTGCAACTTTGCGCAGTACACCAGTTCAATCATGACCAACCCAACGCTGCGCCAGTTGCATCTGGCGGATGCCCCGGACCTTTATAACGACATCAACACCGGAACTCTGCCTCCGGTCTCGTTCGTTAAACCGTCGGGCTTCCTGGACGGCCACCCGGCCTCTTCCAAGCTTGATCTCTTCGAGGGGTTTGTGAAGAAGATCATCACTGAAGTGCAGGCGAATCCCACTCTCTGGGCCAGCACTGCGATCTTCATCACCTTCGACGAGGGCGGAGGCAACTACGATTCCGGCTACGTTCAGCCGATCGATTTCTTCGGCGACGGCACGCGTATTCCGTTCATCGCAGTATCGCCGTACTCCACCGGCGGCAGGGTGGATCACACTTACTACGACCACGTTTCCATCCTGAAGTTCATCGAAAAGAACTGGGGACTGTCGCCGGTAACCGGCTACGGTCGTGACAATCTGCCCAACCCGAACGCTGGTCCGACGCCCTATGTGCCGGGCAACCAGCCAGCTATCGGCGATTTAACGAATATGTTTAGTTTCTAGAAGTAGATTTGGCCGGACAAGAACCGGCGTCAGTCAGAGCGGCAACGTTTTGGTTGGCGCCGGTAATTTCTGCGTCTCGGATCAACCCGCTATTTCACCCGGCAGTCATTTCCCCAGAATCTCTTCGAAATCTTTGCGCAAACCATCGCGGTCAGCTGCGATACATCTTGCTTGAGGTTGAATTCGACGATGTCAGCCCCAGATTCCCACTCGCCTCGAACGTGTCGACCTCGCGACGGGACGCCGGACACTCTTCAAAAAGCTAGCGCCCGCCGACCGCGCGGGATTTTTGTCCATGCGAGAAATCTTCATCATCGACGACCTGCGTTCCTACGCATATACAGCCTACTATAGGGGTATCGAGCCTTTTCGTCTCGGAAACCAAGCATTGATCGTGTAGAGCCTGGTGCACAGGTTTCGGGGTCTAGTCGCCCGCCTCCACACTATCTTGACTATCTTGGGTCAAGGGCGGCGGACGGGAGTGTCTGCTCTACGCGGTTACAGGGTGTGCAAATAGGCTAGCAGGTCGGTGATCTGCTGCTGAGTTAGGACCTGGGCGTAGCCGGGCATTTTGTTGCGGCCGAGGCGAACGATATCGGTGACGCGGTCATCGTTAGCGGGCATTCCGCTCATGGGCAGGTATTTTTTCTGGAAGACGCCTTTCATGCTGGGACCCTGTCGTCCGCGGGAAGAGTAGGGGGCGTGGCAGCGGTCGCAATAGTTGTCGTAGATGCGGCGGCCGGCGATCTGCTGCGGATTAAGTCCGAGTTCGGCATCGGTCTTGCGGCGTTGCACCTCGCAGCCGGCCAGCGATAGCAGACTCAGCGCACCGGCACAGAGACACGAGGCGAAGAATTTTAGATTTTGAATTCCGGACTGTCGATTGATAGGAATGCGATATCGTTCCATTTGTCCTTCAAAGGCAAAAACAAACCGTTACAATAATAAAGCAAAGCCAAGTCCGGCGCGGGGAAGCAAGTGACTGCGAAACCAATAGCGGTGAAGCGAGTGTACGAAGAACCCGCACGCGCAGACGGGACGCGCGTGCTGGTAGACCGCTTGTGGCCGCGCGGGCTGACCAAAGAGCGCGCCGCGGTGGATCGCTGGCTGCGCGAACTGGCACCGTCGGACGCTCTGCGAAAGTGGTTCCATGCGCGTCCCGGTGGCTGGACGGCATTTCGCAGGCGCTATCTTAAAGAGTTGGCGCGACCAGAATGTGCGGAAGCGCTGGATGAACTCTATCGTCTGGCGAACCAGCGGAAGAGGCTGACGCTGCTGTTCGCATCGAAAAATGAAGAGTACAACAACGCGGTAGTGCTGAAGGAACTCCTCGAAGGAATGCGCAAGCCACCCACGGGGACGGGGCCTGGCGGAGTGCGTGCGGTGCGGGATCGCCAGGCGAAAAGAATGCCAAGGTGAAAGAAGCAGTCGTTCGTCCGTGGTCGTTCGCCAAACCAGTCCAGACCAACGACCAATGGCTAACGACCCAACGTGCCAAGTGCTACTTCTTCCCATCGTTCACAATCGCTTCGACTACGCTGTCGATGGCGTCGAGAACACGTTTGCTGGGCAGGTTGAAATTATTTGTGAGGATGGAAAACGCGATCTGCTGGCCGCGCGCGGTTGTGGCATAGCCGGAGAGCGCTTTGACCCCGCCGAGCGAGCCTGTCTTCGCGTAGATGTGCGTGTGCGGATCGAGATTGGGGAAGCGGTCCGCGAGCGAGCCGTCGATTCCGGCGACTGGTAGCGTTTCTTTGAAGCTTGCGCCCCACGGTTGGATCGCGGCGTAGCGCAGCAGTTGCACGACCGCGTGCGGCGTAACCAGATTTTGACGCGACAGGCCGGAGCCGTCGTAGAAAAGATATTGATCGTTGGGTACGCCGGCCTGGTTCAGGAATCCGCGCAATACTTCGAGCCCGCCTTCGACCGTGCCTGCAGCGCCTTTCTCTCGTCCTAACAAGCGCAATAAAATTTCAGCGTGCAGATTCTGGCTGACCTTGTTGATCACGCGCACATCTTCGATCAGCGGCTTGGATTGATAGCTGGCAAGAACCAGCGACTGGTTCGACAAAGAACGCGATGGCTCGTCGCCGCCGCGGGCCGGCGCGCTGGCGGTAACCGTCAGCGTAGAAAGACTTGCGAGCTCGGTGTGGCGAGTGCGCTGCTTGCCGTAGACGACGATGCCGCGGTTCTCCAGCAATTGATGGAAGAGGGCGGCGGCGAATTCGGCGGGGTCTTCGATGGCGAGAGCTTCGTTCGCGCCGGCATCATCGAGCGGCACATTTCCCCATAACACAAGCGACGTAGACCCGGGTTCGCGGTTGATGAAAATCTTTCGTCCTGTTCCGGCGGGCGTGGTGATGATGCGATTGTCGATGCGATAGTAATCAGCGAACGGGGTGATGCTGACGAAGGCGCGGTCCCCGGCGCGATCCGCCGGAAGAATGTTCACGAAGACGACGTTGTCGTTGATGGTGAGGGCGGAGACGGGAGCGCCGTCGGCGAGAACCAGATCGTCCTGGCTCCAGCCTTCTCCGTAGCGCTCGAACGCGAAGTAGGAGTCGTCGGCGATGATGTTGCCGTCGACGAACTTCACACCTTTCTGGACCAGCGCGTCCGCGAGTTGTTCCAGCACCTGAATGGGATGGCTGTTGCGCGCGGTCTTGAGGTTGTACGGTAATTCGCGGCCGGAAAGATTGGGGTCGCCGCGTCCGACCAACACCAGATCGCCAGTGAGGCGTCCGTATTTGTCGAGGATTCCGGTAGTTTCAACCGTCGTACGCGAACTGTAGTTGGGCCCGATCAGGGCGAGCGCCGCCGCGGTGGTGAAGAGCTTGGTGTTGGATGCGGGCGTGAAAAGCTTGTCCGCGTTTTGGGCGTAGATGATTTTTCCGGTGTCGAGCGAGATTACTTCGATGCCCCAGAATCCGCGGGCGAGATCGGGAGCTGAGAGGATTGCGTCGATGTTTTTGGCGACTGGACTGCGCGCGGCGGCCTGAAGTTGGATCGCCAGCAGCAGGCAGAACACTATCGCGAAAGCCGCGTGTTTGCGGTGCATACGACTGGTTGATTGTAGCATTCGAGCATCTAGCACTTAGCACTTGGCTCTGTAAGGGTCTTGCGAGAATCCTCCCTGCTCTTAACTTTAGCCAACTGCTAAGTATCTAGGGCTGGTTTAGAATCGGGCGCATGCGTCCAGTGTTCGAATGGAATATAGGCTCGCGGGCATTGCAATTGGGAAAGCGCACGCTGGTGATGGGCGTTGTCAATGTAACTCCAGATTCGTTTTCTGATGGGGGATTGCATTTTGACCGCGATCGCGCTGTGGGGTATGGGCTACAGTTGCTGCGGGACGGTGCTGATATCCTCGACGTGGGCGGCGAATCCACGCGTCCGGGAGCGACGGTTACTGCCGCCGCGGAGATGTCCGTCGAGCAACCGCATTCGGACAAACAGCCAGTCAGCGAAAGGGAAGAGTTGGAGCGGGTGATTCCGGTGATTGCGGGGCTGAAGCAAAAGCACCCCGAGGCAGTGATCTCCGTGGACACTTATAAAGCGAATGTTGCGCGGGCTGCGGTTGAAGCTGGCGCCGAGATCGTGAACGACGTGAGCGGATTTCGCTGGGATCCGGCGATGGTAAAGACGGTTGCTGAACTGAAGTGCGGAGCTGTGCTGATGCACATGCGCGGGCGTCCGGAGGAATGGCGCACGTTGGCGCCGGTATCTGATGTGGTGACGCTGGTGAAACGCGAACTGCGGGCGTGGGTGGATGTCGCGCTGTTAGGAGGAGTGAAGCGGGAGCGGATCGTGCTTGATCCGGGATTTGGATTCGGCAAAAGTTTTCAGGAAAACTATCCGCTGCTCAAGCGCTTCGAGGAGTTGCATGAGCTGCGGTGTCCGCTTTTGGCGGGAGTGTCACGCAAATCTTTTATCGGGCGCGCAGTGGCTCGGAACGGCAATGATGCGCCGGTTAGCGAACGGCTCTACGGCACAGTTGCGGCGGAGACAGCGGTGGTCCTGAAAGGAGCGCACATTATTCGCACTCACGATGTGCGGGCTTGCGCCGACGCGGTGCGAATTGCGGATGTGGTCGTGAGCTAAGGCGGGTTGTAGGCTGCAGTGAGCCGGCCTCACTGCTGGACGGGGAGACTAGGTACGCATGAAACGCCCTTGGGACGCTGTCGTTTGGTGGGAGATTCGACGGGTTCCATTTAACCTTGTCATTCTGGCGGCCGGGATTGTGTCCGCGCTCGTCACCGCATTTGTTGGAAGTCGCATATTTGGAGCGGATCAGGATCTTGGCAGCCCGTTCATGGAGGCGGCCTTTTACGCAATTGCCGCCAATCTCTGTTACACCCTGGGATGGATTACTGAGCTTCTTTGGGCGTGGGGCGACACTGCACAGACCGAGACCATACGTCCGAAGGTTTTTCGCGTTGGCCTAATCTTCTCGGCCGGTTTGACCGTTCTACCTGCGATTGTTATCTCGCTAATCTGGGCAGCACATCGTTTCCCGTGAAATTTCAAAACATCCTGCTACCAGGCGCGTCTCTGATAATCAATCACGCTTGGCTGCTATAATCAAGAATTGCGCTCATGAGCAAGAAGCGATTAGTACGGTCGACTACGGTGCTCTGCGTCCGGCGTGATGGCCATGTGGTGATGGCCGGCGACGGACAGGTCACGTTGGGCGAAGGTGTGATCAAACATACTGCCAAGAAAATCCGGCGCTTGTATCAGGATAAGATTCTGGCTGGGTTCGCGGGTTCAACTGCAGACGCGTTTTCGCTTTTTAGCCGTTTCGAAGCCAAGCTGGAGCAGTATCATGGCAATATCGGGCGGGGAGCTGTGGAGCTCGCAAAGGACTGGCGGACGGATAAATTCTTGCGGCATCTGGAAGCGTTGCTGCTGGTGTCCGACAAGGAACAGACTTTCCTGCTCAGTGGCCAGGGCGACGTGATCGAGCCGGATGGCGGGATTGCTGCTATTGGCAGCGGTGGGCCCTATGCGCAAGCGGCGGCCCAGGCGCTGGCATCGCACACGCAGCTGTCGTCGCGTCAGATTGCGGAAGAGGCGATGAAAATTGCCGGCGGCATGTGCATTTACACGAATGACAAAGTGACGATTGAAGAGCTTTAGTCGTTGGTCGTGGTCGCTGGTCGTTAGCCAAACCTGTTCTGGGCCAACGACGAACGGCTAAGGACTAACGACCAATGACCAACGATTGATTTATGGCCATTTATTTACCTGGAACCGTGGACGAAGAGCAGATTGCTCTCGACGAACTTACGCCGCGCGAGATCGTTGCCGAACTGGACAAGCACGTTATCGGACAGAAGGATGCTAAGCGCGCGGTGGCGATTGCCCTGCGCAATCGCATGCGGCGGCAGAAGCTGGCGCCGGATCTCGCCGAAGAAGTGATTCCCAAGAACATCATCATGATTGGGCCCACGGGCGTGGGCAAGACTGAAATCGCCCGACGGCTGGCCAAGCTTGCCAACTCGCCTTTTCTCAAAGTAGAAGCATCGAAGTTCACCGAAGTGGGATATGTTGGGCGCGACGTTGAGTCGATGATCCGCGATCTGGTTGAGATCGCGATTGAGATGGTGCGTGAGGAAAAGCTGGAAGACGTTGCGGACAAGGCCGAGCTCAATGCCGAGGAACGCCTGCTGGACATTCTTTTGCCGCCGCCCACTCCAGCTCGCCCCGCCGAGTCTGCGCAAGCCGGGTTCATTCTCGAGGGAACGACTACATCTTCGTCCGGCGATTCTCAGGGCCGTACGCGCGAAAAACTGCGCCAGCAGTTGCGCGAAGGCAAGCTCGACGATCGTACCGTGGAAATCGATGTGCGCGAGCGCGCGTTTCCGTCTTTCGAAATCATCTCCAATCAGGGCGTTGAGGAGATGGATGTGAACATCAAGGACATGTTGCCCAACATTTTCGGCCAGCGCACCAAGAAGCGGAAGATGAAGGTCAACGAGGCGTTTGAATATCTGATTCAGGAAGAAGAGCAGCGCTTGATTGACATGGATCAGGTAACCCGCACCGCCATCGATCGGGTGGAGGATTCTGGCATCATCTTCCTGGACGAAATCGACAAGATCGCGGGGCGTGAAAGCGGCCACGGGCCGGACGTTTCGCGCGAAGGCGTGCAGCGCGATATCCTCCCCATCGTAGAAGGAACGACCGTCAACACTCGCTACGGCATGGTTCGTACCGACCACATTCTCTTTGTCGCGGCGGGGGCGTTCCACGTTTCAAAGCCCAGCGATTTAATCCCGGAGTTGCAAGGCCGGTTTCCGATCCGGGTGGAATTGCAGTCGCTGACCATGGAAGACTTCATCCGGATTTTGACCGAGCCCAAGTCGTCGCTGGTGAAGCAGTACACCGCTCTGCTCGAAACCGAAGGGGTGAAGCTGGAATTCACCAAGGACGCGCTGGAAGAAGTTGCCCGCTTTGCCTTTCGCGTAAACGAGGGCACGGAAAACATCGGAGCGCGCCGCCTGCATACGATCATGGAACGCGTGCTGGATGAAATCAGCTTCGACGCGCCGGACAAAAAAGGCGAGCACTTCAAAGTGGATGCCGACTATGTGCGCCACATGCTCGCGGACATTGTGAAGGATCAGGATTTGTCGCGGTATATTCTGTAGAGTCAGCACTCCATCTGCGTTCTCCCGCCGATGAGGCAATTCATCTCGAAGCTTGTGTTGTTGGTTTCTGGCACTGCTGCTCTTTTGGGCTGCGGGGTTCCCGGCATCCCTAAGCCTCCCTCGTTGGATCTTCCCGAGCCGGTTACAGATCTTCGAGCCGTGCGGAAAGGCGACAACGTTTTTCTCGATTGGACAGTGCCTGCGGAAACCACGGATCGGCTTGCGGTGCGGCACTTCGGCCCGACTCGTATTTGTAGAAGTGTGGATGCGGCGATGAGCGAGTGTGAGAATCTGGTGGGAGAAGTTCCCGCGCCTCAGCTTCCGGGAGCGGGTTCGCAGCAGGCCAAATCTGCGAAGGCTGCGGAGAAAGTGCACGCGAATTACACCGACAGTCTACCGCGGGCGCTTCTAGTCGAGAATTCCGGTGCACAGATGTTTTATGCAATATTAGTGCTGAATGGAAACGGACGCAGCGCGGGACTCTCCAATGTTGTGCATGTGCCGGCTGTGGCCGCTCTGCCGCCGCCATCGGATTTCCGAGCGCAAGTCACGGCGGAAGGGGTCGTGTTGAGTTGGACTGCGGTTCAGCATTCGGGGTTGCAAGCCATGTATCGCGTGTATCGCCGCCCTGAAGGTGGGAATGCGGACACCGTCGTGGGGCAGTTGCCGCTGGATGCGTCATCGGCGACACAGGTCGTGGACCATGGCTTTGATTGGGAGAAAACATATCTTTATCGCGCGACCGTGGTTACGCTGATTCACCAAGATGGAAAACCTGAGATCCAGTTCGAGGGCGACGACACATCCCCGGTGAAGGTATTCGCTCATGACGTGTTTCCGCCTGCTGTGCCTTCCGGTTTGCAGGCAGTGTTTTCGGGAGCCGGTCAGCAACCGTTCATTGATTTGATCTGGGCTCCGGACACCGAGGCTGACCTTGCCGGCTACAATGTGTTTCGCCATGAGGTGGGAGCTGAGCCGATGAAAATCAATGCAGACCCAGTGAAGACTCCAGCGTTCCGCGACACGAATGTGGCATCGGGAAAAGAGTACGTTTATTCTGTTTCGGCGATTGATGTACGCGGGAATGAGAGTGCGAAGTCGCAGGATGCAAGTGAGACCGTGCCGTAAAAGTAGCAGTTGGCAATTAGCAGTTAGCATTTGGTCTTGAAACGGTCCGGGGTGAACGGAAGCATCTGATAGGCAAGTACTAAGCACTAAATGCCAAGTGCTAAAGTCTGAGTGCTGAGGTTCTCATGAAATATTGCGGGTTCGAACTTAACGGGCAACCCCACTACGGATTGGTTGAGACGGTCGGGGGAGTGGAGCAAATCACGAGGCTGCTGCTGAAGCCGCCGGGGGAAACGGCCGAGGATATCGAGGACTTGCCCTCCAAGCGGATGGATCATGTGGCTTTGGCCGAGGCGAAGTTGCTGGCTCCGGTGCGGCCGTCGAAAATCGTTTGCGTTGGCCGCAACTATCGTGAACACGCCGCCGAACTGGATCATGAAGTGCCGGTCGAACCGTTGCTTTTCTTCAAACCTCCCTCTTCGCTGACCGCGTCGGGAGACAAAATCCTTCGGCCCAAGACGTCGCAGCGGGTGGACTACGAAGGGGAGTTGGCGGTCGTGATTGGTAAGAAATGCTTTAAGCTCCGCTCGGATGAGGATGTTCGTCCCTACATTCTTGGTTATACCTGCCTCAATGATGTCACGGCGCGTGACTTGCAGAATAAAGACAACCAATGGGTTCGCGCTAAAGGCTTCGACACATTTTGTCCCGTGGGCCCGTTGGTGACGGACGAACTCAATCCCTGGTCGGGAATCACCGTTGAAACTCGAGTGAACGGGGAACTGCGCCAGCAGGGGAATACACGCGATTTCATTTTTTCGCTGGGCGTGGTTATTCGCTATATTGCACAGGTGATGACGCTGGTTCCGGGCGACTTGATTGCGACGGGCACTCCGAAAGGCGTGGGGCCGTTGGTTGCGGGAGACGTGATCGAGGTTAGCGTTGAGGGGGTCGGGACGCTCCGGAATCCGGTCGTGGATGAATAGCGTCGCTCTTCAGCATTATTTTTTTACGCGTACCTGGACTTGGGTTCCTTCTGCGAGTTTGCCCTCTAGCAGTTCGATTTTGCCTTCGCGAACGATCCCGTTGAACTCTTGCCGCTGATCGGCAACGTTTCCTGAAGGAGCCGCGGGCGAGGGCGCCCGCGCCACACGTCCCATGCCTCTGTCCATGGCGGCGTTGGCCAGGCGGTCGGCTTCTTCGTTGTGTCCGCGGAGAACGTGGCCGATGGAAAACCAGGCGAGTTGGGCAATCAATTCCTTGGCGCGTCCGTGGAGGTCCCGCAGGGCCGCGTTGTTCACCTTGTAGATTCCTTTGATCTGGCGTACCAGCAACTCCGAGTCGCTGATTACCTTGAGGGCCTTGTGGCCGTTGCCAACGGCATACTCAAGCGCAGCGATCAGACCCTGATACTCGGCAAAATTGTTGGTTTGATGGCCGAGGTATTCGCTGAGCGCGGCAACTTTCCTTCCCGCCTCGTCTTGTACGAGGACGCCGTAACCGGAAGGTCCGGGATTGCCGCGTGCTCCGCCGTCGCTGAAGGCAACGAGGTAGTGCTCGGGAGGGTTTTCGTGGGCGCTGAACAAATCTTTGGTCGCACGGGATGTCGGATATGGCATAGCAGAAGTTTACAACGGTTGAGAACCGGTTCTTAGTTGTCAGTTCTCGGTTCTCAGCGCAGATAGTGATCAAACCATTTTGTCAGGCGCTCGATTACGTCCTGCCGGTGTTCAGGCTGGAGGAATTCGTGTCCTTCGCCGGGATAGATTACCAGTTGAGTTTCTACCCCCAAGGTTTTCAATGCATGCCAGAACTCGCGGGATTGCGGAACCGGGCATTCGCCATCGTACTGCCCAACCAGCACCAGCGTTGGCGTCTTCACATTCTTGATGAATGTGATCGGTGAGCTTTTCGCATACACCGCGGGGTCATCATACACATTTGCGCCGAAATAGGGGGGCATCCATTCGTCGATATCGTTTTGTCCGTAGTAGCTCTGGTAGTTTGCGAGTCCGGCGCCGGCTACGGCGGCTCGAAAACGGTCGGTCTGGGTTACCGCCCACATGGTCATGTAGCCGCCGTAACTCCAGCCGGTAATGCCGATGCGATTGTTGTCTACCGGCAGCGTTTTCACGACTTCGTCCACGCCCGTCAAAATGTCCCGAAAATCTCCGTAGCCAAAATCTTTGACATTGGCCTGGGTGAATGTTTCTCCTTCGCCAAAACTGCCACGAGGATTCGGATAGAGCACGAAGTATCCGTGGGCGGAGAGGTCGTAGGTATTAAAGAATACCTCAGGCCATCCGACGCGCGACACTCCAGCTGGGCCGCCGTGTACCACTACGACCATGGGATAGCGCTTCGTCGGATCGTAGTTGGTGGGATACATTAGCCAGCCTTGAATTTTCATTTCTCCGCTGGACCAATGCATGGTTTTCACTTGGCCCCAGTTTGGCCGGACGCTTTCATTAATGCGGGTAACTTGTTTCCAGTCGCCAGTCGGGCCCGCCCATATTTCCGGCGGGTGTGTGGAGGAATGCCGAATGACGGCGGAAGTCTGGCGATCGGCCGCGAGCGAGACCGCGGGCCCTCCTTCAAATTCCGTCGAAATAAGATCTGGGCTGGCCCACAGCGCCGCAATCTTTCCACTGGAAAGATCGACCCTGGAGATTCCGGCTTGACCGTCAATGTATTCGGTAAAAAGAATCTTATCCGGCGACTCCCAGTAGAGCCAGGACGGCGATGCGGCAATTCCGGGAGTGGCATTGCGAGCATTTCCACCGGTTGCGGACACAGTGAAAATGTCGCCGCCGATCGAGCCCTCATCGCTCATCAGCCCGCCGATGAATGCGATGTTTTTACCGTCCGGAGACCAGCGCGGCACCGCGATCTGTAACGAGGGTTTGTAAATCGGCTTGAGTTCGCCGCTCTCGGTGCTCAGGGTGTAGAGTTCCGCGACATACCAATTGGAATCGCCAGCGCCGTGCGCCGCAATCGCAGCGAAAGTCTTGCCATCCGGCGACCAGTCGTACTGGTACACGTACATATCGGACGGCGAAAGCTGGCGGATTTTACCCGACGCCAGATCGACCAGGGTTAACCTCTGTTCGTAAACCTTCTGATCGATGACTCCGGTCTCGGGCACCATCGGCATCAACGGGCCGGCGGCGCGGGGCGCGTTTTCCGTGAACAGAAACGCGAGTGTTTTTTCATCAGGGGACCACCCGGGATCGGCCAGATAGCCCTTAAGGCTGGTCAGCTTACGCGCGCCTCCCCCCTCCACGTTCACTAT
>Ga0210383_10001555_pt1 | contig 20964 bp, 22 predicted proteins | sample IncBWC14OmetaG_FD_160072 | JGI IMG/M metagenome (GOLD analysis project Ga0210383, IMG submission 160072) | Forest soil microbial communities from Barre Woods Harvard Forest LTER site, Petersham, Massachusetts, United States - Inc-BW-C-14-O ... | reverse complement strand
CTGAAGTGGGGAGAAAGGTGAAGCGCCTTTCCCTGACGGCCTGGATCTTCATCGCCATGCTGTTGGGCGTCGTCTTGGGCGCGGCGTTTCCGGACATCGGCAAAGCGGAGTGGATGTCGTCGCTGGCGAATGTTTTCCTGCGGCTGATCAAATCCATTATCGCGCCCCTGATTTTTAGCACCCTGGTCTACGGCATCGCGGGCACGGGCAGCGTCAAAACCATGGGCCGGATCGGAATCAAAGCGATTCTCTATTTCGAAGTCCTCACTACTGTCGCGCTCATATTGGGATTGGCCGCGGTCAATCTTGTCCGTCCCGGCGAAGGCATGACACTGGAGCGCTCCGCCGCGGAAATTGGACTCCCGCAATCTGGCCCTACACTATCAGGCACCCTCGAACACACCTTTCCAGCCAGCGTAATAGACGCGATGGCCAAGGGCGACGTGCTGCAGATTGTCGTATTCGCATTCATATTCGGCGCGGCCTGCGCGGCCATCGGATCGAAAGCCGCCCCCGTCGTCACGTTTTGCAAATCGCTCTCGGAAATAATGTTCCGCTACACCAAGTACGTGATGTTTCTGGCACCCATCGGTGTGGGCGCAGCCATGGCGAACACCATCGGCAGCAAAGGGCTTGGCGTCCTGCTAGGCCTCGGAAAGCTTATCCTGACGCTCTACGGGACGCTGCTGATCTTCGTCTTTGTTGTGCTGGGCGCGGTGGCGATGATCGCGCGAATTCCCCTGCGCGCATTTATCCGAGCAGTACGCGAACCGTTCATCCTGGCCTTTTCGACGGCTTCCAGCGAAGCCGCTCTACCGGTGGCGCTCGAAAATATGGAACTCATGGGCGTCCCCGATCACATCGTGGCGTTTGTTCTCCCAACCGGCTACAGCTTTAACCTGGACGGCAGCACGTTGTATCTTTCGATGGCGTCTATTTTCGTGGCGCAAGCGGCGGGCGTACATATGGCGATCAGCCAGCAAATCATGATGATGCTCACGTTGATGCTGACGAGTAAGGGAGTAGCCGCCGTTCCCCGAGCATCGTTAGTGATCCTGGCGGGCACGCTCGCATCGTTTGGCTTGCCGCTCTCAGGGGTGGCATTGCTGCTTGGCGCGGACGCCTTGATGGATATGGCACGAACCTCGGTAAACCTGCTCGGCAACTGCATGGCAGCCGCGGTGGTCGCGCGCTGGGAAGGCGTAGATCTTGCTGCGGCCGATGTAACCAAACTTGTCGTCGAACCGAGATAGCCGCGTATGTGCGCGGCGCCTTCAACTCCATCTCCCTTCTACTCTCTCGCTGGCGCATTCGGGACCGTTGTGAAATCATTATTATTACGGGGTCGCAATGGCTAAGAATGAAAGCATCGCCTGGGCAGAATGCCCGTTAGTCGAAGTAAAGCCCACAGTGCAGAGCGGCGCTCCAGTGCTGCGCGGCACCCGTTTGCCCGTCAGTGCGATTGTTGATAACTTCGACTACGGCCTAAGCATCGAAGAAATCGCGCAGCAGTTTGAAGTTCCGCCGGACTGCGTCGAGACGATTTTGGCATACGCCAAGAGTCACCGCGTTGCGCATCCTGTTTGACAAGAATGTTCCGGTCGGTGTCCGCTACTTCATACTGGGGCATGAAGTTCACACCGTCGTGGATCTGAAGTGGCATGCGCAGCTCGAAAACGGCGAACTCCTCAACCCCGCTGAGGCCGCGGGCTTCGACGTGATGATCACGGCGGACCAAAACATCAGCTACCAGCAAAATCTGACAGGCCGAGCCCTGTCACTGGTCGTGATTGGATCCAACATCTGGCCGATCGTGCAAAAACATCGCGTTACAATCGGAGCCAAGGTACACGAGGCCACGCCGGGAAGTTACGACTTCATCGAGATGCCGCTTCTTCCAAAAGCCACCCGCTAACAGCAATTACCAATCACGCCACCGCTGGGATCCCCGCCTTCGCATACCACGGTTTCGCCGGCTTGATTGCCGCATTCACCGCCTCGATGTTCTTCACGCCTTCGGTCGAGAGCCAATCCTCTAGCGCCTTCACGCCCTGTTTGCCGTAAACCGGGATGCCCTCTTTCCACGTCGCGCGGCCGCACAACACGCCCGAGTAATCCGTGCCCGCTTCCGCCGCCATGTTCAACTCCTCGACGAACTGCGCATTCCCCACGCCCGCGCTCAAGTAGATAAACGGCTTCGTCGCCACCGCCGCGGCCTTGCGGAACAGATCCAGCGCTTCACTGCGCGAATAGGCCTTTTGGCCTTTGTACACGCTGCTGCCTTCCACAAAATTGGCGTTGATCGGCACTTCCACCTTCAACACGTCCACGTTGTATTGCGGCTTTGAGAACTCTTGCATGGCCCCCATCACCACCTGAGGCTTCAACTTGGCGAACTCCAGTCCCTTTTCGTCGCCGTCCTTCGGATCGTAGCCCACGAACTCCAGGAAAAACGGGACCTGCACCGACTCACACTCGGCGCCGATCCGTTCGATGAACGCGTGCTTGATGTCGTTCACTTGCGGATCGTCAAAAGGCGAATAATAAAGCAGAATCTTCACTGCATTCGCGCCCCAATCGGCGATACGTGTCGCAGAGACGTGCGGCAAAAGATCGGGTAAGCGGCCTGGCTTGGTATTGTCGTAGCCGCTCTCTTCGTAAGCCAGCAATAAACCCGCATTGGAGGCGCGCGCTTTTGCGGCAGGAAGGCCGTACTCGGGATCCAGCAGGATCGCGCTCGCGTGCGGCGTCAAAACCTTCGAGACCGCCACCTTGAATTCGATCATCATCTCATTCGTTACTTGCTCCGCCGGAATCCCCTTGGCCGATGCAATGGATTTCTTCAAACTGCCGCGTTGATCCATGGCGGCCGCCGCGATCACACCTTGTTTGTTCGAGAGCGCCTTCATGTGACGCACTTTGCCTTCCGACAGACTCATAGTCCTGCTTCCTCCATCTCTAGATTCTCGCGCATTTTGGGTATCAACGAGCCGATGTTGTCAGGTCAAGCCTGCGGAAATACGCTTGCGCGCGATTTACGTCGTGAAGAATTTGCGCTTTCAACGCTTCCGCGTTCTCAAACTTGCGCTCGTCCCGCACCCGCCGCAAAAACTCCACCGCAATTCGTCGCGGCGGCGCGCCCTCTAGTGCCGAGAGCAAATAGGTCTCGATAGTTCTCGCATGGCCATCAAATGTCGGCCGCAATCCAATGTTCGTGATGGAAGGCCATTCGCGCGGACGCGGACCACTCAGATCCAGCGTGCGCGTCACATACACGCCATCTTTGGGCAGCACCTCGGCCTGGGTGTCCAGATTCAAAGTCGGAACAGTCTGTTTCGATCCTCTGCCTTCTCCCGGCACTACCGCGCCGCTCAAAACATAAGGGCGGCCAAGCATCCGGCAGGCAGAGGATACGTCCCCCGCCTCGATCGACCGGCGAATCTCACTGCTCGATATCACCCGCTTGCGCCACACCACAGGCTCGATAATTTCAGTCTCGAAGCTGTAGCGGTCACCCAATTCCTCGAGCGCCCCAGCATCGCCCATAGCGCGCTTGCCAAAATGGAAATTCGCGCCCACCAGCACGGCCCGTGCCTTGAGTTTGTCCACCAAAATCTCACGCACAAAGTCCTCAGGGCCGAGCGCCGCGATCTCGGGCGTGAACGGCAGAATCAGGATCTCATCGATCCCCTCGTGCAGAATCCAGCCGGCGCGCACTTCCATCGTCGTCAGCAAGCGGGGTGCGCTCGCTGGCGCGACCAGTCTTGCAGGGTGCGGATCGAAGGTGAGCACCGCCGATTTCCAGCCTTCTTCGCGCGCCGCTGCTATCACCCGCCGCAATATTTGGCGATGCCCGCAATGCACTCCGTCAAAGTTGCCGATGGTAATCGCACATGGACCGAACGTGGCCGGCGTCTCGGCAAGGCTCCGATAAATCATGCTGGACGCTCTTCCACGTCAATCTTCAGCCCGTCATACGCCAGCCGGACATGGGGCGGCAATCGCTCTTCGGTGCAGGCGTGTCCCAGATCGTGGCAGATGTGTGTGAAGAAGGCTCGCTTCGGCCCCAACTTTTCCACCGATTCGAGCGACCTCTGCACCGTCGAGTGCGTAGGGTGCGGCTTATGCCGCAGCGCGTCCAGGAACAAAACATCCAGGCCGCTCAGCAGTTCCATGGACTCTTCCGGAATATCGCTGTGATCGGTCAGATACGCCGCATCGCCGAAGCGAAAACCGTATACTGTACCTCTTCCATGACTGAGCCGGATCGGGGTGAAATCGAGTCCGAAAAGATCGATCGGCGCGCCATCGAAAGTATGCGTCACGAGGCGCGGCCGCGACGACTGCGTGTCCGCTTCGTCGAATATGTACCGAAACGTCAGCCGCAGTGCCCCGATAGTCTCTTGCGATCCGTAAATCGGAATCACACCACCCTGCCGGTAGTTGAACGGCCGCACGTCATCCAAACCCATCACATGATCGGCATGCGAGTGCGTAAACAAAATCGCGTCTACACGTTCTATCTCGGATCGCAGCGCCTGGTAGCGAAAGTCGGGCGTCGTATCGATCAGCACGCCGCGATCGCCATATTTGATATGGATCGATGGCCGCAAGCGCCGATCTCTAGGATCTTCCGAGTGGCACACTGCGCAGCGGCACCCGATCATCGGCACTCCCACGCTGGTGCCTGAACCGAGCACCGTAATCCGGATGGAATCCGTACTAGATGGCACTATGCGCCGGCCTGTTCTTCCTTGGATTCACCTTCGGGCTTCGACTCGCCCTCGGGAACGGCCTTCGTTTCACTTTCTGGAACCGCCTTCGTCTGCTGCTCCGTCGTGGACTTCTTTTCCATCGCCTGCACGAACCGGAAACGCAGCTCCGTGAGCGCATTCTCCACCAGGCGTTGCTCCTCCATCGTCACATTGCCGCGGGTCTTTTCCTGCAGCATGGCAAGCAGGTCGATGCTATGGCGCGCTACACGGAAGTCGGGCGCGGGACGATCCTTTTCTTCTCCAAAATGAAACATGCCGAGGTGCATCTCAGTTTGCGCCTTTAGCGAAAGGATTAAGAATTCAAACGTTGCCGGGGGAAGTGGATATTCTTGTTCGCTCATCCTAACCCCATTTTAACCGGGGAAACACCCGATATTGCATCCATCCAAAATTTTGATTGGACCGCAAAGCCCTTTTTCGTCTACTCTCGAATTGTAAGACTTGCCTCGTGGGCGCAGGCTTGCCCGTGAGGTTCTAACAGTAGTCCTCGAAGACATCTTTCATTCCTCGGTGAAGTTTTCCTGACGCCAGTCCTGTGCTGCGCCGAAATGCCTTTGTTTAAGCATGTCCGCGCGTACGGCGTTCAGGCCCCAACATCACAACCAAAGACTTGAAAGGAGTCTATCAATATGAATGCTCGATTTCTCAAGACACTATCCGTCCGCGCCGCCCTGCTATTGGGCGGTTTGAGCGCGCTCTCGCTGGCTGCTCTCGCGCAGTCGCCCATCGCCAGGGCCAACGTTCCGTTTGAGTTTGCGGCCGGGGGCGCCATGCTGCCAGCCGGTGAATATACCCTCGATGTAGCGGATCTTTCAGGAGTGCTTTTGCTGCATGGTGCGTCCGGCAATTCCGTGGCGCTTCTGACGACGTCTTCAGGGGCCATTTCCAACACGTCCACAGCAAAGCTGACTTTTGAGCGACGCGATGGCACGGCGTATCTGTCGTCCGTGGAGTGGCCGGGCGAAACCGTTCAGGTGATGTCTGTGTTTAAGCACGTCACCAAAGGAGCAGTCGCAGCGGCAATTCACTAACCACCAGCCACTTTCTTCCCTGTGTGCAGCCGGCTCCCATAAAGGGCCGGCTTTTTGTTTTGCGGCGCTCTCGCTCCGGGCGGTCTTGCTAAACTTGAATTTTCCACCCGCTTCTCGATGCCACAAGATCCGATCACAACTGGAGAACGATTTGAGCGCCTGGTCGGTATTATGCAGCAGCTGCGAGCGCCTGGCGGCTGCCCGTGGGATCGCGAACAAAACTTCGACACCATCAAACCTTATCTGCTCGAAGAGACGTACGAGGTCTTCGACGCCATAGATCAGCGCGATTGGTCCGGCCTGGCTGAAGAACTGGGGGATCTTATGCTGCAAGCCGTCTTTTTCGCGCAAATGGCTTCTGAAGAAGGCAGATTCCGCATCGATGACTCGCTGGACGCCATCTCGGAAAAGCTAATCCGCCGCCATCCACATATTTTCGGTGATGGCACGGCAAAAACTTCTGACGATGTGAAGCGCCGCTGGGACGAGATCAAGGCGGATGAAAAACGGGACAAAGGAAAGCCCCAGCTGAGCCGATTAGATTCGGTGCCGCACAAGCTTCCGGCTTTAGTGGAAGCACAGCAAATCAGTTCCAAAGCTGCGGCCGTGGGCTTCGATTGGGAAAATCCCGGGCAGGTTCTTGAAAAACTGGACGAAGAGCTGCTCGAGTTAGCGGAGGCGCGTGTAGGCGGCACGCCGGCCGAAATTGAGGGTGAAATAGGCGATCTGCTGTTCGTCCTTGTGAATCTGGCACGCTTCTTCAAAGTGGATCCCGAGCAGGCTCTGCGAAAAACCAATGCGAAGTTTCGCAAACGTTTTGCCTTCGTCGAAAGCAAGGCCACGTTGCCGGGCGCAACCATCGAAGAAATGGAGGCGCTGTGGCAGGAAGCCAAGGCGCAGGAATGATCGATTTCGATATCCGGCCGCTTACCGAGCGCGAGGATTTGAAGTCTGTGGTCCGCTTGCAGCGCCAGATCTGGGGTTTCGAAGATGTCGATCTGATTCCGCTGCGGCTGTTCGTCGTTGCATCGAAAATTGGCGGACAGGTCTACGGGGCATTCGATGGCGAGCTGTTGATCGGCTTCTGCATGGCCATTCCCGGTCTTAAGCCCGGCGGAAAAACATATCTGCATAGCCACATGCTTGGAGTTCTCCCCGAGTACCGAAATTCTGGCATCGGCCGTATCCTCAAAGTGACTCAGCGGAACGACGCCATCGCCCGTGGCATCGACCTTATCGAGTGGACCTTCGATCCACTCGAACTCAAGAACGCGTTTTTTAATATGGAGCGGCTGGGTGCGATTGTGCGCCGTTATGTGCCCAATCAATACGGCACCACCAGCAGTCCGTTGCATGGCGGTCTGCCCACCGACCGTTGTATTGCGGAGTGGTGGATCTCCAGCCCGCGAGTAACCACACGTTTGGCCGGCGGGTACTTCGCGCACTATCCCGCTGAAGCGCGCATCGCCATTCCATCCGATATCGCCACCATCCGCGCCAATGATCCCGCGTCTGCCAGACAGATACAGCAAAAAGCCTGCGAGCAGCTTTGCGCCGCATTCGATCGGGGGCTGGCGGTAATTGGTTTTGAGAAATCTGAGGAAGCCGGCACGTATTTATTAGGACAATGGGAATCCGCTTAGATCGCATTACGCTGCGCGAAATCCGCATGCCGCTGGTGCATTTCTTCGAGACCAGCTTCGGCCGAACCACCGAGCGCCGGATCATTCTGGTGGAAGTTTCAAGCGACGGAATCTCGGGGTGGGGCGAGGTTACTTGCGGCGAGAACCCGTTTTACAACGAAGAATGGACCGAATCGGCTTGGCTGATCTTGCGCGATTATGTTGCGCCGCGCGTCATCCGTCACGATTTTGAGACGGCAGCTGATGTCGGGCCGCGCAGTGCGCATATTCGAGGACATTTGATGACGCGGGGCGGCCTGGAAGTCGCGGTTTGGGATCTCGAAGCGAGGATGCTCGGAAAACCGCTGTACCAACACATCGGAAGCGGAGCGCGACGCGAGATTCCGTGCGGCGTTTCCATCGGCATCCAGGATTCCGTCCCGCAGCTTTTACAAAAGATTGAAACCGAACTCGCGGCCGGTTATCAGCGCATTAAGATGAAGATCAAGCCCGGCTGGGACGTGGAGGTAGTGCGGGAAGTCCGCAAACGATTCCCCGACATCCTGCTCATGACGGACGCCAACTCGGCCTACACGCTGGCCGATGCACAGCGCCTGAAATGTTTGGACGAATTCAATCTCATGATGATTGAGCAACCGCTCGCGCATGACGAAATCATCGACCACGCAAAGCTGCAAGCCCAGATCAAAACGCCCATCTGTCTGGATGAATGCATCCGGTCGGCGCATCAAGCCGAACAAGCCATCGCGATGGACGCTGGGCGTATCATCAATATCAAGTTGGGCCGCGTGGGCGGTTTTGCAGAAGCGAAACACGTTCACGATGTAGCGCAGGCCGCCGGGATTCCGGTTTGGTGCGGCGGCATGCTGGAATCCGGTATCGGGCGCGCTCACAATATCGCTCTCGCCACGCTCCCAAACTTCACCCTACCGGGCGATGTCTCGGCCAGCAAGCGTTACTGGTCGCGCGACATCATTCAACCTCCCGTCGAAACAACTGCGCGCGGAACCATCGCGGTTCGCGACGACCCCGGCTTCGGCTACGAACTCGACCGCGATTTCCTCAACTCCATCACCGTCCGCCAGGAATCAATAGCCTAAATGTCGGAGTTCGTCGAGCTCCTGAAGACGAACCGGAACTATCGCTACACATGGTCCGGCCAAGTGGTGAGCGAGATCGGCGATCATTTCAACAACGTCGCTGTCTTCGCCCTGGCGCTCGCCAACACACGTTCCGGACTGGTGGTCACGGGCATCATGCTTTCGCGCGCCATCCCCGCCGTGATGGCCGGGCCGGTGGCCGGCGTCCTTCTCGATCGATTGGACCGCAAGCGCATCATGATCGCAAGCGACCTAATCCGGGCCGTGGTGGCGATCGGATTTATCCTCGCGATCCCGCGCTCCGACACCTGGCTGCTGTATTTGCTCAGCGCTCTTCTGATGGCCGCTTCGCCCTTCTTCACCAGCGGACGCTCCGCCATCTTGCCCAGCATCGCGAGCAAAGAAGAGCTGCACACTGCTAACTCGCTCACGCAAACCACGCAATGGATGACCTTGACCATAGGTGCATTTCTGGGCGGCACCAGCGTCACGCAGTTTGGCTATAAGTGGGCATTCACGTTTAACGCTCTTTCGTTCCTGTTTTCGGCGGCGTGCATCTCTCGACTGCGAACCGGACGCGGCGGTTTTCGCGCGGAACACACGGCTCTCACTGAGGATAAAGTGGTGCGCCCCTGGCACGAATACACGGAAGGGCTGCGCTACATGAAAGCATCTCCGTTGATCCTCGGACTTGCACTGGTAGGTATCGGATGGGCTTCGGGCGGCGGCGCGGCACTGATCCTGTTCAGCCTTTTTGGCGAATTGGTTTTCAATCGTGGACCAGCAGGTATCGGATATCTGTGGGCGGCGGCCGGCGTAGGCTTACTAGTAGGCGGAGCATTCGCGCACTGGCTGGGCAAGCGGATCTCATTCGAAGCCTACAAGCGCACCATCAGCATTTGCTACGTCATCCACGGCGGATCGTACGTGATTTTCAGCCAGATGCGTAATTTTCAACTGGCGTTGTTATTCCTCGCGCTTTCTCGATCCGCCATCGCGGTCAGCTCGGTGCTCAACATGTCGCAACTACTGCGGCACGTCTCCAACGAATTTCGCGGCCGCGTCTTTGCGACCATGGAGACGATGCAATGGTCCACGATGATGCTTTCGATGGCGGGCGCCGGAGTGGCGTCCCAAACCTGGAGCCCGCGATCGATCGGCGTCGTTTCCGGCCTGTTGAGCTCCAGCACCGCGTTCTTCTGGCTATGGGCCAACTGGACGGGCCGCCTGCCTGAGCCTGCGCGCGAGGGCGTGGAGCCCGAAGAGATCGAAGTACACGGCGACCCGGTGGTCTAGATGGAAGCCAAAACAATACTCGTCACCGGAGGCGCCAAACGGATTGGACGCGCCATCGCGATCCGGCTGTATCAGGCCGGTTATCGAGTGGCCATCCATTATGGCGGCTCAGAGAAAGAAGCGCGCGCGACAGCCGAAGAGTGTGGATCGGCGCCGGTGTTTCAGGCCGATCTGGAAAAAGTAGACGATATCAAGCGCCTATTCGGCGACGTGGAACAGCGCCTTGGTGCGCTTTATGGCCTCGTGAACAACGCCGCGCGCTTTCGCCGCCGCGACCCCTTGGAACTCACCGAAGCCGATTGGGATTTCATCCACAGCGTGAATCTGAAAGCTACATTTTTCTGTTGCCAGCAAGGGGCGCTATTGATGAAAAAGTCAGGCGCGGGACGCATCGTGAACATGAGTTCACTGGGCGGCATCCGGCCTTGGGAAATGTACGCGCATTACTGCGCCTCGAAGGCAGGAGTGATTATGTTGACGCGCGCGCTGGCCAAGGCCTTTGCCCCGGAGATCAGCGTGAATTCCGTGGCCCCCGGAGTGATTCTTGCTTCGAGCGAAGATCCTCGCGCGCAAGACCTGATCGCAGCCACGCCAGCCAAGCGCTCGGGCACACCAGAAGAAATCGCCGACGCGGTGCTCTACTTCATCAACGCGTCGAACTTCGTGACCGGCCAAGTGCTGGCCGTCGACGGTGGGCTAAGCCAGCGCTGAGCGCTTTATTCGACGGTAACCTTGGTGCCCTTGGAAGCGTGCTTCGACAGATGATCGATGCGAGCGTCCAACATGCTTCGCATCCCTTTGAGCATTTCGATGCGGGCATTGCGAAAATGCTCGCGCGTGTTCTGCGGCCAGACGTGATCCATCATCGCCTCGATTTGCGGCGCCGCAATGTCGCAGAAGAAACAACCTCCGCGCGCATGCTGGTGAGGGCTGCCCTGGGATTCATCCATTTAGACCTCCTTCATCTCCACTGTTAACATCTTATTCTCTAATGAAGCCGCGTGGGAGTGAGCGAGGCCATCGACGTTGGCAGACCGATGTGCCGCCGCAGCGTTCCTATCTCGACCACCAGTTCGTCGCCTTTCTTGAACAGCCCGATCTCGCCCTTCACCGCGAATGGCAGCCGGAGCCGCACTTCATAATGCGAGTTGCGCTTCTCGAACGTATAGGGCGCTTCGGTGCGCACCACCTGGGCTGGATCTTCTTTCTCGCCATAGAGCACATTGGCAAGTTCGATTAAGCGTTCGCGCCCCAGCACCTCGTGCGTGAACAAAGGCACGCGCTTCATCGCCACCGGGTCGAAATATTCTTCGATCTCATCCAGGATCTTGGCCTGCGACGCCCGCCATTGGTCGAACCACGTGTCCGTCACCGCTTCCGGCAGCACGCGATTGACGATGATGGAGTCCACAGTCAGGCCGTGCAGCGAAAAATAGACAAAGGCGCGCTGCGTCTCGCGCAGCACCATCTTCTCGGGATTGGTCACCAACCGAACGCTGGTAATTTTCGGATTTTCCAGCAGCTCCGCAATGCCATCCAATCGCCCGAACAGCTCCTGGATGTTGCCGAAGTAGCTATCGGGCGGAAGTTCGACCGGCGAAATCCGATTCGCCACCGGCCGCACGGCTTTAAGGATTCCGCGCTGGAATGGAAAAACGTGCTTCATGTACCATTCGAGCGTGGTCGGCATGCTGACGAAACGCATGGACTCGGCGGTGGGCGCGCAATCGAGCACGATCACCTGGTAGCTGCCTTCGCGCCGGTACTGGTTGACGTACATCATCGCGCTCAGTTCTTCCATGCCCGGCAGAATGGCCAGCTCTTCGGCCTCCACGTCGCTGATACCGGTAGTCCGCAGGACGGAAACCACGTAGGTGGAAATCTCGCGCCAGTGCCGCTTGATCTCCTTCTGGATGTTTACTTCCTGGATGGAGAGAAACTGGTCGATCGGCAGCGGATCGTTGGCTCGGGCCTGGAACAGGCTGCTTTCCAGATCGAATGCGTCGGCCAGGCTATGGGCCGGATCGACGCTCATCACCAGGGTGCGGTAGCCGAGCCGTGAAAGTTGCAAACCGGTGGCCGCAGCAATACTGGTCTTGCCCACGCCTCCTTTGCCGCTGAAAAGAAGGATGCGCATGGAACCATAGTAAAGAATTCAGAAGACAGAATTCAGAATCGCGGAAGCCAGAAGGCAGGCGGGGCGACGAACCACTTGCTCCATTCTGGATTCTGAATTCCGGATTCTGACTTCTGGATTCCGCCTTACCCGGTACTAAGGTCCGAAATAGTTTCAAACCCCGGCCCCACGCTTCGATAAGGGAACTGTGAGCCGATTCCTGGACAACGCCGCGCAGATCATGGACGCTGCTGAGAGCGCTGTTCAGGCAGGCCACACTCCCACGGATATGACCATTCTTATCACCGCCGAGGGGGGAATTCGCATGGTGGCCGATTCGGATTGGCCGCTCGATTCCCTGCAAGCGCTCCACGGCGCGAAAATGGCCTACCGGGTGAGCCAGAGCGCGTCCATTGTGCGCGTAGAGGGTCGGGCAGATTCTCGCACTTGTTTGTTCGAAACCGCAAGGCCTGAACGGGCCGCCCGCCTTCTGCTTAATAGTTCGCCCAGCTATTGGACCGGTTCCCGCCTACTGCCGGCCGCGCAAGTTTAACGCATCCCGAAAGTGCGTCACCGCCAGTGGCGCGTCAAACACCACGTTCACGACATCGAAACGAACTTGCTCCCACGCAACCTCCGCATGCCGCGCGTATTCCCTGGCAGCCCGAATGAGACTGGATTGCTTCTGTAGCCCTATGGCCCGGTCCGGCGCTCCATATTCGGCGCTCATCCTGGACTTCACTTCGACGAACACCAACATACCAGCCTCCCAGCCGATCAAGTCCACTTCACCCCCGCCTGATGCCATGCGGTAGTTGCGATCAACGATTGTGAAACCCGCGCGCTGTAAGTAGCGCTGAGCGATATCTTCTCCGCGCGCGCCCAGCGCATGATCGGCGGCCATATGCCGTTTGCGGCCATTGTGGCGGACAAGGTCGGCGAATTTGTAGAGCTTGCGAAGCATCATCGACACCCATTGAAAGAGTGGGCTGCAGAATCCGAGGATCTCCGGTAATCTACTTACCAACTTGCCGGTCGATCAGGACCACCGCCGAATTCTCACGCAGCCGGTCGAAAACAATCTGCTTTCCGTCCGGGGTAATATCGAACGTCCGCATGGTAGCGCGATCCGTCAGACGGGTAAGTCTCCGCGTCTTCATCGTCGTGAGGTCGAGCAGCCAGAAATCCTGCCAGGGAGTAGCTTCCATCGCCTGCATGAAAATGAGGCCACGGCCATCCGGCATGAACCGCAGCCGTTCACCGTCGCGTTGCGTACGAATTTCGGGCATCTTCACGGGAGTTCCGTCCGGACGAGCCGCCAGCAGCGGCGCCAAAGTGAAGACGTTGGGCCCGGCGTATGCGATCAGCAACCCATCCGGAGACCACACTGGATTCCGTCCAACTTTGGTTGTAAGTCGAACCGGTTTACCACCAGCGACTGGGATCTTGAACAATCCCGCTCCTTCCCCGTCATTTCCGCCCGTAACGATCCAGTTTCCGTCCGGCGACCAGTCCGCGGACCCCTCTACGTCGATCTTCGGCGCGATCACGCTGGAGGGTTTCCGAAGAGACGGTAACGCGCGACTGGCGTCTGGCGCGTGGATGGCTGCTGGCGGAGGTCGGTAAAGCGGTCTGATTCATTCCTTCAAGGCGCGCGTCTTCCAGACTGTGCGGAAGTTCGCGGGCAAGTCTAGCGGATCGCCTTTGAAGAAGAACGTGGCTACTCCGGGCAGGTTGTGGACCACGATCCGCTCCCTGGTCACAGTCGATAGGGTGCGCGGGTTCTCCGCGCCATTATTGCCGGCGGACAGCGTCAGCTCCACGCCTGGCACGCGATCGATTCCGGCCAGATCGGCGTCAAAGATATGCCGCATTCCCTCCACTTCCACTTCGGTGAACTCGATACCGACTACGAAGTAGACAAATGGATCTGTGTAGCGCTCCATGCGGCGAATCCGCCCACGCACAGGCGATCCGGCTGGGATCACCACGGCGTGTTTATCTTTCACGTCTCCAGCGACGACGCCATCAATAAGCGTTCCGACCACCAGATCGCTCGAGACGCGGCTGCGAAGCTTCACGGCAACCTGCAATCCACCCGGAAGCCGGCGCAAAGTATTGTCGAGTGAGAAGGCTCCGAAGCGAGCCTGCTGGCCTTCCGTGGTTGCATTGAAGTCGATCGTGCTTTCAGCGCCGAACACACGGCACTGAGTGAACGCGACTTGATCGTGGCTGATCTCACCCGAATTCTTCACCAGTTGAACATCTGCCGTCTCGGGCAGCAAAACCGTCACCTGATTGGTGAGTAGGGTTCGCCCATAATTCACGCTCATGTTTAATCTGGAAATGGGCAAGCTTGGTGGAATGGCGTCGGCATTCAGTTCCAGGCGGGTCACATCATAGGTCTGTGGGTCCACCCAAAACGAACCCTTTAAACCAACGCTGCCGGATCCTTCGAGTATCTGAATTGTTTGTCCGCTGAAAGCCGGGCTGAGCTGATAATCGTAGCGCGCGAGGCTGCGACCCGCGACGTCCTCTTCGCCTTTGTAGCTCGTAGTAGCGTACCCGTTTAGCAGGATGTCTTTGAGGTAGAGTCCGAAGAGGCCGTTACCAAGCATGCCGCTGCCAGCATACGTCAGCGGTGGTTGCTCGGAAAACTTTCGATCGCCCGGCGAGGCAAACAGCTCCTGGTCGCCGGTGGTGAGAACCTCCAAGCGAACGGTATCGAGAGGATGCATCTTACCTTGGGACTGCCCCGAGTTTTGGGACTTCCCCACTTCGCGCTGTACGGTCTCGAGACATGTGATGCCGGCAAGACGCTGGAGCTCCTGTTTGACGTGATTCTCGGCTCGCGATAGAAGCAGAATTCCGGGAGGCAGGTCTTGCCCGCTGGCGATGCAGGCGAGCATCAAACCGGCAAGCGTTAGGGATCTGCGCTTCATGACGGTGTCGACGGGCATTCTACATCACAGGTCTGACCGAAAATGATAGCCTGACATCACACCATGTTTTGGGACGCGCTGTGGCTGGACTTCCGATACGCGATTCGGAGCTTCGGCAAGAGTCCCGCGTTCCTTGCAACAGCTGTAGTCACGCTTGCCCTCGGCATTGGGGCAAATACCGCGGTGTTCACGGTAGTTCGTGCCGTATTACTCAAGCCGCTTGAATTTCGGGATCCCGATGCGCTGGTGTTCCTATCCGTGGATAATCCAAAACGAAATTCGCGGCTCAACGACCACTTTTCTCTGACAGAGTTCGAACAGATGCGAGCGGGAGCGAAATCCTTTGCAGACATCGGCGCATATGGCGCGAATCCTGAAAACGTGTCGCTTTCAAATGGTCGAAATTCGCCGGAGGCGCTCAAGGCGGCGCGGATGTCGTCCAACATCCTCGATGTCATCGGTATCCGGCCCATCCTGGGCCGCACTTTTCTCGCGGAGGAAGAGAAGCGCGGTGGTCCCGATGTGGCGATGATCAGTGCCGGCCTTTGGAAACGCCGATTCGGAGCCGATCCCACCATTGCAGGCAAGACAGCAACACTCGACGCGAAACTGGTCACGATTGTGGGCGTGCTTCCAGCCGGATTCGAATTTCCCTTTGCGGACGTCGACGTGTGGCTGCCGCGACCCTCGGAGTGGTCTGTCCTGCCTCAGCGATTCTGGAATATACCTCTTTTGACCTGTGTTGCACGGCTGAAACCAGGAGTTCCGCTCGACCAAGCACGCGCGGAAATGCAGGTTTTTCATTCCCGCTATACGAAGGCGCATCCGGCGCTGCTAATGGAAAACAACGGCGCCATCAAAGTGGAGTGGTTCAGGGATCGGTTGGTAGAGAATGTTCGAGCCATGCTTTGGATGCTGCTGGGCGCCGTAACATTTGTCTTGTTGATTGCCTGCGCCAACGTCGCTACGTTGCTGGTCGCGCGATCCGTGGCGCGCTCGCACGAACTCGCGGTCCGAGCGGCCCTCGGCGCGGGGCGTGGACGGCTAATGCGTCAGCTATTGGCTGAAAGCCTGGCGTTATCCATCGTTGGCGGAGCGTTGGGCGTTCTGGTGGCGAGATGGGCGCTGAGTGGCATTCTGGCTGTGGGCAGCTTGAATCGAGCTTCGGGCAACGCCCTGTTTCTACCGGGGAGCAGTGACATCCGGCTAGACGGCACGGTTCTGGGATTCACACTACTCGTCTCGCTGGTCACCGGCATTCTGTTTGGCCTGCTGCCGGCGCTTCAAGTTTCGCGGCCCGAACTTGCGGATGCACTACGGGAGCGCGGAGAAGGAAAGACGTCTTCCGGGCGCGGCTTGTTCGGCGTGAGCGTTCGTTCGATTTTAGTCTCGGCGCAAATCGCGCTTTCGGTGGTGTTATTAATCGGCGCAGCTCTTCTGCTGGAGAGTACCGCGCGGCTGCATTCGGTGGACCCCGGATTTCGGGCTTCGAATCTGCTGAGCATGCGAATCTCGCTGCCGGGAAATCGATATGACACCGATCAGAAGCGCTGGGCGTTTTTTGCGGAACTCATGCGCCGTACCGAAGCATTGCCGGGTGTGAGCGCAGCCGGTGTCGCGTTATCGCTTCCAACTACGACTACAAATATCGGCACCGACATCGAGGTAGAAGGACAACCACACTTTGCCCCGCAAGATCTACCGATCGCCCAGGCACAGAGCGTCACGCCCGATTACTTTCGCGCCATGGGCGTGCCATTACTGCGAGGTCGCGGATTCGTCCCTGCGGACGACCGCCCCGGCGCCCGTCCCGTCGTGATTATCAACGAAAGCTTCGCGCGCCGATTTTGGCCGCAGTATCCCCGTGGTATCGATCCCATCGGGAAGCACGTGGGTGAGGCTTTAGACCGCGTCCGGCTCGAAATTGTCGGTATCGTCGGCGATGTGCACGAACGCGCGATGGCTGTCGACGCGACGCCCGAGTTCTACGTTCCGTCCATTGTCCATCCGCTGCAGACGGCATGGCTCGCGGTGCGTACTGATGGCGATCCTTTGCGGATGACTAACTCCCTTCGCGCAGAACTATTGGCAATGGATCGCGATCAGGCCGTCTCAGAGGTTCGCAGTATGGAAACGTTGCTCGATCTCGCCATGGGACAGCGGCGGCTTACTATGGCTTTGCTTGCTGTATTCGCCGGCGTCGCGCTCCTTCTGGCGTTGGTGGGCGTATACGGAATCACAGCATATTCGGTCACGCAACGAACCCAAGAGGTAGGAATTCGACGAGCATTGGGAGCACGCGAAATTGACATCTAGCAGCTAGTGCTGATTCAGAGCTTGGCGATCGCACTGGCAGGCGTGAGCATCGGCGTTGCTGGAGCATTCGCGCTCACACGCATGTTAAAGGAATTTCTGTTCCAAGTCAGTGCGACCGATCCTATTGTCTTCGGTACCGTGGCGCTGTTGTTTCTAGCCGTAGCATTGGCTGCCAGTCTAATACCTGCCATCCGCGCCTCACGTGTGGATCCCATGACGGCTCTCCGGGTGGGCTGAAATAGCCCGAGAAATCGTCGCGCAAGAACTGTCCTAACATAGGATGGTCCATGAGCCTTCTCAGCCGCGTGGTTGGCCGTCTTTGCCGATTGCCTGCCCCGGTTACTCGCCGCCTTGCCACCGAACCGCTTCGTATTCCCATGCGCGACGGAGCGGAATTATTGGCAGACCGCTACTACTCTCGCGGTGGCTCGGCACAGCCAACACTGCTCATACGAAGCTGCTACGGGCGAGGGACCTTATTCAAAGTAATCGTCGTGTTGTTCGCGGAGCGTGGGATGCAGGTGATTGTTCAAAGCTGCCGCGGCACCGAGGGATCGCAAGGGACATTTCGACCGTTCTTCGACGAGCAGAACGACGGCGAGGATACGGTGAAATGGATGGAGCGCCAGCCCTGGTTTTCCGGCGAGCTCGCCCTTTGGGGCATCAGCTACCTCGGCAATACGGCCTGGGCCATAGCGAATTCCGGCGTCAAAGTCACAGTGAAAGCCATTGGTCTGCACGTGACACTCAGCAACTTCCGAGACCGGACGTACGCTTTTGGCGGATTCACGTTGTTAAGCTGCATCGAGTGGACGGCCACCATGCTGGGCGTAATTCGAACCAGCGGCAAGGGTCCGCTGGCTGCTCTGATGAACGCGCGAAAAACGAGGCCCCTCACCGCGCAAGCAATCGAGACGATTCCTGTGCGAAAGGCCGATCGCGTCCTTACCCCCGAGGGTGTTTCCTGGTGGCAAGACTGGATGGATCACGCCGAGCCCAACGATCCCTGGTGGGACGCAATCGATTATGGCCACGCGGCCGAGACCATTCCCGCAACCGTGATGGTGGCTGGTTGGTATGACATCTTCCTGCCATGGCAGCTAAAAGATTTCATGGCTGCACAAGGTGCCGGCAGGGATGTTCGTATCGTCATCGGTCCCTGGATGCACGCGGCGGTTGGTGGGATGGCGGAATCCCTTCGCCAAAGCATTGCTCTGTTTCAAGAGCAATTCAGTATAGCTTCAGGCAAAGCGGGCGACACCCCACGGTCCCCGGTACGGCTCTTCCTGATGGGGGCGAATGAGTGGCGCGAATATCCATCTTGGCCCATTCCGAACAGCACGAATAGGACGTATTTCTTAGATGCCGGCGGCGTTCTCGCATCCGGACCGCCAGCGTCGGAGAACACAAGCACGTTTGACTACGATCCAGCCCATCCCACGCCATCGTTGCATGGGCCGACGCTCGGAGGTCGAAGCGGTTCGGGCGACATGGCCGAACTGGAGGGCCGTTCTGACGTATTGATCTTCAACACGGAACCTTTGACGGCGGATTTGGACGCGATTGGCCCGATCGCCGGCGAAATATTCCTGCGGTCAAATACAGAGCATACGGATCTATATCTGTGCCTGTGCGATGTAACGCCGAGCGCTCGTTCGAGTAATGTCTGCGATGGCTATACGCGGTTGCGGCCTGAGCTTGCAGTGGCCGGGCGATCGATGGCTGACGTCGGTTCCCGCAAGGTGCATGTCGAGTTTTGGCCAACTGCCTATCGATTTCGCCGCGGACATCGCATCCGGGTGATCGTCGCCAGTGGAGCCCATCCGCGGCACGCACGCAACCTTGGCGGCGATGAATCGCTCGGTGATGCTCAGACCATGGTGATCGCCCACCAAGAGATTTTGCATGGTCCCGGGCATCGGTCGGCGATAATACTTTCGGTGCAGCCGACTTGAAATTGGTTCCGGTTGTCCATGCGCTATACTGGGCGTTCCTAAGCACCCAACCCACTTTTTCAGGAGATCGACAATGAGTCTACGCATCAATGACGAAGCCCCAAATTTTTCCGCCGAGACCACACAAGGCAATATCAAGTTCCACGAATGGATCGGCGATGGTTGGGCAGTGTTGTTTTCGCATCCCAAAGACTTTACACCGGTCTGTACGACGGAGTTGGGCTATATGGCGGGGCTGGAACCGGAATTCGCAAAACGAAACTGCAAGATCATCGGACTGAGCGTCGATCCAGTGGGCAGCCACAGCAAATGGAAAGCGGATATTGAAGAGACCCAAGGCCACGCGGTGAATTACCCGATGATCGGCGACCCAGAACTGAAGGTTGCAAAGCTCTACGACATGCTCCCAGCGGATGCTGGTGAAACTTCAGAAGGCCGCACTGCGGCAACCAATGCCACCGTGCGCACGGTGTTTGTGGTTGGGCCAGACAAGAAAATCAAACTCATGCTCAGCTATCCCATGAGCACGGGACGCAACTTCGACGAGGTGCTGCGCGTGTTGGATTCGATGCAGCTTACCGCCAAGCACAAGGTTGCCACACCGGTGAACTGGAAGCAGGGCGACGATGTGATCATCCTTCCCGCAGTGACGGAAGAAGAAGCCAAGCAGAAATACCCGGGCGGCTGGAAATCGCCGAAGCCGTATCTGCGGATCGTCCCACAGCCTAAGTAAACCCCGCGCGCGGTCCCAAAAAACGATCTGAGCGTAGTAAAATTTTGGACGAGATCACCACGTGAATTCGAAGCTTTGTCTGCTTGTACTGTACTGGGGGCTGCTGGCCTCGACGCCAGGAATGGCGCACCACTCTTTCGCCGCGGAGTATGATCGCGCCAAAGTGATCAAAGTGAGCGGCACGGTGACGAAATTCGATCTTTCCAATCCGCATTCGTGGATTTACGTTGACGTCAAAGATGCCAATGGGGCGGTTGTGAACTGGGCTTTCGAAACCGGATCCGCGGGGGTGTTATACAAGCGAGGATTCCGTAAGGACACTTTGCAGCCTGGCATGATGATCACCATTACCGGCTTTGGGGCCAAAGACAATTCGAATACGGCCGATGCGCAGGAGTTGACCATGCCGGATGGAACGGTGAAGACGTTGGGTACGGAAAATAATCCTGGCTAGAAGAATTCTCAAAGGAGACTTAGCCCGGTGAACGTTCGCTTCTTTCTCTTGGTGGCACTGGCCGCAGGGCTTTTGCCTTCCGCCTTCGCGCAGGCCGATGCCGGCAAGGCGCCACGCACGCCAGACGGCAAACCTGACCTGCAAGGCATTTGGGAAACGCGCAATGCTGCGTCATTCGACGTCAGCGAGATCGCCGAAGGACACGAGATTCCTTACTTGCCCGCGGCGCTGGATAGAGAACAAAAGGGCCCGCGCGTCGATCCGATCATCCATTGCATGATGCCGGGAGTGCCGCGCATCAGTTATATGCCGTTCCCGATCCAGATACTGCAGCGTGCCGGCGTGGTGATTTTCATGTACGAGTACTTGCATGACATCCGGTATGTGACGACAAACTCCCGCCTGCATCTGGACGGGATCGATTTTGCCATGGGCGATTCGGTGGGCCATTGGGAGGGCGATACCCTGGTGGTGGATGTGACCGATTTCAACGATAAAACCTGGCTGGATTCGGCGCGGCACACGCACAGCGATCAGTTGCATGTGGCGGAGCGCTACACGCGCGTGGGCCCAAATACGATCAGCTACGAGGCCACGATCGAA
>Ga0210383_10001552_pt1 | contig 20978 bp, 20 predicted proteins | sample IncBWC14OmetaG_FD_160072 | JGI IMG/M metagenome (GOLD analysis project Ga0210383, IMG submission 160072) | Forest soil microbial communities from Barre Woods Harvard Forest LTER site, Petersham, Massachusetts, United States - Inc-BW-C-14-O ... | reverse complement strand
TGTTTTGCAGTGTATGAAGGGAACTCGGGAGGATGTTTTCAGGAATATCGACCAGTGGCTGGATGATGTTGATGCACCAAATGTTCTCTGGCTCAGCAGCAGCCCCGGGGCCGGTAAATCAACCATTGTGTCCAGCTTGGTATCTAGACTGACCAGGCGATGGTGGCTTGGTTCCAGCTTTTTCTTCAAACAAGGAGATGTCACGCTGAGTGATCCTGCCGCACTATGGCGTACTGTAGCCTATGATTTGGCTGAATCTAATCCTACTTTTGCCAAAATCTTGATTTGTGTTTTACAGCAGAAGGAGGTAGATACTAGGAGGCCAGACATTGCCTCGCATTTCCAGTATCTCATTCTGGAGCCATTGAAGGAGACTTATGACTGTTCCCCACCCTACACCATCCCCACCATTCTAGTTGATGCCTTAGACAAATGCAATTCTGACCACTCCCAAGCAGCGCAATGGAAGGTCCTTCTCGACACTCTCACCCAATGGTCATGTCTTCCAAGAGGACTGAAGCTTATTGTCACTGGCCATGATGAACATGTTCCGGAATCATTCAGAGCCATCTGTAAGCAGATAGCACTCCCCATGGGAGACAATGTCAGTGCAGACGCAAACAATGATATCCATCATTTCTTTGAGGAGCATTTCTCTGAGGTTGGAGGCTTGTTATTCCCTGAATGGCTGGGGAAACATATTCTCAATACTCTAACAACACAGGCTGCAGGTCTTTTCATATGGGCAGAGACAGTGATGAAATTTGTAGAGCAAGGGTTCCCAGGCAAGCGGTTGGAACTTGTCCTGACTGGAGAACTGGGTGGCAGCAACAATTTGACCAAATTGTATCGGCAAATCCTCGAACTGTCATTCCAGGGAATCAGGGGTCCTGAGCTAGAAGTTTATTATAGCTGCTATTGTTCTTGCCAAAACCCCTCTACATTACAACAATTTGCCCAACTTCATATCATAACCAAAATTATCAGTTATGTTTGTCCTTGATAAGCTGTCATCCATGATCTCATCCAGAAGCACAGACAAGCGTCTCCAAATTTCTCATCTGTCATTCAGTGAATTCTTGTGCGACCAAGGACAGTTCCCTGGGCAGTTTTTTATTGACCAGGGAAAGGAGAGCCAGAATCTGGCAATGGCGTGCTTTCGGCTTATGAAAGAGAGGCTGATGTTTAACATTTGCAACTTGGAGACATCACATCTTCTCAATGATGATGTGAAGGATTTACCATTGTGAATCAAGACATACATTCCTGCCCTCTTGTTATATTCATGCAGGTTTTGGGCAGCTCACCTTCAAGATACAACAAGCAGACAAGGTAGCCATGGAATCCTTATTATGGAGGTGAAGAACTTTCTCCATCTTTGCTTCCTCTATTGGCTGGAAGTTATGAGCTTGACAAAGCAAGTTCCAGCAGCCAACTTAGCATTGCTGACTGCAGTACCTTGGATTGAAGTAAGTGGCTGTCTCATTGTTGAGCTGTTATGCTTGATTCATTGATATTGTTTCACAGATGTTCAATATTGACCTATCAACCTTTGCTTGAGATGCCAGGCAATTCATCCTCACCTTTGACACCCCAATTTCAGCATCTGCTCCTCACATTTACCTATCAGCACTGCCATTTCACCTCCTCAGTCCTTGATTGCAAAGCAGTATCAACCTCAATTTCCAAACACCATTTCCATTGTTTCAGGGCTTGATGAGAACTGGCCAGCAGTTGTCAATATCTTTTGGGGCCACACAGAAGCAGTCTGGTCTGTTTCATTTTCACCAGATGGCAATCAGGTAGTCTCAGGCTCCTTAGATGGGACAATTTGCATTTGGGATGTTGAGACTGGTCAGATGGTTGCAGATCCTTTCAAAGGCCATACAGACTGTGTCCATTCTGTTGCATTTTCACCAGATGGCAAACAGCTGGTCTCAGGCTCCCAAGACATGACAATTTGTATTTTGGATGCTGAGACTGGTCAGATTGTTGCAGGTCCTTTGGAAGGCCACACAGATGCAGTCCATTCTGTTGTGTTTTTGTCAGATGGCAAGCATATAGTCTCTGGCTCTGGAGACCAGACAGTTTGCATTTGGGATGCCAAGACTGGTCAGATTGTTGCAGCCCCTTTTGAAGGTCACACAGGTGCAGTCTACTCTGTTGCATCTTCACCAGATGGCAAGCAAGTTGTTTCAGGCTCCCAAGACAGGACAATTTGCATTTGGGATGCTGAGACTGGTCAGATGATTGCAGGTCCTTTCAAAGGCCACATGGGTGCAATTTTTTCTGTTGCATTTTCACCAGATGGCAAGTGTGTAGTCACAGGCTCACAGGACAAGACAATTTGCATTTTGGATGTCAAGACTGGTCAGATTGTGGCAGGTCCTTTTGAAGGCCACAGGGAAACAGTCTTTTATGTTTCATTTTCACTAGATAACACACAAGTGATCTCAGGCTCCTGATTGGAGAGAATTCACATTTGGGATGTCAAGAGTCCTCCTGTTTTGTCTTCATATATGCATGATCATCTTGATGTAGTCACTTCTATTGGTGGTGGATGTGTTCTCAGCTTCTATCACATTGAGAAGACACATGGTTGGGTAGCTTTGCTGAGTGACACAGCTTCAGATGGAAGTGATAGTGGCGAGAATTTAAGTGATTGGAGTTTGTTCTTTTGGGTCTCACCACCTTATAGGGCTGGCTTGTGTGGTATGAAAACACTGATTATGTTTGGCAAGCATACAATTCAGTTGGACCTCAGCCAATTTGTGCATGGCACAGCCTGGATGCAGTGCCATTCTCCTTGTCTAGGTGTTATCCAGTTATCTCCAAACATATGAGTTGATGAACCTAATGGCCAAATTGAGCTCCATTCTTAAGAAGACTTTTCATCTCATCACCTACACTTCTTGGTAATTTTTTGTCCAGGACACCACAAAGCCCCTCTGCTCATGTGGTCCTTCTGCCTTGTCATATCCATCTACATCCATTGAAAATTATTCCTTTTAACTTTCAACTTTTTTTATGTTTTGTTGGCCATGGTATGCTTTTCTAGTATTTTTGGAATGCTGCAATGTTTTATAGACTGGTAATTGATGGATCTTGTCATTATAACATTTAAGAAGTTGTGAACATAGATTTGGCAAATAAATTGAAATAACAGATCCAGACATTGTGAAGTTGATCACATAAGTCTGCAGGGTATAAGTTATAGTATTACTTGGGCAGCAGGTTGACAGCTTGTCTGTATAGATAATGTGTCATATGCCCCACTTGAGGTTGTGAAAGTGAGCATTCAAGTTGGTCAAACCTAGGGGAAGTTGTTGCTCATCCAAGGGTTGGGGGTTTCATCAGCCAACCTACAAAAACCTTTTCAGAGCTTGTACCAGCTGGTACAAGCCCGAAAAGTTGGGAAAGTTGCAAGAGTGAAAGCCAGGTCAAAAAATTCACAAGTGATATCTGAAAATTCTTGCCAAAGTGAAGGAAGGGTGATTACAGCTGTTTGCATAGAGCTTGTCAGTCACGTGCAGATTTTGAATGAAAAAGGAAATTGTACTTAGTCATATTTTGAGTTCTTTGATTGCCGCACAAGCCTGGTTGTATACATATCAAAGTGAAATAGGATACAGAAGGGGTCTCGGTCACAGTATTTATGTCTTTACTATTCAAGTAATGGTTTGTGTGCTTTCATTTTGCTTTGGGAGCTTGCATGGCAGTAGCAACAGGCTTAGAGGAGGCTGTACCTTCTCAGGAGGGTCCCAGTCTCTTCAGAGGTTAGAGAACGAGACAAAACAGTAGCTTGAGGGTCTGATTGAATTTCAGGGTCATCAGAGTCACTGTTGCAAACAAATTCAGGGGATGATTTGGCCCTTGCCCATCAGTAAGATGAGTGAGGCAAGCAGTAGGGCTCAAAACTCAATCAAATTATGACTAAGTACAATTTCCTTTTTCATCCAAAATCCGCGCATTGACTGACAAGCTCAATGCAAACAGCTGTAAAACACTTTGTAATATATATACATGATAAAAAGGTATCAGTCGAGCAATCGTGTCAACATATCATCATCATGCCCTGTGTCCATGATGGTTAGTCCTTCCACAGCAGCCGGCCACCTGAGAAGAGGTGACATTAAAAGTGGGTACCGAGACTCCTGGTGAGTGCCAGCCCAGTCAAAGTCAATCAACTTGACAGCCTCGTTCTTCGTGATCATGACATTGGACGGCCGAAGATCCCCAAAGACGAATGTGTTAGTGTGGAGATGTTGTAGAGCAAGTTTGATTTGATCAACCAGTGTGCCCGGGACTCGCCCAATCTTCTTCGCATTGTCCAAAGTCATCCCATCGATGTACTGCACTACAACCATGGAAAGGTGGCCATACGATGGATCCCCGTGTTGAACACCAACCTTGCCGAAATACAGAAGCTGGGGGGCTAAGTTTTTCTCTGCGAGTAAGCGATGTGCTTTGTCCCCATAGCGCTGCACAAATTTGACAACAACCGACTTCGGGGAATCCGTTAGCGTTTCCGCGAGAAAAGCGACACAGGTAGCATCAAGTTCAAGGGGTTTGATATATCGAAACTCGACAATTTTTGCTTTCTCATCGTTGTATGCGCGGACGGAAGGAAAGAAACGCGGGTGCATGTTGCTAGGGCCAACTGCGATAGGATTGAGTCCAACGTAGTATTCACGGAGCTTCTCGACGTTTCTCCGCAGCGAGAGCATAACCCGATTACAACGCTGTTCATTCAAAGTAGTGTCCAGTCAAAGTAGCGTCCATTCCAACCCAGATGTAGTCTGTCAGACGCTGGGCAATCACTTTGTCGGTAAAGACAGCACCCAGAATGGCGAACCACGGGCCAGCATTGGCGAAAAGAAATGTCGGGCAACAGGTGTTATTGCGCACTACTAACATGTGCTAAAATGGAAACAATGCATCAACCTAGAGACAACAAAACAAGAATGTGTTATTTACCTCCAACTGGGCCCAACATCAAGCCATGGACAAACCGGATTCAGTGGCTGCACAGCCTCCAGCTCCGGCATCGTTTTTATCCTCCTTGATGAAAATTGGTACCGACTCGTATAACTCTCCAGTTAGCGATACCTCAACCATACCATCGGGTGAGGTTTTATCCGCGTTGTACACTTGGCTGATGCCCGTGCCAAGGATTTCGCGAAGAGGTGGATCAATAGCAACCCTGCGTTGTTCTTCATGCCCGACGCAGCTCGCATATATCGGACAGTCGCCTTGGCAACTTCGGGGGGTACAGACAGGTTACTTGCTAGATCATCGAGAAAGTGACCAAAGACTGGATGAAACAACTGGATCGGAGGCGCTGTTGTTTCCATTGGTTTTTTAACGTTATAACGACCATCGTAGATAGGGAAATCTTGTTGGTAAAATTTGTATTCGGCGGATTTAGCCGACTCTGATGGTGATTTTGCGCTGAGAACTTTCAACACGGTTTTATCGTATCCTATGAAAACGTCAGAAGAGTCACCAGCACTAGATGGAAGAAAGCATACTGGTCTTCAGCGCCGTGGCAATATCTTCCTCCTTGGTTTCCTGCGCGTGAACAGGTGATCGCGACAGTGGAGCTAGCGGATGGTTTCACATGAGGCATGACGAGATTGGTCGTAGACCGCATAGAAGATGGTGACGAGGTTTTAGAATGAAGAAATAGTATCATCAGTTCCGCTCGTACATAGGAATGACAAGCCATAGGCACTCACCACTAGGCGGAGCCTTTACGATGATTTGCAGGGCCCCCTCCTCAGGCGCATTCGTGAAGACTTTCGACAATCTATCCAAAGACGAGAGCAATTTTTCTTCAATGAGGTCCATCTTACTGATGTTGACTTTGAAACTCTTGTCAACGGGGATGGAAGCCTTCCAGAGAACGAGGGTTTCTACAGGAACGTGGTCAAGAGCAGGCTTCTTGTCGTCCTTGATGACTTTCCTCAGGGTGCTGACAGACTCTGTCGCTGCAATCTTGACCGAGAAAATGCGACGAGGGTCATCGCCGAGCACGAGACGATTAAGTTCGAGGAGTCGTTGGGAGTAGGGACTTGGATGTGTAACTACTGAAGTCATGAATCTTATGAAAGGGGAAAGCTATTCACACACACATACCAATAAGCGGAACCTTTATCACGATATGTAGACCCCCCTCCTCAGGCGCATTTACGAAGACTTTCGACAATCGATCCACAGGTCACAGCGATTCTTCATCAACGTGTTCAAACTTGCTGATGCTGTTTTTAAAGCTCTTGTCAACGGGGATGGAAACCTTCCAGAGAACGAGGGTGTCTGCAGGAATGTGGTCAAGAGCAGGCTTCATTTCGTCCTTGATGACTTTCCTGAGGCTGTTGACAGACTCTGTCGTTGCAATCCTGACCGGGAAAACACGACGAGGATCATCGTTGCCGAGAAACAACAGTTGAGATCAAAGGCGCCTGGCATGGTGACGTTTGTTGATGTTGTAAACAAGATCCCGGGCCGAATCTTCCGATTGCTCGCCCACTGTACCACGACTATCCACCGAGGCCGCGGCCGACAACACCAGTACTACTTACTCTGAACCCACTTGTATATACTAGGAGCTCCCAACCTAACCCTTGCACCTTCTACAATATGGACCCCGTCACGGCTATCGGCTTAGTTGCCTCTATCGCGCAGCTCATCGACATCACTGTTACCGTCATCGGATACATCAACCAAGTCAAGCATGCAGAAGCTGATCGAGAAAAGCTTGCACTGGAAATAACGAGCCTCTTGGGTCTACTTACATTTTTGAGATGCAGACTGGAAGAAGCAAACTCTACTGACCCTTGGTTCATTGGTATTCGCTCACTCGGCAGTGAAAATGGACTATTGCATCAATTCGTGAAAACAATGGAGGAGCTGGAAGACAAATTAAATCCGAAGAACGTGACCGGGAAGCTGAAGAACATGAATCTGTTCTGGCCACTGGGGAGGAAGGAGGCTGAAGGCACCCTCGCGAAAATCGAGCAATTGAAGTCATCGATTGGGCTACACTTGCAAGGAGACAGCTTGTGGGTACCCTGGTGGCAACTCCGTATAATATGTGTATTAACAAATCATCTACAGCAAACTGACACAGGCGATCAAAGCCGATACAGCTGGGCTCACGAAGAACGTCGGAGCGCTCCAACAAAGTCAGAACGGTAAGTTTCATGTGATATGTCATCGTTGCTCTAAGCCATATACTGAAACCACGTAGATCAAGAACGTCGGGCGATTACGGAATGGATTTCTCCACTGAACTTCTTCAAAACACAGAAGGATATATGTGACAAACGGCAAGAAGGGACTGGCCAGTGGCTACTAGAGTCCAAAGAATTCACGCGCTGGGTTTATGGCACTGGCCAAATATTATGGTGTCCTGGGATCCGTATGTTCTGTTCCGAATTTGATTTCTGGATGTCGCTGACCAATCATTGCTAGCTGGTGCTGGCAAGACTGTACTTGTGTACGATTATCATCTCATTTATTTCAGTACAGAAGAAATCATTGATTTAAATGCACCTTTACAGATCGATTGTAGTGGACCGTCTCCGCGAACGTTTTGAGCGGCGGAACGACATTGGCATTGGCTTCATATACTGCAACTATAAACAACGGGATGCGCAGACTCTGGTCAATCTCGTTGCAAGTCTCTGGGCGCAGTTGGTGCACAATCGAACTGCTTTGTCGCACGACGCGAAGGAACTGCACGCAACCCACGTCAAAACGGGTACCCGTCCCTCACTTAGCAATATTTTAAACATATTGCAATCAGAGATCGGTAGACTTTCGAAGGTTTATATCATCGTGGACGCATTGGATGAATGTCACCAAGATTGGACTCGAGACCTCATCACTGAGCTCCGAAAACTCCTGCCGGCGGTAAACCTCCTGGTCACGTCACGCCCCCACGATATCATTGCGTCGATGTTCAAAGGTGCAAGCCAGCTGGAAGTTGAAGCAAATGTCGAGGATGTACGAGCATATGTACTTGGACGAATCTCTCGTTCGAATCAATTATCACAACACGTTGCCACAAATCCATATTTGCGAGACGAGATCTTGAAAGGTGTAGTTGCCAGTGCTAGAAATATGTATGTTTTACGCCCCCATTCGCAGCAGGGCTTTATGATCCACTAATTATTCACATCATTGCTATACAACACCAGGTTCTTACTCGCCCAATTGCACATGGACTCCCTCAGACAAAGATCACTGTCACAAAGGTCCGAAGAGCCCTGAAAACACTGCCGGAAGGCCTAGATAATAGCTATAATGAGGCAATGCGGAGAATCGAAGGCCAGGATGAATCGAAGAGGCAGCTGGCCAAACAAGTACTGTCTTGGGTCTCCTATGCTTTCAGGCCATTGAGTTTGAACGAAATACGACATGCACTGGCAGTCGAGCCAGACGATTCAGAACTTGATGAAAACAATATCCCAGGCGAAGAGCTTTTGACATCCTCGTGTGCTGGTTTGGTGGTGTTCGACACTGAAAACAATGTGATGCGCTTGATTCACTATACTACAGAGGAGTACTTCAAGCGTAATCGGACAACCCTGTTTCCGAATGCCCAAACAGACATCACGAGGACATGTCTGACTTACCTTTCATTCGACGAGTTCGCGGCAGGCCCTTGTCCCAATGACAAAAAATGGATAACCCGGCTGCACAAGTATTGCCTTCTCAATTATGCTGCAAGACACTGGTACCTCCATGCGCACGAAGACTCCGGAAATGAAGTTGAAGAATTGATACTCCAGTACCTCCAGCAAGACTCCCTAAGGTTAAGTTCCATTCAGGCCATGGACTCTGGATACTGGTACAGCAGATATCAGGCATTCCGAAAGCACTTGACAGGATTGCATCTTGCTGCATTATTTGGCTTGGACAAAATAGCCATTCAGCTGGTGAAAAATGGTGCCAATGCCATGGTGAAGGATGGCCATGGAAGGACTGTGTTGCATGAGATAGTGATGAATGGGAACAGGAAAGGGAAAGAGGCTGTATTACAGCTGCTGCTTGAAAAGGGGGTGAAGGGGGCTGATATCACAGCAAAGGATCAGGATGGAAAGACTGCACTGCATCTGCACCTGGTGGCATCAGATGTGAATGAGGAAGTGGTGCAGCTTCTACTCAAGCATGGGGCTGACATCACAGCAAAAGATGGGAGTGGAAAGACAGCATTGCACCTATACCTGGAGACATCAGATGTGAATGTGTCAATGGTGCAGCTTCTACTCAAGAAGGGGGCTGATATTGCAGCAAAGGATAAGGGTGAAAGGACAGCACTGCATTTGCACCTGCAGAGATGGGATATCAATGAGGCAGTTGTGCAACTACTGCTTGAGAATGGGGCAGACATCATGGCAAGAGATGGCAATGGAACAACAGCACTGCATCAGGCAGTGAGAAAAGCAGCAAGAAAAGGCAATGAGGCAGTGGTGTGCCTACTGCTCAAGAAGGGGGCCAAAATCACTGCAACAGATGGGATTGGACGGACAGTGGTGCATGAAGCAGCAAGTAGAGGGAATGAGGCAGTGGTGCGATTGCTGCTTGAGCATGGGGCTGATGTCACAACAAAGGATGTAGGTGGAAAGACAGCACTGCACTTGCACATGGAGAGATCATTTGTGAACAAGGCAGTGGTGCAGCTGCTGCTCAAGCATGGGTCTGACATCACGGCAGAGGATGTGGTTGGAAAGACAGCACTGCACCTGTACATGGAGGGGTGGGTTGTGGATGAGACAGTAGTACACCTGCTACTTGAGAAAGGGGCTGACATCATGGCAAAAGATAGAAGTGGAACAACAGTGCTGCATCAGGCAACAAGGAGAGGGAAAGATGCTGTGGTGTGGCTGCTGCTTGAGAAAGGGGCAGACATCACAGCCAAGGATGGTGCTGGAATGACAGCACTGCATCAGGCAGCAAGGGAAGGGAATGAAGCAGTTGTGCGCCTACTGCTTGAGAAGGGGGCCAAAATCAATGTGACAGATGAGATTGGACGAACAGTGGTGCATGAAGCAGCAAGTAGTGGGAATGAAGTGGTGATGCAATTGCTGCTTGAGCAGGGGGCTGATGTCATGACAAAGGATGTTGGTGGAAAGACAGCACTGCACCTGCACATGGAGGGATCTTTTGTGAACAAGGCAATGGTGCAGCTACTGCTTGAGCATGGGTCTGACACCATGGTAAAGGATGTGGTTGGAAAGACAGTGCTGCACCTGTACATGGAGGGGACTGAGGGGCAGGTCATGGATGAGACAATAGTACACTTGCTGCTCGAGAAAGGGGCTGACATCATGGCGAAAGACAGTAGTGGAACAATGGTACTGCATCAGGCAACAAGGAAAGGGAAAGATGTCATGATGCAGCTGCTGCTCGAACATGGGGCGGACATCACTGCAAAGGACGGCACCGGAATGACAGCACTGCATCGGGCAGTAAGGGAAGGGAATAAAGCAATGGTGCAGCTGCTGCTCGAGAAAGGGGCCGACATTGCTGCAAAGAATGGTGCTGGACAGACGGTGCTGCATGAGGCAGCAAGGGAAGGAAATGAAGCGGTGGTGCGGCTGCTGCTCGAGAAAAGGGCCGACATGACTGTAAAGAATGGTACTGGACAGACAGTGCTGCACGAGGCAGCGCGTAGTGCAAATGAGGTGGTGGTATGGTTGCTGCTCGAGCAGGGGGCGGACATCACAGCGAAGGATGGCGCCGGAAATACGGCACTGCATCAGGCAGCAAGGGGAGGGAATGAAGCAGTGGTGCAGCTGCTGCTCGAGAAAGGTGTCAACATCACCACAAAGAATGATGTTGGACAGACAGCGCTGCACGAGGCAGCGAGTAGTGCGAATGAGGCGATGGTACGGCTGCTGCTCAAGCAGGGGGCAGACATCACGGCAAAGGACGGGGATGGAAAGACAGTGCTGCATCTGTACCTGGAGACATCGAATACCAATGAGACGGTGGTGCAGCTGCTGCTCGAGCATGGGGTGGACATCACAGCGAAAGATGACGGTGGAACAACGGCTCTGCATCAGGCTGCAAGACAAGGGAACCAGGTAGTGGTACGTCTATTGCTCGACAGTGGGGCTGACATCACGGAGAAGGATGGGAGTGGAAAGACGGCGCTTCACTTGCATCTGGAGGGATGGCCTGTGAATGAGGCTGTGGTTCAGCTACTACTCGAGAACGGGGCCAAGATCGAGGCGACGGATGGTTGTGGAGCGACAGCACTGCACCTGGCAGCGAGGGAAGGGAAAGAGGCGGTGGTGCGGCTGCTGCTCGAGAAGGGAGCCGACATCACGACAAAGAATGGGAGTGGAAAGACGGCACTGCACCTGTACCTGGAGGGATGGGATGTGAACGAGGAGGTGGTACAGCTGCTACTTAAGAACGGCGCTGACATCACCGCAAAAGATGGTGCTGAACGGACAGCACTGCATGAGGCAGCGAGGAAAGGGAACGAAGCTGTAGTGCGGCTGCTGCTCAGGAAGGGGGCTGACACCACGGCGAAAGATGGGAGTGGAAAGACAGCGTTGCACTTGTACCTACAGAGATGGGATGTGAACGAGGCGGTGGTGCAGCTGCTGCTTGAGGGGGCCGACATTATCGCAAAGGATGGTGGTGGAACAACAGTGCTGCATCAGGCAGCGAGGGGAGGGAATGAAGCGGTGGTGCGGCTCCTGCTCGAGAATGGGGCTGATGTCACAGCAAGGGATGGGTGTGGAAAGACGGCACTGCACTTGCACATGGAGGGATCACTTGCGAACGAATCAGTGGTGCACCTGCTGCTCGAGCAGGGGGCCGACATCATGGCGAAGGATGACAGTGGAACAACAGCGCTACATCAGGCAGCAATTAAAGGGAAAGAGGCATTGGTGCGGCTGCTGCTCAAGAAGGGAGCCGATATCAATGTGGCGGATGGCGCTGGAATGACGGCGGTGGATCAAGCAGCGAGGGAAGGGAACGGGGCAGTGGTGCAGATGCTGCTCGAGATGGGGGCCGGTATCATATCGGGGAAAAGTTACAGTTGTGAGGAGCCGCCTGAGATAGAGGTCACAGTTGAATTATGGTGATCATGCCAGTGATGGACGGTTGTTTGTAACACTATTCTGAGTCAGCTCTTACTACATGTAACATATTAGTTTTGAATCCTATCGATGATCCATAATTTCGACTCTGAGAGTTGAATGTCGAAATTGGGCTGGTTAGGACGTCGAGGAGGGTTTAGCGGTATCATCCTCCCCAGCAGCTTCAAGGTCACAGATCATGGATCTCCGTCACGCGATCGAGGTACGCATCATGCGTCACGCGTCACGTCGACAAACATTTATATATATTTATTTTGGCTACTAGGGCTCCGTGAAAGGTGAACAGTATTATGAGGTATGGGCGGGAAGCGCGCCAAAGATCCACGTTCCACACCAAGGTCTATCCAGATAAACTCCGGGGGACAGTTTTGTCCGTCTTGATATTTTCGCGCAACAACCCTAGTGTCACACGCTTTGGAATCACACGACCAACGGATGAGCGCTTGTTGAGCGCTCGTAGCGTCCTTTTCTCATGAGGGCTTCAGTACCCGTCGTCTTGGACACCAACCCTCTCCACCATCTTGACAATGGCTAGCAAAGATACTGAGTACTTCTTACGAGGTGAATCTTAAATGTATCTTTACACACCTCAGTTGACAGTTGTCGTGAAGTTATCAGCGCTGAAGGACTACAAACGAAAAAGCTGCCAAATACCCATGTTGAGATCAAACTCGGATATCAAAAGTCGCGTACAAAAGTAGTGAAGAAAAGCTCGCAACCGATATGGAACGAAGATTTTCGGCTGTGATTTCTGTCCCCGTCTCCTTCTGCCGGTCGAGGTCTGATTCGTTTGTCCAGTGTTGCCCGAAGTCCGTCATCGATTCTATCGCTGAAGGTGATGCATAAATCAGCTTTACTTTCCATTTCTTCATTTCTTTGTGGCACGGAGATGGAAATCGGGAAAGTTGTGCAGGCTTTTGAGCGTAACCACGGTACGAAAGTCGACATATCGGGTCGTCTGCGGTTGACACACCATGATGAACAATTCTAGAGAGCGAATCACACTTTCCACTTCACGACGAGAAAGGTGCTGTCCGAGGTCATATCAAGATCGCCTGTTCAGTTCGAAGCTCCGACGTTGCAGCAGATCATGCCATTATGCCTACTCCGGACCCACCGACAAGCATTGAAGGTGGCACCACTGAACTCGTAGGATACGATGTTGGCGAAGAGACTGCTATGTCCTCCGCTCAAACGGATATTTTAAACGCGCTGGGCCCCAAAAGCGAAGCTAATGAACCCCGTAACACGGCACAAAGTACTCTTATTATGCCTGCTCTGGACCCACCCACAAACATCGAAGATGACACTACCGCAATCGTAGGATATGGTGTTGGTGAGGAGACTGCTGTGCTCTCCCCTCAAACGGATATCCCCAACATGTTGGGCCCCAAAAGCGACACCAATGAAACCCATGATGGGGTACAAGACACTGTTATTTACAATGGTGCATTTCATAGTAAATCTAATAGGTTTAGGGGACTAATTACGTTTTAGACGCCACTCCTACGGCAGTTCTGGGACCAAACAAATTGTGAGCGTCTTAAGACGTTAAAATTTACTTGGTTGTAATCATTGATTCTTGTAGGCCTCATCGGCTCATCGTTGACGAGGCATTGTTGGATGACAACTCGGGTGAGCTCAGCGAGGTTTCAATTGGAAGCCATCTTTACTTACTTTGCGGCGCTAGTCGCGATTATCAACCCCACAACCTTGACGGCCTTCGCGTTGTATCAAGGAGACACCATTCTCGTTCGGTGCGTGGAGCAAATTGTGTATTCACACCACTTTTACCAAAATGCCATTGGTTACGCAGCGGGAAAAAACGACGGGACATTGTTCTCATCTGCTTGAGCTTGGATGACGTCGAGGAAGGTCACGTCCAAATGAACAAAGTTGCTCGCAATAATTTGCATGTCAAGGTTGGCGATTCCGTCTATGTTTATCTGCACTGGGTCATCAAATTCTGCAAATACGTTCATATCCTACCCATTGATGACTCCGTCGAGGTGCTGAACAAAAACCTCTTTGACATCTACCTGAAGCCTTATTTCAAGGGAGGTATGTGATCATCTTGCTTCATCTACATCATGATTGTCATTCAACTTTTGCCCTCGTTAGCGTATCGCCCAGTAGGAATGGGCGACACTTACGTTCTTCGTGATGGAACAAAAACTGTTGAGTTCAAGGTGGTGTTAACTGACCCTTCTGGAATCTGCATTGTCACAGACGACACCATTATCGACACTGGTAAGCTGTATTATCAGTTCTTTTTGAACATTTGATTCACAATTTTCCAGTTGGTGACCCCGTCAGGCGCGACGATGAGAGCCTGGCCTGCGTTGGCTACGATGACATCGGTGTTTGCCGAAAACAATTGGCGCAGATCCGTGATTATGTTGAACTGCCTCTTCGCCATCCAAAATTGTTCAAATCGATTGGCGCTAAACCTCCACGCGGTATTCTGTTAGTGGGCCCATCTGGTTCAGGTCAACGGCTTATAGCGCGAGCCATTGCAGACCAGGCGGGCGTATTTTTCTTCGAGATCCATGGTCCGGATATAATGGGACAGACGGCCGACGAAAGTAAGAACAACCTGGCTGCAATATTTCAAGCGACGAAGAAACACTCGCCTGCTGTCATCTTCATCGATGAGATTGACTCTATTGCCCCCAGACGTGCAATTGTGCGTGGTTGCGAGCAGCCTGTCCAAACCTCATTTCTAATTCCTACCAGACGAACAGCGAAACGGAGCGTCGTGTGACCCCGCAATTGATTACGCTTATGGACGGTCTCAAGAACCGCTTAGATGTAGTTGTTATGGGAGCTACGACCAGTCCCAACTCTATCGATCCGGCACTGCGGCGATTCGAGAGATTCGAGTGGGAAATTGACATTGGTATCCCTACCCCTCTTGAGCGTCTCGCAATTATTCGCTCATCCACAAAGAACATGACACTGGCTGATGACGTTGACCTGGAGGATGTGAGTGTTGTGTTATGCGTCGTCTTCGACCCGCTGACCTCATCATCGCATGCAGATCGCTTCTAAAGCCCATGGCTTTGTCAGTTCTGATATCATATTACTATGCTCAGAAGCGGCCATGCAACAGATTCGAGAAAAAAAGGATGTAATTGATAGCGCGACCCACGGGGATGCAATGGACCCCGAGCAACTTGATTCTTTCCAAATTACTATGGAGAACTTCCGTTGTGCTCTGGACACTTCCGTTCCCTCAGCTCTTCGCGAGATCGCGGTCCAAGCACCAACGGAAATCTGGCATGACATAAATATATGCGGTTTGGAGGAAGTCAGGCGGGAGATACGGGAGTCTTTTCAATACCCAGTTAGCCACCCAGAGAAGTACATTAAATATGGTGTTTCGCCGTCGAAGGGCATTTTGCTCTACGGTCCTCCTGGTACTGGTAAGAGTTTACTTGCAAAGGCCATTGCCGATGATTGCAACGCGAACTTCATTAACATAAAGGCAAGCTCTTCGCACTCGGTTCTGTACGAACAGTCGACTCATCATGTCTCCAGGCCCTTGGACTTCTTAAAAAGACTCGGGGTATACCAGAAGTCACTGTTCGTGATATTTTTGACAAGGCTCGTGCTGCTGCTCCATGCGTCATGTTCTTCGACGACTTGGATTTCATTGCTAAAACTGGAGACAATTTCTCGGGTGACACTCGCGATCGCGTGCTGAGCCAAATTCTGGTCGAGATGGATTGTATGTACTCGAGAAAGAACGTCTTCATCATTGGCGCTACGAATCGACCTGATTGTATCGATCCTGCTCTCCTCCGGCCTGGTCGTCTTGGCCAGATGATCCACATTCCTCTCCCAGACAAGCGGTCACGTGTGTTGATTCTACGCTCTGTTCTCGCAAAGTCTCCTGTCGCACCCGATGTAGATCTGTACTTTCTGGCCGGAATTACAAGCGAATTCTCTGGTGCTGATCTCAGGCTGATTTGTCAAAGGGCAGTGAGGCTGGCCGTCAGGGATTCGATTGACTATGACATCCAGAAAGCACGCGACGGGAGAGACAAGGAAACTGCAGCCGATGGCCATGAGAAAGATCCTGTTCCGATGATCACAAGGTTCTTTAATCCCCAAGTGTGCCTGCATTATATACTGATTTTATATCGTTTTGCAGAGAGCACTTCAAGGAGGCCGTGAAATGCTCTCGTCGCTCAGTTTCTGAGCAGGACATCCGGCGTTGTGAAATGTTTGCCCGGGTATGTCGCTGTTCCTGAGCTGGGCCACCTACTGACATTACATTGCTAGCGGAACATACGTGGAAATAGTTCAAACTTCAAATTTCCGGAGAGCGCTGCAACTGATGTTGATGATGGTTTGACGTATTCTGATGATGATGGTGATTGCGTGTATGGTTGAAAAAGCCATTGTAGGGTGGTTTTTTGCTCATTCGCTCTTGTGCCTTTTACCTTTCATCTTTCATCAGTGACCTCACAAGATGACAAGTCGTGCACCAAGCTCCGGAACTTCTGAGACATAATATACTTAAAGTTATTGTGCATATACCATATTTACGATTTGTACTGTAATACTGCACAGGGTAATCGATCTGGTTGAACATTGTTTCGAGATAGAACAACTTGAACTCAACCCGAAGATTATAAAATAAAATAGAATCATTCTACTCACATCCCGTAGTTTGGACAGGACATATTTTCCTTCTTATCGGCAATTCGCTGGATGTTCTGCCCTACGGCTGCGAGATGTTTATGATGCCAAGTCTCGCTCCACCTTGCGGAAAACTTGGTCTAGAAAGGGCCGAAGGAGAAGAGGAGTACGTTGAGGTCTTCCACCCTATACTTGTCTGCTTGGTCTTCGAAGATGAGCACCTCGGTCTGCGCCATTCCATCTCCTGCGAAAATCGAAAATGCATCAGAGGTTTGCTCGCCTTTGACATTCCACCCATTGTGGAAAGCTTGAGATCGTTCGTCTGGTTCTGCTGTATATGCCTCACCGATTTACGGCTGGCCGACACACTTGCGATGGAATAGTGCTCCGCGGTCATTTCTAGCAAAGTATCCAAGAGCCTGTTCTTCTAATTCAAAACCTCACCTTCATTGAGTGTTATATCCAAGGCATTCACCTGACCAACCGTAAGTTGTTTGACGACTAAATGCCACGAGGTCATTTACGGAACGACAAGTTCAGATGATTGTACGATGCGAGTGCGAGGATAAAGAGGGGCCGGTAAAGAGGAAAAGAAGCGCTGCTTGGATATTGCGGATCTAGTAACATCTCTCCGCAGTCGGGAAAGTAGATGACAAGGTTCTCGTGGCGAGCGAGAAGGCATGCCAAAGCGGCCAGAATGTCATACCATTGTGCCCCGGATGTATATCCGGCGACGCCCTATCGAGCGCCTAGTTCGTCAATGGCTGACCACATCCGAGGAAAAGATTCGCGTCCACAATGTTCGAAGTGAGATATCCGGGAGCATCCTTAATGAGGCGAAATGGTTCTATTGGTACAGGTGAATAAAAACGGGAATGGAAGAATACCGATATTTCGATTGTTCGAAAATACCAGCTGGGATCGGGGTTTCCAGCTTGTAATTTGGCACAAAGTGCGTTGAAATTGGCTGGTCAGAGAGGCATGAATCCACAAATGTGGCCACGCCTCGCTTAAAAGGGCACGCACATCCGAAGGTGGGTTCTCCGCTGAGTTCACACGCGGTAAATACTATATCAGCCGAGGTTGACTACACATATCACTCACCATCCGTAAGCAGTACAATAAGATGTGTTGATTGAGAGGTGAATCCACGAAGACAGTTGAAGAGACTGTAGTTTGGCCGGACCCTCGACCTCTTCCGGAAGTTGAACGTGTCCCAATTTCGCGTCGATACCCGCAGAAGAAATGAAAACTTTCCAGAGGGTGACAGACACGGCATCGAGGCGTTGGAAACTATGCTTTTTCTTGCGCGCCTTTTAGATTGCTGATGGTCTTGCTCTTTTCTATCTGAACTAAAAAAGATACGGCTGAGGTCATCGCCGAGGGCCTAATGGAGCATGATCTTGGCAGACATCGCGTTGGTCGAAGTGCGCTGTTCCTAAGAAAGGGCGGTTACGGTAGATGTCGCCGATCTGGAGTTGAGGCTTGACCCCTAACATCAGTGACTATGACTGCGTGTGACTACCATGCGCTTGAGAAACCTGATATTAGTGATTACCTGAAGACCACGGTGACCGCGTTATTACCTTTTCATCCCATGTCCGACACCCTCAGCACGCACGTATCCAAACTACTTTGTCTCGGACTGCTTTATCGGGAGTGGCCTGCCTGACACATTGGTTGCGTGTCTTGCTCGAGGTGGAGTAGAGGGAAGTGGCCTGAAGAGGGCGAAATATATGGATCGTGGCACGCACGTGAGAGTTGGGAGTCGCGGAAGGGCATGGAGCAGTGTTGTAAAAGTAGAGAAGGATCAGTGCGACGGTGCGAGATCATGAATGGGGGTCGATACGAAGCCTTGGCGCGAATATGACTTGCTGGGACATTAAAAGAAACGAAGCTTTATTGTTCCAACAGGCTACGCATGTTGATATATAATGGTCTCATCCCACTCCCCATTGATTCCCAGGATCGAGCGACTGGGTTGTTAGTTTCGAGATGGACACAAATGCTTCAAGCAATGCAGGAACGACGAACGGTTCCCTACACTCCCGCTCGACATCTTTTAAAGTCTCCTCCGCTTCCATTCGCTTCTTCCTCTCGGTCTGTAATTCTCTCTCGACCATCTGCAGCCGTGCTTTCATTACTACATCAGAATAATAAGCTCATCAGCATCTCAATCACAAAAGGAAGCTGTGCAGATGCACATACGCACCAAAATCGTTGTTGGAGTTTGACTGCGAAAGTTCCGGGATGTTTGGGGCGTTGAGTTGCTGCAGATTTTTGAGAATAGATGTTTCTCTTGCGAGGTTCGCCGTGATTTGTCTCCGAACATCCCACAACTCTCTTGTGAGCCGGCTAATTTCAGCTGGGTTGAGAGGGGGTACTGCGAGTGGCATTGGAGGACGAATCGGGACGAAGGTTGCAGCTGGGGTGGCTTCCGAGGAGCGTGAATCGCCACTTGAGGGGTGTGGGGAGCGAGAGTCAGATTGATTTACTTGGGATGCCTGATAAAGGTGGCGTAAGAGACGAAGATGTTGGATGGAATTGTAGTACTAACCACGTGTGTTTGGTTTGAATAGGGTGGGAAATTCGTAGTAGACCCTTCGGTCTGTGCGAGCTATTTAGACTTGTGATCAGTAAAAGGCGTGACTCCGCGAAGAAGTTATGATTAGACTCACTGTGGGGAATAATAGTAGTGGCTTTTGTGGAGGTGGTGGAGGAGACATTCGAAAAGAGGTCGCGACTGACTCTGCTTGCATGGGCTGTATTGTGCGAAGCAGTTGAGGAAGAGTTGAAAGGCTCCGGGTGTATTGAAACTGACCTCCGGGATCAGAATATTCTCAATTGGCTCAGCTTTAAATCCCCGAGATCGGAACGATTCGTCCAGCTGATTCAATAACCGTTGCGTCTCGTCATTTATGTTGGCAATCACAATGGAGTCGGATGAACTGTAACGGAGAGGCGTGTTTATGTAGACCGAAGTTGATTCCGAGGGTATATTTTGATGTTTAACCTCGTACGATGTTTCTTCTTGTCGACTAGGAATAGGGTTCCGATACTGTAATTGGGGTTGGAGATACGGATACGATCCTTTCTGGGTTGGTGGGATCAATGGCTTTGAAGGAGAGTTCGATATTGCCCTATTAGGTAATTGAATGTCAGTGGATACGCGGTGGAAGCAAATTGAAGATCCTGCACGTCTCTTGCACTATCATTTCTGTGCTGTTTCATAGGGAACATTCAGGACTACTTTATTCCGGAAGAATGGGAGGAAATTACATTGATAAATCGTGAAGAGTGCGCTCGTGTGCAGTCCGTTCCGACTCTGCGGGTCTGGTTCTCTGAATTACGGCCTTGTGGAGCGGCTAGATGGAGAATTGTGTAGGAGTTGGCGCCCAGTGCGGACATCAACAGTAAAGCTGGTGCTTACACTATTAATCCTCGTTGTCCAAAAAAATTTCACACAGCCAGGGGTCACCTCCACATTCTCCCGCTTTGGATAACAGACTTTGAGAACAAGTAGATCGGCTTTGAGGATCTTGTAGGCCGTAGAAAAGTCACTGGAATTGACTTGAGATGCCTTGGATCCAAAATAACTAATGAAAATCGTGATTTGGATGTCAACGCGGCGGGGCATGGTTATAGAAAGTCCCAGGACAACTCAAGTTGACCGCAAGTTGACCGTTCGGAGAAATTTTGGCACGTGATCCTTGCGTGATCCCCACCACTCACTGAGTCAGCGAATGGCATTAATGCATCGTAGGCAGATATTCATTCACACTTCTCGCGTACAAAAATTCCCAGAATCCTCCTCTGTACCAGCCCATTAATATCCAACACTGATGAGATAATCAGCTAAGCTCTCGACCACTGGAGTGGCTTCCGGTGCTTGAATTGGAGGCGTATATTCCGCTACAAGGATGGCCTGCTTTGTCTTCACCACTACCACGCCATCCGCCTGAAATGAAGATAGTAACACTAGGTTACGCGATAAGTGGCAAGAAAGAAGGACAGCATACCTGCTTCTTGCCGTAGATACTACGTTCGTTGGCCTGTAGCGTGAAAAATTTGTGTCCAGCGATGCGGAGACCTGACGCCTGCACAGTCTCCAACGAAAGCGCGCTAGCGAAGGCGCCGACGATCGCTTTCTGTTCCTCTGTGGATAGCTGGGCATGTGGAACCGAAGATCACGTTGAGATTTATGTT
>Ga0210383_10001550_pt1 | contig 20981 bp, 18 predicted proteins | sample IncBWC14OmetaG_FD_160072 | JGI IMG/M metagenome (GOLD analysis project Ga0210383, IMG submission 160072) | Forest soil microbial communities from Barre Woods Harvard Forest LTER site, Petersham, Massachusetts, United States - Inc-BW-C-14-O ... | reverse complement strand
CGGACATTGGATCCCGGCGATATCCGCCTGGGCTACGAGTCGCCTTCTCCAGAGCGTCCGTTGGGTCGGAATAACAACTCCTTTATTACTCCGAAAATACGATTTTTGGGTGGAAGAGCGTGCCGGCAATGCGGGTGGCTATGGCGATCAGATCGCTTTGGCCTTGGAACACTTTTACCTGACGGGCGCGGGAGACGTCGGGAAGGTTGACGGTGCGGCCGCTGCGGATGCGCGCGGCGGTGGGTTCGTCGGCGGTGACCGAGGGTAACTGCGGCAGAAGTTGGCGTGAGTGGATGAAGAGCGCGGCTATGCCTTCGTGGTGAGAAACAGCAGGTTCCTCAGCGGCTCGCGCCGCTTCGGAATGACAGGGCTCAATTTTTGTTTCGCTCACTTCTTCCCTCTTTTCTTCTGGCTCTTGTCTTCCCTTCACTCGTGTTTCAATTTCCTCGAGGGTGTGGGCCTGCGTGATTTCAAATTCGGCGACGGCGGTGCGGCGGAGGGATTCGAGATGAGCACCTGAACCGAGGAGTTGGCCCATTTCGTGGGCCACCGAACGCATGTAGGTGCCCGAGGCTACGCGGGCGCGGAAGCGGGCGCGGTCGCCTTCGACGGCGAGGATAACGAATTCCTTAATTTCGACCTGGACCGGCTTCAGAACTACCTCTTTCTGGTTTCTCGCGAGCTTGTAGGCCGGGACGCCGTGGATTTTCTTGGCGGAGAATGGTGGCGGGACTTGCTCGATTATGCCCAGGAACCCGGCGGCTAGTTTCCGAAGCTGCTCCAGGCTCGGGCTGACTGAATGTCCTTCGCCCACGGGCTCGCCATCGGCGTCGTAGGTGTTGGTTGCAAAGCCGAAGCGGATTACGCCTTCGTAGGTTTTCTCGGATGTGGTGTAGAACTGCGCCAGGCGGGTGAGGTTGCCGGCGACGAGCGGCAGGACGCCGGTGGCTAAGGGGTCGAGCGTGCCGAGGTGGCCGACGGAGCGCTGTTGCAGGATGCGGCGTATGCGGTTGACCACGTCGTGAGAGGTCCAACCGGCGGGCTTGTCGATGATGATGACGCCATTCATTGGGAGATTTGATAATTTGGTAATCGGGTAGTCTAGTAATTGAAAAGCGCAGGCTGGCTCGCGGCGATTTTCATTTACCAAATTACTCAATTACAACGTTACCAGATTCTTTATGCTTCCCCTTCGCGACGACCAGCCTCGGTACAGCACTCCCTGGGTGAACAGTTTTTTGATCGGGTTGAATGTGGTGATTTTTTTCTTTGAGTTCACCCTGGACCCGCGGAGCCTGGAGTTTCTGATCCGGCAGTTTGGCGTGGTGCCGGCGCATCTGGCGGCGTTTCTTGCAGGTTCGCCCAGGTACCCGCTTCCGGTAGTCGTGCTTCCCTTCTTCACGTCGATGTTTTTGCACGGGTCGTGGCTGCACGTTCTCGGCAACATGTTGTATCTCTATATTTTTGGGGACAACGTTGAGGACTACCTGGGACATTTCAAGTATCTAGTGTTTTACTTGCTCACTGGATTGATTGCCATGGCCACGCAGGTCGCGGTGAATCTGCATTCGACAGCGCCGACGGTGGGAGCCAGCGGCGCGATCGCGGGAGTGCTGGGAGCTTATTTCGTTTTGTATCCGCGTGCGCGTGTGTTGACGTGGTTTTTTGAGTTGCTGATTTTGGTGGTGTGGGTGCCTGCGTGGATCATTCTGATCTACTGGTTTTTCTTAAATTTTCTAAGCGGGACGGCGACGATGCTGGCCATTCACAGACAGAACATGGGCGGAGTGGCGTTCTGGGCGCATGTCGGCGGATTTATCTCCGGGGCATTGATGATCAAGCTGTTTCCGGAACGGTCGCGGAGGTATCCGTATGCCTACCAGTAGGGCTGGTCAACAATCGGCGTCAGAGCAAGACCGAGGTAAAGACGTCCGTCGCACAGGACCGCAGCAGTGGTGGCGCCGGCAATTGCATAGATCCTTCGGCCCGCAAAGTACGCGGGCCGAAGGATTGACAAGACTTTTTTCTTCACGGCGTGACCGCCGTTGGTTACTTCTTTGGCCGCGACTCTGGGGGGACTAGCCCTGACAGCCGGTAATAGCCGACTAGTTGGCCGTAGTGTTCGCCGGAATGCTCGATGAAGCCGTAGGCGAAATCGGAGATGCGGACCTTCTGGTTGGCGAAGGGGTCGACGATGAGGTCGGACATTCCTTTATCGCCTTTGGCTTTAATGGCGGCGGCGCCGTCGGCGAAGGCTTTTTTCACGAAGGCAGCCACGTCGGCCTTGGTTTTGTACTGGTCACGCTTGGGGTCTTCTTCAGCGGGCGGCTTCTGGCCTAGAGCGGCGTTGGTGAAAAAATAATTGGCGTTGGCGGCGTGGAGGAGTTGCTCCGCGAAGCTGCGCTGGGCGGGCGTCGGCTGCGATTAGTTTGCGGCCAATGTCGTTCCAGGCCGCTAGAACGGCTTGCGACGGGCTGTCGGCGGGCTTTACGGCTTGTGGTGCCGCCTTCATGGCATCCTGCGCGTGAGCCGGGAAGGTGAGAATGGTTGTGGCCAACAAAGCGGCCGCGAGCAGCAGATTATTTCGCATGGTTCCTCCGGTATCGTCTGATCGGCGGGCGCAATCTTAGTCCGAATTTTCACTCGTGTAAACGCCGGAGCAGTGGAGAGTGAAATAAATTCTTAAACACAGAGGGCACAGGGTTCACAGGGTAGAGCTGTTTTGTTATTGCATCTTTATTTGGTGGCTGCATCACTGGGCGCCGCTTGTGCAAGTTTTGGTCTTCACGAGAGGTAGAAAGTCGGACGGGGTCGGATCTGTACCGGTCGAACTGGGGAGAATGTCCCACATGGTAAAGGTCACGATCAGACCTTCGTTTGGAAACACCATCAGGTGCTCATCGCCGACCCCGCGAGCCATCCAGACGTACTCTGTGGAATCCGGCAGTTTGAACAACCACCACTTGAATCCGTACTTGAATCCGGCCTTGAACTGCGGCTCGGGTTTGGTTTGGAAGTACGGCGTCAGAGATTTTTTCACCCATTCACGGGAAACGATCCGCTGGCCGTCCCACATACCATCGTGCAGATATAAGTAACCGATCTTCGCCAGGTCGCTGTCGTTCAGGTACAGGCCGCCCTCGGCGTCCACGACTCCGAGATACGTGCGCTTCCATTCGTGTCTTATCCCCAGCGGTGCGAACAGATATTTCTGGCCGTAGTCGTCAAGGTCCTCACCGGTTTCCTTCTGAAAGATATAGGCGAGCAGCATGGTAGCGCCGCTATTGTAGTTCCAGACCGTGCCCGGTTCGGCAGCCATGGGCTTGTCGATCGCGTACTGCACCCAGTCATCACTGACTTCCATCATGCTCGTATCGTTTCGTGGATCGCCGGCGAAGAAACCATCATCGTCCCAATCGAAGCCCGCCGTCATGGTCAGCAGATCGCGCAAGGTTATGCGGCGCTTGCGGTCGTCCACATTTTTCACTTTGGATGTGTCGAAGTATTTCAATATTGGCGTATCCAGACCGGCTTTGAAGTCACCACGTTGCATGGCCACGCCAATAATCACGGAAGTCACCGTCTTACTGATCGACTGCATCGTATGCAGATCGGTGCCGTGATAATAAGGGTGCCAGTACGGATCGAAATAGTTATAGCGCCCGTTGAGGCGCATGTTCCACGGGCCGCGTTCCCCGGCTTGCTTGGCGTAGATCTTTGCGTAGTCATGAGAGTAGGTGCGTTCGAAAACCTCCTTGCCGCAGCGGAAGACCGCAAAGCTATCCATCATCTGGGAATATTTCTCCGAGGCCATGTCTTTATCCAGGCTGAGGAGAACTTGCTCATCCAGTCCGACGCTGGTGGGGCTGGCAGTTGCCCAGCCTTTGGTTGGCCAGGGGGTTTCATCCGCTGGCGGCGTTGGTGTCTTTCCGCCGAAGAGCAGTGCAGTTGAAGCCAGAACGATGGTTCCTGCAAGGGCGACGAGCACGCCGTGTTGTTTCATGGTGCTCCGTTTTGAATCGAACCCGTTTTTTGATCGAACCCTAAGTCAAGGACAACATCAACGGCAAGGTCAAAAGCGTCGGACAGGAGTGTCCGACCCACACGGTCTGTGCACCCGGACAACCTATCACGGGCGTTACATGCCGTTGGAGCGCTGGCGGATTAGCGAGAGTAATTCGGAGCGCGTTTCTTCCTCGTTGCGGAAGCAGCCTAGCATCGAAGAAGTTACGGCGGCGGAGTGCTGCTTTTCCACGCCGCGCATCATCATGCAGAGATGGCGGGCCTCGATGACTACGCCTACGCCTTGCGGTTCGATTACTTTTTGAATAGTTTCGGCGATCTGGGTGGTGAGGCGCTCCTGAATTTGCAGGCGGCGGGAGAATACTTCAATCAGGCGCGGGACCTTGCTTAACCCGATCACCTTGCCATTGGGAATGTAGGCTACGTGCACTTTGCCGAAGAATGGGAGCAGGTGGTGTTCGCAAAGGCTGAACATTTCTATGTCTTTGACGATGACCATTTCGTCGTAGCTGACGGTGAAGAGTGCGCCTTTGAGCAGGGCTTCGGGATCTTCAGTGTAGCCGCGGGTGAGGAACTGCAGCGACTTTCGAACGCGCTGCGGGGTTTGCTGAAGGCCTTCGCGCTGGGGATCTTCGCCCAGGCGGACCAGCATCTCCTGGACCAGGTCTTCGAAGCTGGCGCTGGTTAAAGTTGGTTGTTCGGTGGTTTTCATCGGCATTGTTCCAGTCTTTTTATAATCGCGCAATCATCTCAAAGGTTCTGATTTTCCGGCGTACTCGAAGGAATTCATCATGGTTTCTTCGAGCCTCACTCTTTCCAGATGCGCGTAATGGAAGCCACGCTGCACTATTTCATAGATCTGGATGCAGAGATTCTCAGTGGTGGGCACTTCTTTGGTGAATTCTTTTATCGTGTTCAGGTTCTCGTGGCCGTAGCGGGCGAGCACTTCCCTCTCGATGAAGCCATCGAGATCGGTGAGATCGCAGACCATGCCGGTTTTATCGTCGACCGGGCCGCTGACCGTTACTTCGACGGTGTAGTTGTGGCCGTGGCCGTAGGGGTTGTTGCACTTGCCGTAGGTTGACTGATTTTCTTCGTCCGACATGGCTTCGCTGTGCAGACGATGCGAGGCAGAGAAGAGATAGCGGCGTGAGAGATGGGCTTTCATCTGCTTGCCCCGAGAAAAACCTTTAACACACAGGGCACCGGGGTACACAGGGTAGAACTTTCTTGTCTCTTCATGCTTCTCCGTAGAAATCTACGAAAAGGTCTGGCGTCTCGTAAACCCGCACCCGGTGCAGTTTTGCGCGCTCCAGTTTTGTGGCGAGACGCTGCCAGATGGCGATCGCGATATTTTCCGTGGTGGGGATTTGATGCAGGAACTCTGGGACTTCTTTGTTCAGGAAACGGTGGTCCATGGCGTCGAGCACTTCGCGGTGCATCACTTCTTTGAGCTGTTTGAGGTCGACTACGAAACCGGAGCGCGGATCTACTTCTCCTTTCACGGTAACTTCCAGCGTGTAGTTGTGGCCGTGGCCGTTGGGGTTATTGCATTTGCCGAAGATGCGGCGGTTTTCTTCCGGAGAGAAATCCGGGTTGTGGTAGTAGTGCGATGCGGAAAATTCGGCTTTACGCGTGAGATAGACCATAAAAACAGTGGCCAGTTGTCAGTGGCCAGTTGCCAGTGAACGCCTTTCGTCAGAATATTCGCGGCCTTTCCAGGCCACGGTGCCGGTTGCGTGCGCGCTTTTCGAGCCCAGCAGGAAGTAGGAGAAAAGAGGGAGTCCGAACACGGCGAGGAGGTTTGCGTCCCAGGCGAAATGCGCGCGGCTGATTCGCTTGAGGAACAAGCCGTACATGATTACGGCCAGCATTCCCGCTGCGGCCGCGGGTTGCCAGCTTCCGCGCAGAGCGGCGGAGATGGCGACGGCGGTGCTGGCTGCGATCAGGACGAACTCGATGGCGCGCAGTGCGGCTAGCCTTACCGGTGCGGGGAATAAGAGCGCCAGGTTCTTGGTCCAGCCTTCGCGGAGTTGGGCGAAGTTGCGATACATGCGGGTTTGGACGGCATCGGCGGCGTAGCGGAAGAATATTTTTCTGCCGGATTGTTTTACGGCGCGGGCCAGAGCTACGTCTTCGAGCAGATTTGCGGCTACGGCGGCGTGTCCGCCGACGGCGTCGTAGGCTTCGCGCGTGATGAGGATGTACTGGCCGTTGGCCGCCGCCGCGGGAGAATTGGGATCGCTGACTTGGGATGGGCGATAGCTGGCGGCTAGCTCGGCGAAGATGACGGGCATGATGGCCTTTTCCCAGAAACTTTTTACGATTTGTTCGGGCGAGTAGGAGAGCAACGCTGCACCGTGGCGCTTGGCTTCTTCGAGGCCGCGGGCGAGCGAGCCTGGCAGGTGGATGGTATCGGCATCGGTGAAGAGCAGCCACTCGGCGGTGGCGGCCTTGGATCCGGCGTTAACTGCGTTGTTTTTGCCGGTCCAGCCTGGAGGGAGCGGGCCGGCTTCGATGAGGCGCACTTGCTGACTTGAAAATGAGAGAGCGATCTCGCGGGTATGGTCGGTGGAGTGATCGTCGACTACGATGATTTCAAGGGGCACGCCGCTCTGCTTCACCAGCGACCGAAGACAGGCCGCCAGGCAAACTCCTTCGTTGCGGGCCGGGACGATCACCGATACTGCGGGCCGAGTGGAGGCTGGAAGGGTCGCAGGCATACGCCGAATCCTTTATTATAGCTGGGTGCGACGCATCTTTTGCTTTACGCGGCCTGCCGGCGCTTTCGCACCGGCCCTCCTCATTATTATTCTGGTTGCAATCGTGGCACTGTCGGGCTGCTGGAGCGGATCGCGGCCGTCGCGGATCGGTTCGCATGCTCCCGATTTCACAGTGCGCGACTCTCAGCGCACGGTAACCCTCAGTCAGTTGAAAGGGCAGGTGGTGGTATTGAATTTCTGGGCTACCTGGTGTCCGCCATGCATCGAGGAAATGCCGTCCCTGGTGCAGATGCAGGAACGGATGAAGCCGAGGGGCGTGACCGTGCTGGCGGTGAGCGTCGACGCCGACGAGAATAGCTATCGACGTTTTCTGCGGGACCACAATGTGAATCTGCTCGCGGTGCGCGATCCTGACCAGAAAAGCAATGAACTGTATGGAACGTTCAAGTTCCCCGAAACATATGTCATCGACCGCAATGGAGTGGTGCAGCGGAAGTTTATTGGCGCGGTGGATTGGACGAATCCCGAGGTTATGGATTTTCTGGGGAAGCTGTAGGTTTGGAGCGGGCTAAAGTCCGGCTATGAAGTATCCGCTCTATGCGGCGCTGAAGCGCCGCTCTTCCACGGCACTGCAGACAGTCACAACTTTTTCGGATTCGCTTCGGCTGCAGGAAAACTCAACGTCAAAGGCGTCGGACAAGAGTGTCCGACCCATACAATCACAGCTTTACGTTGCGCAGCCGCAGAGCGTTGGCGATTACTGAGACTGAACTGAAGCTCATGGCCGCGGCGGCGAAGATGGGACTGAGCAACAGTCCGAAAAATGGATACAGGACTCCTGCGGCGATGGGGACGCCGATCGCGTTGTATATGAAAGCGAAGAACAGATTTTCGCGGATGTTGCGCATGGTGGCCTGGCTCAGCTTGCGGGCGCGCAGGATTCCGGTGAGATCGCCCTTGACCAGCGTAATGCCGCCGCTTTCTATGGCAACGTCGGTGCCGGTGCCCATCGCGATACCTACATCGGCCTGAGCTAGCGCGGGGGCGTCGTTGATGCCGTCGCCCGCCATGGCAACGACTCTTCCCTGCCCTTGCAGCTTGCGGACAATTTCCAGCTTTCCTTCAGGTAGAACTTCGGCTTCGAATTCATCGATGCCTAGAGCCTTCGCGATCGACTCGGCTACGGCGCGATTGTCCCCGGTGAGCATGACGATGTGGATGCCCTGCGCGCGGAGTCCACGAATCGCGTCTGGAGTGGACGGCTTGACCGGATCGGCGATGGAGATGTCTCCGGCGTATTTGCCATCTATCGCCACAAAAATCTGTGTGGCGGATGGAGCGTTGATTCGGGACGTCACCGTGTCGCCTTGCCCGAGAGCTCCGACCTCAACCATGAGCGTGCGATTGCCGACGGCGACTGGCCTGCCGTCCACAATACCTTGAATACCTTTTCCCGCTGAGTAAGAGAATTCCGCCGGCTCGGAAAGCTTCAACTGGCGATCCTGTGCACCGCGCACGATTGCCGTTCCCAGCGGATGTTCGCTGGCCCGTTCCAGGCTCGCGGCAACACGCAGGACCTCCCGCGAATCAAGGCCTGCTGCCGCCGTACTTCCCACCAGCTGAGGCTTGCCTTCGGTAAGCGTTCCGGTTTTGTCGACGACCAGCGTGTCGACTTTTTCGAGAATCTCCAATGCTTCGGCATTCTTGATGAGGACGCCGGCGCGGGCGCCTCGGCCTACTCCGACCATGATTGCCATGGGAGTGGCGAGCCCCAGGGCACAAGGGCAGGCGATGATGAGGACGGCGACTGCGTTGACGAGTGCGTGCCCGAGGCGCGGTTGCGGACCGAACAGCCACCACGCAACAAAAGTGATTACGGCGACTGCGACCACGATGGGGACGAACCATTTCGCCACGCGATCGGCGAGTCGCTGGATAGGCGCACGACTGCGCTGCGCCTGGCCGACGAGTTGCACGATGCGCGCCAGCAACGTGTCACTGCCAACGCGCTCGGCGCGCATTACGAATGAGCCGGTGCCGTTGATGGTAGCGCCGATGACTTTGCTCTCCGGTGATTTCTCGACGGGAATGGATTCACCGGTGATCATGGATTCATCTATGGCGCTGCGGCCTTCGAGCAGGACGCCATCCACAGGGACTTTTTCTCCAGGGCGCACGCGGAGACGTTCTCCGGGCTTGACCTGCGCGAGTGGGACATCCTTCTCACTGCCGTCAGGGCCGAGCAGGCGCGCGGTTTGGGGAGTGAGATCGAGGAGCGCGCGAATGGCAGCGCTGGTGCGACCGCGGGCGCGCAACTCCACCACCTGGCCGAGCAGGACCAGAGTTGTGATCGCGGCGGCGGCTTCGAAATAAACGTCGGGATAGCCACTCATGCCCCGGAGAGAGTCGGGGAAGATCTGCGGCGCCAGCGTGGCGACTACGCTGTATCCATAGGCTACCCCGGTACCCATCCCGATCAGGGTGAACATGTTGGGACTGCGATTCACGAGCGAGCGCCAGAAGCGCTGGAAGAACGGCCAGCCGCCCCAGAGCACAACGGGCGTGGCTAAGGCGAACTCAACCCGGGGCAAATTGATTAGAACGCCGTTGATGTCGAGATCCAGGGTCAACTTGTAACCGAGCATGGGGATCATGGCGATCGCCATCAGCGGAGCGGTCAGCGCGAGGCTGACCCAGAAGCGGCCGGTCATGTCGGCGAGTTCGGGATTTTCCTGAGTGGAGGCAGTGATCGTGCGGGGCTCGAGGGTCATGCCGCAGATCGGACATGGGCCGGGCGCGGGCCGGACGATTTCCGGATGCATGGGGCAGGTGTACTCGGTGCGCGAGGAGGCGACCGGAACGTCCGGTTCGAGCGCCATTCCACAGGAGGGGCAAGCTCCGGATTTGTTTTCGCGGACCTCGGGGCACATGGGGCAGACATAGACTTGACCGGCGAGGTGGGTTTGCTGTGACGGTGGAGGTTCGAGTGGGTGTGGTCGATAGTCCGCAGGCGGAGCTGGTTTTGCGGCGCCGAGCGTGACTAAGCCCGAGCTGCCTCCAGGTGGGACGGTCAAATATTTCGCGGGAGCTGCTTTAAATGTGTCCGCGCATCCGGTGCAGCAGAAATAGTAGTTCGTACCGTTGTGAGCGAAGACGTGTTTCGCGGTTGCGGCATTTACATTCATTCCGCAGACTGGATCGCGTTCGAGCGCCGCGGGTTGGTTTGATGGGTTCGTGGACATTCAGGCGTTTGGTTCTCCAGGGGGCTAAAGCCCACACGGTTTTGTACAGCTTACGCGGCGCATTCGGCGCCGCTCCTTCCGCGTCACTGCGCGCCGTTGACGTGCACGCTACGCTATTTCTTCGATGGACAATGCTTTATATTGGATTCAGCCTGGCGGATTGGCCGGGCATCTCCTTTCATGATTCGTTGGCAGCAAAGGATTATCCCATGACTTATCTGGACGTAGGTTTTCGCTACGGCGCGGCGCCCGGCGAGAACGAATTGCGGGCGATCGACGGCATGCGCGAGGTGTATGGAATCCGGAAAGTGGAATTCAACGAAGCGGAACGCACCGTACGGGTGGAGTTTGACGCTTCTCGCCTGAAGACGGAAGCTGTGGCGCGACTCTTGCGCCAAGCGGGAGTGGATGTGCGAGAACCTTTGACGCTGGCCTGAAGCTGCCAGCGAAAGCGAGGGTGGGGGAGGGCTTCCGCTGGCGCGATCTATTGAATGCAAGGGGCGCCCAAGAGAACCTCTGGCCGAAGTCGTCCTTGGAACGCCCCGTTGCGCGCCACTTCGTCTGGCTTTTTATAAGCACATAGCATGCCGTCTCTAAGCCGCTCAAAATACAGGCGGGTTCCCTGCCCCGCTTTGTAGGAATTGCTCTGGGCCGGGAAAGATTTACTTCGGGGGTTGCGACGAGGCTTGGCTATTCTGGCTGCAGGGAAAAAGTTTGCCTGTGGAAAGATCGAAGGCCTCGAATTTGCCGAGGCGTTCGATGCACATAAGCGGAAACCCTTACAGGGCCGTTTGCGGCGACGTTCGCAGCAGGCGCGGTCTTCCGCTATAATTCTTAAGAAAGTTTTTCCTGCCCAAACAAGTCTGCGCCCTTAGCTCAGCTGGATAGAGCGTCTGGCTACGAACCAGAAGGTCGGGAGTTCGAATCTCTCAGGGCGCACCATTCCTCTTTGCTCTTTTCGTTCATCTGATTTTGATTTCTGGTTTCTTTGCAACGCGAACCGTGGCGCGGATCGGGGTGGGTGTCCTGGTAGACAACAGCGCGTGGCGAGTTGGGTTGCGCCCTTGGGATTTTCTGTTAATCTTGGGCAGCCCTGTTGTTGCCTTGGATGATGTTTCTGTCATTGACCGGAGAAGTTCTCCGGAACTCGGGTCCCGCGCCATGTCGAAAGCCATCGAACAGGATGTATCTATCCTGTCGTCGTCGAAACAAGGTTTGATCTATCTCACCGCAAACGATTGGGCTTTGGTCGCCGACAAGGCGAGCCGAGTCCAATTCAAGAAGGGCGAAGTCCTGGTTCAAAAGGGCAAGAAGGGCTTTGGAGTCTTTCTTCTGCTTAAAGGAACCGCGCGAGTGCAAATTCCTCCGCAAAGTCCGACTCCGGTGATTGGGCCGGGTGAAATTTGCGGGGAGATGTCATTTCTGGAAGATGCGGCGGCCAGCGCCAACGTAGTCGCCGACGGTGAAGTGGAAGCCTATCATCTCGACCATCCCACGTTGCAAAGCCTGTTTGAGCTGTTTCCCCACCTCGCGTCGCGCTTCTACCGGTCTCTGGCCACGAACCTGTCCCGGCGTCTGCGGGACGTGATTGGGTCGCGTTCCGAGGCGACTGTGCAAAAACGTTCATCTTGACAAGGTTGGGCCGCCAGCAGACAATTGGCGCCGCCTTAGGAAGCTGTTGTCTTGTCGTCTTCTCCGGCGCCGTCCCCCCTGACGGCAGGCTCGGAGAGAAGGTCAGTAAAAAAACAGTTAGTTGAAGTCATCGTTTCCAGCTCAACAAAAACATTCGCTTGCCAAACGAGATCAAAGAACTGTCCCTCGTAAAGGCCAGCGCTCTGCGCTAATCACGGGGGTAAAACGCCTGGTACGAAAACGATTTCAAGGAGGAAGTATGAGGTGTGGCTTTGTGCGTGTAGTTGTGAGTCTTGCGGTTCTTGTTGTGTGCGCTAACTTCACAGCAGCGGCCGCGACCACATTTGCGGGCCATTACCAGCTCAGCAATGTGGTTGAAAACGGCAGCGAGGTGAGTGTGACCATGACGCTGACGCTGTTGAACCCTGGCAAGACCGATGTCAAGGGTGGCATTGTCGCTGTTCTGAGTTCGGAACCCAATCCGGTTCTCATCGGATCATTCGCGGCGATCAAGACGCTCCCCAAAATAGGCCAGGCTACGGTTAGCCAGACACTCACGATTTCGGCTGCGGAATACGCGAACTGGCGACGCGGTCATGCGCCGAGGCTCCAGTTCCTAGTGCCCAGTGGACAGTCCGCGGTGGCGGTGAGCATCCTGGCCTACGAGGTCGAACCGCCCAGCGGGAAGACCGACTAGTCCGTTTTCACCGGTGTGCGGCGTGGCCGGAGGCCTTCAAGTCGTTCTTCCGGAAAGAGGGCCAGCAGAAGTTGCTCGTGGGCGCCACAGTTAGTGGAGATGTTTTGCGCTTAAACAGGTTTTAGTCGACGAAATGGGGGACATTGTGAAGACATTAACGAAATTTGCATTCTGTCTATTAGGGGCCTGCGCCATGATGTATTCGGCAGCCGCCCAAGATGTGGTTAATACGGTCGTCGGCGGGGGTCCCAACAACATCCCCGGCGTCAACGCCAACTTATACAATCCCTACCAAGTCGCGGTAGATGCAGCGGGAAATGTGTACGTCGCGGCGTCCGCTCAGCACCGGATTTTCAAGATCAGCACCACCGGAACCGAAACCGTGGTTGCCGGAACTGGCACCTCTGGTTATTTCGGGGACGGGGGACAAGCGGTCAAAGCAGAACTCGCCACTCCATGGGGTGTGGCGGTGGATTCGGCTAGTCCTGCGAATGTGTATATCGCGGACACCGACAACTGCCTGGTGCGAAAGGTTAATCAGACCTCCGGCGTGATCACTACGATAGCTGGTCTGGTAACTGTCCCGACGTCCGGAAATCCGTATGCGACTTGCGGCTATGCGGGCGATGGTGGGGCGGCGAATAAGGCTGAGATGTATTATCCGAGCGCATTAGCGATCAACCCTACCACCAATGATCTATACATTACGGACTACAGTAACGGCCTTGTCCGCAAAGTCGCCGGCGGCGCACCGACTGGAACCATCAGTACGGTGGCGGGAACACCAGGGACGAACTGCACGGGCGTGGCACCCTACGGGAATGGGGCGGCCGCGACATCCGCAGAGCTCTGCTCCCCGACGGGAATCGCCCTTGACACCACGGTAACGCCGGCGAACATTTTCATCAGTGAGTATTCGCGGTGTGTGGTACGTGAGGTGGTTGGGTCAAGTAAGGATATCTACCTGGTCGCCGGCAGTTATTCTTTGGGCTGCGGCTTCACGGATAACGTCAACGCGCTGAGCGCGCAACTGTGGCAACCCTACCAGTTGCACGTCTCGGTGAGCGGAACTACGACGACCGTCGGGATTGCGGACTACGAAAATGCTCGAGTACGGCAATTTACTCTGACCTATACATCAGCCGTTCCCAAGCCGGGAACGATCACAACGATCGCAGGGAAGGGACAGGGCGGCTATTGCAACGATGGTGGGCCGGTGCTGAACGCCTGCATGAATCCTGTCGGGCTGGCGTACAACTCGGCGACTGGCAATTACTACATCGGCGACTACGGGTCGAATCGCGTCCGCGAAGTGACGAAGAGTACGACCTTCATCAGCACGATCGACGGATGGGGGCCGAACGGTGGAACCCAGGTGAGCTTCTCGGACCCAGTTGGACTGACGGGGTCCGGCGGAACTCCCTCTCTCTATTACCCGATGGGTATCTATGCCGATCCCACCTCCACAAAAGTATATTTGGGCGGGTATGAGGGAAATGCAGTGTATGTATGGAATAGCGCAACGAATGAAATCAGTGGCTTCGCGGGCAGCGGCGTCGGTGGATTTGCCGGCGACGGAGGAACCGCGAGTTCGACCAACACGGACTTGTATTACCCAATCGGGATTGGCAAAGACAGCAAGGGAAATATATATATCGCCGACTCCGAGAACTGCGCGATCCGCGAAGTAAATACCTCGGGAGATATCACCACGGTTGCCGGCGGATCGCCCGGCGCGCTCAAGGGCTGCGGCTATGCCAATTCAAGCGCAGTGGACTCGCAGTTCTATATCCCCTACGGTGTCGCGGCTGATGCGGCAAACAACCTCTATATTGCCGACTACGATAACTGCGCGATCCGCAAGATCACGGCTTCGACCGAGGAGGTCAGCACCATTGCGGGTGGCCCAACGCTTGGTTGCGGCTATTCGGGAGATGGCGGGCCGGCTGTGAAGGCGCAGATCAGGAACCCAAATTCGATCGCTTTAGACGCGGCCGGAAACATCTACTTTTCGGATGTGAACAACTACCGTGTGCGCGAGATCGTCGCGGCGACAGGAATCATCCAGACGGTCGCGGGAGACGGTGCATATGGCTACACCGGAGACGGACCATCCACTGGCAACGAGATCACGAACGGCTATGTGACTTCCGATCCGAATGGAAACCTGTTCCTTTCGGACACGGACAATGAGCTCCTGCGCTGGATAACCCCTACCGGCCAGATGATTACCTTCGCGGGTACGTTGGATACCGCCGGGTTCGCCGGCGATGGCGGCCCTGCGCTGAAGGCAGAGTTTTACTTGCCTGCGCAGATAGCCCGCGACAGCACGGGCAATACTTATGTGGCGGACGAGTATAACTTGCGCATACGTCAGGTCACCCCATTTGCTGGCTATGGCCTCTCAGCGGGGAACCTGATTTTCGAAACCCAACCTGCGGGTACAGTGAGCGACTTTCAACCCGTCGCGGTAAGCGCGATTGGGCCGATCACGATTTCCTCGATCACAACCACCGCAGGCTTCAGCGAAATCGATGATTGCGCGGGTGAAAGCCTTACTACCGGGCAGACATGCGAGATCGACGTCTATTTCCAACCCACAGCCGCCGGTAAAACGAATGGCTCTTTGACGATTGCCTCCAATGCATTCTTCGCCGCGAATCCGAACATAATCCGTTTGAGCGGAACGGGATCGGGCCTCGCGCTGAGCGGGTCAACCGCTTTTGGTGCTGTGCCGCTCAAGACCCCGTTGGCTCAAACGCTGACACTGACCAACAGCGGCGCGGCGGTCACGCTATCGAAGATCTACCTCACCGCAGTAACGGCATTCACGATCACGGGCGGCACTTGCCCGGTGGCTGGAGGGCCGCTTGCCAGCAAGGCGACTTGCACCATCATTGTGACCTTTAACCCGCAGGCGACTGGCGGCTTCAAGAGCACCTTGGTGGTCGCGAGCAACGATCCGGCCAGCCCGCTGCTGGCGCAGGCTACGGGCACTGGTACCGAGGTGAAGATTTCAGCTTCATCTATTCCCTTCGGGACGATCTCGTACGGAACCACGTCTACCATCAACTTGACCATCAGCAATGTCGGCACGGCGGCCTTCACTCTGGCCGAGGCGATTACGGGCGCAGGCTTCTCGATCTCGACTACGGGCAAGACGTGCACTGCCAGCGTAGCTGCAGGAGCAAGCTGCGTGCTGCCGGTGGAGTACAATCCCTCGGCAGTGGGCAGCAACACAGGCTCACTGACGCTGACGACTAACGGCGGTTCGAGTCCGGTGATTCCGCTTACCGGCACGGCCGCCAGCGATGTCACGGTAACCCCCACCACGCTGGCGTTCGGAACCATCACGCATGCGACCACAAAAGTGCTGAACGTCACGGTTTCGAATGTCGGAAAGATCGCGTCCTTGACAGTAAAAACTGCGGTTTCAGGAACGGGAGCCGCGGAGTTCACGGTGTTGACCACTGGGAACACCTGCGGTTCCGGGGTCGCCCCGGGTAAGACCTGCACTTTGCCGGTCCAGTTCGATCCAGCTGCGGCGGCCGCCTACTCCGCAACACTTACCGTGACCACCAATGGTGGACAAAACCCAACGGTAAGCTTGACCGGGACGGGCGATTAGGGGGCAAGTCACTCCGCTTCAACCAATCGACCGCCGGATTCGAAGTCCGGCGGTCTTTCCATTTCATTTCAATTCCCTTTCGCCTGTTCCTGATCCCACCTGCGATTACCGCAGTAACCCTTAAGCTGGGATTACCGTTGACCCCTACTGGTCCCCCTCCTTACATTCTCCACAGGGGGTCGTATGAAGGATATTCATGAGGTATTGCGGCAGAAGCAGACCAAGTACGCGGCACTGGGGAAGCAGATTGAGATGCTCCAGCAGGCGGCGGAGAAGCTGCGTGAAGTGGCTCCCCTGCTCGCGGAAAACGACGAAGAGGATAACGCAGTATTGATGGAAGTCGATGAGACTTCCGACAGCATGGCGGCCAAGGCGGGCGCGTCTGGTTCAGGCGCGGCGGCATCCAAGGCAGCCCGGCCTGCGGCACCTCGCTGGCCATAATCTCGCCGCTGTAGGGCGAGCATTTTGTTATGACCCTTCTGGCATTGCTGGTTTCGACTGACGATTCTGCCTCCGAGATCCTGGGCCGGGTTCTGCCGGCCATGGGGATCGTGGTGGAGCGTTTCAGCGATCTCGCTACCGCGATCGACCGTCTGCAGCAGCAGAGGTTCGATGCTCTGGTGGTTGACTTCGACGACCCCGACGCTGCTGGTCAAGTGCTGGACGAGGCCCGCAGGTTGAATTCGGGCGACGCGCCCGTCAGCGTGGCCTTGGTTTCGGAGCCCGCAAAGGCGCGCGCGATTCTCAGCAACGGCGCGCACTTCGTGCTGTACAAGCCACTTTCCGATGACAAAGCCAAAGCCGGCCTGCGCGCCGTAGCCGCGCTGTTGAATCGCGAACGCCGGCGCGCTTACCGCGTTCCCGTGCAGGCTCCTGTGGAAATCACGCTGCCGGACACTCGCAAAGCCGAGGGCATTCTGCTTGATCTGAGCGAAACCGGCATGGACGTTCTCACGGCTGAACCACAGGCTCCGGGATCGCTGCTGAATTTCCGCTTTCAGTTGCCAGATGGAAGCCTTGAAGTTGACGCTCATGGGCAGGTGGCATGGGCGAACCCGAACGGACAAACGGGGGTCCATTTTCTTGATTTGGAAGAGTCGATGAAGGCTCAGCTAAGAGTCTGGCTGCATGCCGCCGCCGTGATGAACGGCGCAAGTCCCGACGAGGCCGTGCCCCACTGTAAGCTCACCGATCTGAGCCTGGGCGGTTGCTATCTGGAAAGTGAATCGCCGTTTCCGGAACGGGCGCTGGTCGACCTCTGCCTCAAAAGCGGAGATGTGGCGGTCCACACCGAAGGCATGGTGCTGGTCACGCATCCTGGACACGGCATGGGATTGGAATTCCCTTCCCGTACGCCGGAGCAACGAGCCCAGGTGGAAAATCTGATTAACTTTCTTCGCAGCTGCCCGGAATCCATGCCGGAGCTGATTATTTCTCCGCGCGCTCTAACCGCGGACCTCAGCCAATTCGAGCACAGCGCGCAAGGGGCTGACGACTCGGCCGCGGAGCCGCTCGAAGATCCGTTGCTCGAACTGCTGCGCCAAGGGTCCTCTCTGCAACAGGACAACTTCCTCGACGAACTTCGCCGACAACGTTCCGGGGAGAGTGTCGCGACCTAGCTTGTCGCTTGTCCACTCCGGTTTTCCCTGCGATCCGTCATGCTTCTGTAATATTAAACCGTTACTTTAAATCACACCTCTCGCGGCAGGTGGCTTGGGGACTTCACGGAGCAGCTCAAGGGCAGGAAGAGTACTGGGCAGCGAAGGCAGCGGAGCGTGCGAGAGGCTCGGGCGAACTGTTTTCGGAGGGCGAAGAACCCGCGTCCCGTCTCTGACGCGGGCCCTCCACCTTCCGCGGTCTGTTCCACCCCATTGCGAGAACGGTAGCTGATCGCTGTTGCGTCATGGTTTCAAAAATATTAAATCTAGGTTAAATCCGGCGGCCAGTTGGCCCGTCCAGCTTTGCCTGAAATGCGAGACCCGGGGATAAGCTCCTCCGTGCACTGTTTTCGCCCTTGTGCGAACATGTACCCGACACGAGACGGCGACTGGGCGGGCAGGCGGGTGGGGAGCGAAGCTGGCGGCAAACATAAAATCCGGAAACGAGCTCGACTCTGGAAATGTTCCAAGAAACGTCGCGCGCGACGAACGCCACAGCGGCCTGGCCTGGGCGCCGCTTATGTCGATCGCGGTTGCGGCCTTCGCGGTTGAAATTCCGTTCTTCTTCCTCGGCACACCCTCCGGGCACGATGTGGAATTTCATTTGTACTCTTGGCTGGAAGTTCTCTCGCAATGGAAGCTGGGTATTGTCTATCCGCGCTGGGCGGCCTTGGCGAACTTCGCCTACGGTGAGCCGCGTTTCATCTTCTATCCCCCGGCTTCGTGGGCGTTAGGCGCGGCGCTTAGCGCAATCTTCCCCTGGACGCTGGCCGCGAGCATTTATATCTGGCTTGCCTTGTCGGCTGCGGGCGTGTGCATGTTTCTGCTGGCGCGGCAGTGGCTTGACCGGCGCGACGCAGCCTTCGCAGCGGTGCTGTACGCCGTCAATCCATATCACCTTGTGATTGTGTATTGGCGGAGTGCGTTCGCCGAGCTTCTGGCGAGTTCTTTGCTGCCGCTGCTGCTCTTGCTGATGTTGCGGGCAGACGAAAAAGGCCGCCGCATAATCGTTTATCTCGCGCTGCTGCTTGCCTCTGCATGGCTGATTAACGCACCGGCGGCGGTGATGATCCATTATTCTTTGGCCTTATTGATGTTGCTGATTGCATGGCAGCGGCGCTCGGCGCGTGTTCTGCTGGTGGGGACGGTCGCCGCAGTTCTTGGAGCTGCGCTGGCTGCGGTTTATCTCTTGCCTGTGATTTACGAACAGAAGTGGATCACCATCGCGCAGGCGGTCTCTGCCGGGTCGCGGCCGCAAGACAGTTTTCTGTTTATCCACACCACCGATGCGGATCACGACGCCTTTAACCACCTGATTTCCTGGATTGCGGTGGGCGAAATCTTGCTGACGGTTGCTGCGGCCTGGGGCGCACGCAGCTGGCGCCGCCGCAATCGTACGCTTTGGTATTCGCTTGTGGCGTGGGCCGCGGCATGCTCGGTGCTTATGCTCTCGATCACGAATGCGCTGTGGAGGATTCTCCCCAAACTGCAGTACATGCAATTCCCCTGGCGCTGGATGCTGTGTCTGGGCATTCCCTTCGCTCTGCTGAGCGTGCTGGGTTTGCGGCGGTGGACCGTTCGCGTATCGTTCTACCTGGCCCTGCTGGGCGTGCTCGCCTTCGGATGGCATCACTTCCAGCCACCGTGGTGGGATAACGCCGGCGACCTGCGCGAAATGCAGGACAACATGGCGACCGGCGAGGGCTACGAGGGTGTCGACGAATACACTCCGGTTGGCGCTGATCCTTCGTCGGTCTTAAAAGACGCTCGCCGCGTGGTGGTGGATGGACCGGCCCACGCCGCGATTCATGTTTCTCAGTGGACTCCCGAATTCAAACTCTTCACGGCGGAAATGTCAGTCCCGGACAATCTGGCGTTGCGGTTGTTCAACTATCCCGCATGGCGGGTTAGCGTGAATGGGCGCCAGGTGCAGCCCGGCGCGCGCGAGGGCACGGGGCAGATGCTGGTTCCCGTCGAGGCGGGTGCAAATCAAGTGCAGATCAACTTCGTTCGCACCTGGGATCGCACGGCAGGTGGGTGGATCTCACTGCTCGCCTTGATTTTGGCTTTCGTGTTGTGGAAGCTTCCATCTTCCAGCGGATCAGCTTTCGCTTTGGTTGCTACGATGAAATGGTGATGCGAAGAATTCTCATCGCGACTTCGAATCCCGGTAAGCTTCGGGACTTTGCCGGTGCTGCTCTGCGACACGGAGTCGAGATTGCCGGCATTCCTGACTTCTCTTCCCTGCCCGCAGTTGTCGAGGACGGACTCACGTTCGAAGCTAACGCGCGCAAAAAAGCCGAGGCCTACAGCCGATATGTCCCCGGAGAAATGGTTGTGGCCGACGACTCAGGATTGGAGATTGATGCTCTGCATGGAGCCCCCGGAGTGCACTCGGCGCGCTACGCCGCGAACCGGCCTGACAAAGCCGAAACGAACACGGATGACGAGGCCAATAACGCACGGGTTCTTCGCGAGCTTCAGGACGTTCCTCAGGCGCAGCGCGCTGGGCGGTTCGTTTGCGTGCTGGCCGCGGCTCGAGACGGCAAGACACTGGCTACATTTCGCGGCACTGCTGAGGGAATCATTCTGGACGCGCCGCGTGGGAAGAATGGCTTCGGCTACGATCCGTTGTTTTACTTTCCGGACATTAAGAAAACATTCGCCGAGCTGACGGCCGAGGAAAAGTCCAAGTACAGCCATCGCGGCGCGGCGTTCCGCGAGCTTTTACGTTGGTGTGACGCCGGCGGGAATGGTTAGAATCGACTTACGCCGCCCGAGAGCGGGGCTACATGGATGGAAGCTTGGCACTCCGAAGACGTCTTCTTATATCCCTTCTGGGAAGTATCGTGGCAGCGGTCATATTGCTGGTCTTAGAACGAGCGACCAATTCAAAAGTGCTCATGCTCTTGCAGTTGCCGGGCTTCTTTGCTTACGTAAATATTTGGGGCATTCACTCTGGTCCAGAGCATCATGTCGCAGGCTACATTGTCTTTGCCGCGGCAAACGCCCTGATCTATTGGCCAATCGCATTCGGATTGGGGTTGCTATTTCGACGCAAAGGCTCAAGCCCACCCGCCCCGTTACCTTGACTTCGCTTCTCTCGCCGCCGATAATAAAAAGTTATTTTGTCGTTGTGGAACGAACAAGCAGAGCTTAATAACTGGACGACTAGGCACTCATAAGGAGCGATTCGTGGCGTCAGCAGCCAGTTCTACTGCTCCCGTTGTAGCGAAAAAAGCGGTACACGGCGTGGCGCCCCTGCGCGCAGGCAAGGGTATTTCATTTCTGTTGCGCCGCCTGCATTCGCTTTCCGGAATCGTTCCCGTGGGCGCGTTTCTGTTCGAACACATTCTGGTTTCTAACTCCACGGCAATC
>Ga0210383_10001548_pt1 | contig 21016 bp, 21 predicted proteins | sample IncBWC14OmetaG_FD_160072 | JGI IMG/M metagenome (GOLD analysis project Ga0210383, IMG submission 160072) | Forest soil microbial communities from Barre Woods Harvard Forest LTER site, Petersham, Massachusetts, United States - Inc-BW-C-14-O ... | reverse complement strand
GAGGCGATTGCTTGAAAGCGCTGCGATCGAGGCGTTGCAGAGCTGTTGCGGCGCCTCGATCGGGCTAGTGGATATCCATCCGGCTGACATGCAGCGACTGCAGGAAGGCGATGCGTTGCTGAAGGCTGTTGCCTGCGCGCACGAGTAGCCATGCGGGCCCGACGCGACGGGCGACGGTCCCGGGCACGAATATTTCCCAAAAGGTCCTGCGCTGGCTTTCGTGCAGCACTTGCTCTGCTCGCGCGAGTCCTACGTGCTTGGTGTCCACGGCGAGGATCCGCTTGGCGGCGGCGGGGCTGAGCGGCGGCAGATGGAACTCGCGCTCTACGGGTGGGATCTGGACGATCGCGGGGTGTCCAGGCACGGGCACGGCTCCCCACAGTGGCGCGGGTGCGCTGCCGGGCGCCTTGGCGTTGAGCAGCAGTGCCGCCTCGAAGCTCTGGCGGGGAACGGAGAACCACATGTGCACACATGTGAGCCACGCGGGGACGGTGATGGCGCGATCGGGGGCGATCTGTCGGGCGACCTGGCCCCAAGCGGTCTTCACCCGGGGGAAGGACGAGGCGATCGCACAGCGTCCCTTGGCGGGTGGCGCGTGTGTGCCGTGCCAGTAGCTGTTGGGCAGCGTGAAGGTGGCGTCTTCGCGGCTGACGTGGATCGTCCGGCCGGAGGCGTTCAGCAGCGTCTCGGTCAGCGCGGGGCCGCGCCGCGCGCGGGCGAAGCCGTTGAGCACGCTTGGCTCCAGCCCCGGCGCGAGCACCGTTCCGCGTGAGCCTGGCGGGCGGTAGAAGATGATCTGCTTGGCTCCGGGCGGCAGTCCGGGGAAATGCTGTGCGTTGAACGTGCCCAGGTGTGCGACACGCACGCCAGCGACACGCTGGTCGACAAACAGCATGTCGATCTCCCCTTCGGGGCCGACCTTTTCCTTTGGGTCGAATCCCACTTCGCCGCCGTAGATCGGGTCGGTGATGGTTGGCGGAGGCCCGTTGCAGCTGCCTTCGCCCTGCACATGGATGCACACACCGACGTTGCCCGCCTGCAGCGACGGCGAGACGCCGAACCGCTCGGGTTGAGCATTTATATAGGGGTAGCCGTGGTGGAACGTCAGCTTCAGTGGCCTGCCGGCGGACGGAGATGCATGGCTGGTGGGGGAGTTGCCGTTGCCGCCAGTGCCGAGTAGCAGTGACAGGCCCGCCACCACGGCGGCTGTGACCAGCAGGTACGCGCCTGCCCGCCGGCGTTGCTGGCGGCGCCGCGCTTCTTCGATCACCCCCGCGTCTGGAGCGGCTGTGGGTGGCGGGCCGCCCGGCGCTTGGGCTGGATGCGGCTCGACCTGCGGCTGTTCGGTCGGCGGCGGGTGTGCCGGCTTGGCGGTCAGCGGCATCGTGCGCACGCATCAATAGAGATCATTGGTGCTACTATAACTAGCACGATGTTGGATGGCAAGGTCGACCGCCGGGACCCCACGTTGCTGCACGACCAGGTGGCTGCGCAGATCCGCAGGGCGATCGCAGACGGGGAGGCAAAGCCGGGGGAGCGCCTGCCGCCGGCGCGCGATCTGGCGGCGGTTATGGGGGTGAACACGAACACGGTGCTGCGTGCGATGCGTCTGCTGCGCGATGAAGGTCTGCTGGAGTTTCGCCGCGGTCTGGGCGTGCGGGTGAGCGGCACGCCGCAGCGTGGCGCGGTGATCGCGCGGGCGAGGGAGCTGGTTGGCTTCGCCCGCCAGCAGGGCTACCAGCAGGACGAGTTGATTGCGATCATCCAGAGCATCCGCTGAGCGATGACGGCGATGCTCGACCAGGCTGACAGAGCATCCGTCACCACGCCGGTGGGGTCACCGGCAGTACAGCCAGTGGGTCATCCGGCTGGGCCACTGGCGGAAATACCCGCGCGGCCAGTGGCGGGGCCTGCGGCGGTCGAGTTGGTGCGGCTGTCGGAGGGGACACCGGCGGGGCCGGATCAAGGCGTGATCGAAGAGGCCAGACGTCGGCAGCGCTTGCGGCGTGTGCGTATGGGGCTGGGTGGCCTGCTCGCGGTGTTGGGTCTCGGGGGACTCGTGTGGGGGCTCGGCGCGTGGGGTCCTTCCGCGCACCCGGCGCACGCGCACGGAGCAGCAGGCGTGGCCGGCGCCGCCAAAGGAGTCTTGGGAGCAGCTGGCTTTGACGTGCACCTGTCGCCGGCGCTGGATGGCGGACAGTACGGGTGGTGCGTGGGCGTTGAAGAACACCCTGCGTTGATCGCATACGGGGCTTGCGCGATGACGCCTGTTGCCTCTACGCCGCTTGCCATGCAACTGAGCGGCGCGAGCGCCGGCGCAAGGCAGGAGACGATCGTGGTGCTCGTCACCCCGCAGGTGCGCACCATCCTCGTGAACGGCGGCCGGCGTGTGCCGACGCTCACGCTGCCAGGGCTGCCATACGGCCTGCGTGCGGCGCGAGTGCTGATCGCGCTGCGAATCAAGACTCACCCGGACGGCAGGCGCAGCATCGTGTCAATACCACAGCCGAAGCTGGTGGCGCTTGACGCGCGTGGGCGTGTGATCGCTGACCAGGTGCGTGAAATACCAGCGCTTAGCCGCTCAACGCTAGTGGGCGCTGCAGCGACAGGCCCCTGCAGGCTGCGGGTTAGTGGGCTCCCCGGTCTGCGGGCCAAGTGGAGCCACGTGGCGGCTGCCATCAGACCGTTCCCGGGAGCGCTCGTGGGGCGCAGCTTCTTCTCGTGTGTCGACACGGAGTACTACCTGCACAACTGGCCGCTGGACGCGGCGGTCCTGCTCGACGCGGCGCACCCTGGCACGTCGCCGGCTGCAATTCCGGGACTGGAGCCGGTGCGTGGCCAGCGCGGCTACTTCAACGGCCCGGGTGACTTCAAAGGCGAACTGACAGCGACTCGCGTTGGCAACTCCTGGCTGGTGCTCGCCGGTGGCAGCGGCCTTGCCCAGCGCTTGGAGATCCTGCGCCACTTGACGGCCACGGTAAAGCTGTAGGCGTCGCGGGCTGGGTGCCGCGGGACTGTCGGCACCGCGGGGTTTTGGTACCGCGGGGAACGGCACGGTAGGCGGCCAGGCACCGCGGGGGACCCGTCCCGGCGCTCGGCCCACCTACGCTGGCGGCTGGCGGACTGCGCGCTAAATGAGCTGCCGGGGACGGGCCCACTGGATCTCGCCAGGGGTGTAGCTGAGATCCGCATTTCACTGTAGTTGCGGATTCGCACAATGGAAGAGGGGCGAACACCCTCGTAACAATGTCAACGGCCAGCCCGAATAATTTCTGTCGCGCGGTGGTGCTCCTCTTCAACCACAGCCGCCCAACGGCAGGATGCCGTGCCTATGACAGAGGTTTGGAGCCCGGCATAGCCCGGGCTCCGGGCGTTCTGGGGCTGCCCTGGATCTCGCGCCGTGATCTGAGCGCTTCGCGAATCCATTGCGGCGGCTGGGACTTGTTGCGCTACACGCGCTTACACCTACAGCACCGGGCGTACCAGGCGCGCGCCCACGCGGTCGCCAACGCGGGTCAGTAGCCCCAGCGGCTGCGTGAGCGCTGAAATGGCGTGGCCACGGGCGGCGCTCTGGCGGCGTCCAAGTCCACTGCCAATCACACGCATGGCCACTGCGGTCGCCGGTAGCGGCCTGAAGAACACTGTCACTTCGGTGATCTTGTCGTTCTCGTCGAGGCGAATGTGATCGACCATGTGGACCTCGCTGCCGCCCACTCGTACGGTGGCGACGAGCACAGCGCTGCCCGAGCCTTGGATTTCGTCCGTGTAGTGCAGATCCTCAAAGACCTCGAGGATCAGCTGCATGATCGTGTGGACCTGCTCCTGTCCTTCAAACGCCAGCGAACTGGTAAACGGCGAGCGCACGACCGCGCCCGGCGCAAAAGTGTCCATCACGGCGGACAGATCTCGCGCTTCCATGGCCGTACGGAGGGGAAGCTTGGTGGGGCTGTCTGCGAGCGCGGACACTTGGTCTCCTATCTGCTAGCCGATATGTCAGCACGACAGGTTATCATGAGATATATGCCGCGTGCGAGCGCAATTCGAGAGGTCGCTACAAAGCCCACCCTTGGCCCGCCCGCGTATGTGGTGCTGGGCATGATTGGCCTGGGCGCTCGCTCGGGCTATGAGATCAAGCAGATGGTGGAGCTGTCGATCAGGTTCTTCTGGACGATCTCCCAGGCGCAGATCTACCCGAGCCTCGAGACGCTCGAGCGCGTGGGGCTGATCAGCGGCCGCGCCGAGCCCCGGGGCAAGCGCCCGCGTCGTGTGTATGACATCACCGAGCAGGGCAATGCGGAGCTCGAGCGGTGGCTGAGCGACGACGAGCCGATTCCGTTCGAGCTACGCGACATCGCGCTCGTGAAGTTGTTCTTCGCGGAGGCGATGGATCGCGAGCAGGCACTGGCACTGCTGGTGCGGGTGAAGGAGCGCAGCGAGCAGCAGATTGTCACCCTCCGTCACATCGAACCAGCGGCGGAGCTGGTCGATCAGCAGGGCAACCCGAGCCCGCTGCTGACGCTACGCATGGGAGTTGCCTTCCACCAGGCGATGATCGACGTATGCGCAGAGTTCGAGCCGAAGTTCCACGCGCGACCGTAGGGCTTGGCCGAGCGCCGTCGCGGTCGTCACCCGCGGGGGCCAGCCCGACGGGTGGCAGCCCGATCAGGTTGTGGCGGAGATCACTGTGCGCTGTCCGGCGGACCTGTAGACCACGACGGCTCGCGCGGGCGAAAGCGCAGCAGGGCCTTCCACGTGGCAGCGTCCAGAACACCGCTTGCAGACAGGTGGTGGCGGGCCTGGAACGTAGCGACAGCTTTGGCGGTCTGCGCGCCGAAGAAGCCGCCCACCGGCAGGTGCGCGCCGGCGGCGTTGAGCAACTCCTGCGCCTGCACGATCTCATCGCCGTCTGCGCTTGCGTGGACAGTGGGCAGCAGAACTTGTTTGCGGGGCAGCGCTGGTAGAGGCGAGGCCAGCGTGGGTAGCTGCCCCGGCGCTGCCGCTGCCAGGTCGAAGAAGCTCACGCCCGGTGTGCCGTACGCGTGGGCGAGTGCACGGAAGCGCAGTAGTTCGGCGTTGGTAGGTGCGCCGTACAGCTGGCCCACGGGAAGGATTGGCCGACCATAGATGGCGTTGGCAGCCATCGTGTCCCGGTACACGGCGTCCACGCTGATGCCGAAGTCCAGCCAGTACATCAGCGGCAGCACCACGTTGAACGCCCCCGGGCCGAGGAACACCGAGTAAGGGAACTTGGGGTGCTCGTACACCTCTGCCTGGCTCGCCAGCCCGATTGGAAAGCTCGCGCCGAGCTGTGCTCGCAGCGCGTGCACGAACAGCTGGGCGGGGTAGTACCGCGAGTCGTATTCGCCCTCCGCGTCAACTACCAGGCACTGTGCGCCGGCCTGCGCCGCTGCCACCGCCGCGGCAGCTTCAGCTTCCGGGTTCGTGCCGACCGCAAACATCCACCCGCACACCGTCGCGCCAGCAACCCGCATTTCGCTCACCAGCGCCGCTGAGAACTGCGGTTCGGGCGTAGCGCCTTCCGCCGCCTTCAAATACACCGTGTGCAAGCCCGCTGAAGCCGCCTGCTGCACCACTTCCGCGCCGCTCTGCCCGGGCGCAAGCTGGGTCACCCACAGCGCGCCACCCCTGAACTGCACAGGCACGGACGCTTGTGACGCGAGCCCCGAAGTGGGGTGCATCGCAACGGTCGCCAGCGCAATCGCCACAGCCAAGCCGAGCTTGCACACAGGCGTCTTGAGCAGCTGCCAGCTCACCGGGAGGATCGTAGTGGCAGTACTCCCTTGTGTGCGACGGAGACGCTCACGCGACCTCGTGTCACAGCTGCGTCCCAGCTTCCTAAAAGATCCCCTTGAGCAGCTCGCCCGGTGATGAGAGCTCCAGGCCGCGGGAGAGAATCACGATCGTCTCCAATCGCGGTGAGCGCTTACAACGCTCCAGCAGGCTAATCTCCGTGCGGTGTAGATCGCAGAGGTCTGCCAGTGCCTCCTGCGACAGGCCCGCTCGGTCGCGGTGCTGACGGAGATTGGCGGCGAATTGCTTACGGACAGCCTCCATAATTCCAACTCTCGCTGTGCGCAGACGAAAGTTCCACAGACAACTGTCGTAAGTAGTGGGCTGCTGTTGAGGATTGTGAACAGGGATAGAAACGCGATCCCCATCCTGCTGGCAGCTATTTTCGCAGTGTCCAAAGCGGCCGCGAGCGGGTAGCTTGCTAGTCAGCAACACTCAAACGAGCAATGCAGATCAACCTCAGCGATGACTACTTCGAAGCGCGGCTTGCCCCGTGGCAGAAGCTGATCGGCTTGATGGGCAATGTCCGCGTCGCGCGCGCAGACATCAGCGATGTGCGTGTTGTGTCTGACCCAATTCGCGACGCCATGCACAGCGGCATCAAAGTTGGCCTGCGCGTGCCATGGCTCTGTTACATCGCCCGCACCATCCGCCTCGACGAAGCGTTCATCGTGCGCCGGGGTGTCCCCGGGTTGTCCTTCGCCGTCGCGAACAACACCCTCCTACGCAGAGTGCTCGTCAGCACCCATCAAGCAGGCGAGCTCGCCAGCCGGCTGCAGGACGGCTCAGCCGAGCACCACGCGTGAGCTCGGCTATGCCCTTGGCTGGTGCCTTGCTAGCACGTTTTCCACGTGTCCGCTTAGGGTGCGTTCTCGGCGCTACGCAGCCCCGTCAACATCCATATTGAAAAAAGGAAGATCAACACGAGCGCGCACACGAACGCCAGCGCAGTGTGGTCGTGCGCACCCGAGATCAGCCCGCGGCCGGCATCCAGAAACGCTGTCGCCGGGTTGATGCTCGCGATCGTGTGAATCCAGCCGTTCAACAGGCTCAGTGGCACATACACCGGTGCCAGGAACAGCAGCAGGAATACAGGTGTTTGCATCAGTGGGCCAGCCTGGATCGAGCGGAAGCGAAACGCTACGCCTGCCGCCCAGCCGTAGCCCACCAGCGTCAACAGCAGCGCCAACCCATACAAGCCGAACACGTCCACGCCGTTGCCAGTGATCCGCATCCCCGTTACCAGTGCCACCACGCTCACCACCGTCAACGTGATGACCGCGCGCGTGAGTGCCACCAGCGCGTAGCCGAGCGCAATCCCGCGGTGGTCCTCCGCAGCCAGCATCAGCCGCCTGGCAAATCCACTTTCGAAGTCAAACGCCAGTGTGAAGCCCGTGAACAGCCCGCCGAACATCGCCGACTGGCACAGCACGAACACAAACTGAAATGCCGTATATCCGGCTGGGAAGTGAAAGCCCGGCACGTCCCCCAGCGCTGACAGCCCGCCGGCAAAGCTCGCCAGGAACACCAGCGGGAACACCAGCGACGGCACGAACAGGTCGGGGCGGCGAATATAGGTGTGCATGCCTCGCCACGCGATCGTGCGCGCCACCCGCCAGAGGCCGCCGCTGGTCGTGCTCATTTCTTCCATCCTGGGCTCGCAGGGCAAGCCGGACAAGGACGCAGACGGCGTGGCGTGCTGTGCACGCGAGCCGTCGAGGACGCCGATCCGGCGCCGCCATGCGGGTCCAGGATCATGTCCTTTGCATCCTTGTGCGCATTGCCCCAGCCACGGCAAGCAGGGACACGAGCGTCAGTCCCACCGCTACCGCAAAGCCGCGCCATAGCGCGCTGCCGTCCCACCCGTATATGTACAGGCTGCGAAAGCCCTCAATCAGATACGAGATCGGGTTAACGTTTGCCACCGTGTGAAACCAGCCCGTCTTCAGCAGGTTGCGCGGCAGGTTGCTCGATGATAGGAAAATGAATACGAAGAACAGCGGGAACAGGCCCTGCACAGCCTCGCCTGAGCCCGTCTGTAGCGCCGCCGCGCAGCCCAGCGCGCCAAAGCCCACCGCCGTCAGCGACCCCAGCGCCAGGACCACCAGCACGCCGCCCACGCCCGCATGCAGGTGCGCGCCTGCAACCACCCCCATCAGCACATACACAGCCGACTGCAGCACCCCCAGCGCCGCCACGCCCACCAGCAGGCCCGCGATCAGCGACACGCGCCGCAGCGGCGTCAGCGCCAGGCGGTTGAAGAAGCCGCTCTCAATGTCCTCCGCCAGGTTCGTGCCCGTGTTAATCAGCGAGAACATCCCGCCCTGGATAAACGCCACTGCGATCGCAAACGAGATGTAGGAGTGCGTGGGGAAGCCCGGCAGCCTCGTTGCTGCCTTCAAGCCGCTTGCGTTCACCGCCAGCAGGATCAGCGGGAAGAACACAATCGGGAACAGCTGAAACGGCTGGCGCAGCGTCTTACGCATCGAGCGCCTTGCCAGCACGCCTATCTGTGTCACGTGCTCGCTCATAGTGAAACCTCTCGCACAGTGCGTCTCATGCGCTCGCCGCCACCGGGTCCTGTTGCTCGTCCGGCTCGCCCTCGCCCTCGCCGTCGCTTGCGCCCTCCAGCGACCGGCCTGTCTTTGCCAAGAACACGTCATCAAGCGTCGGCGAATGCAGTCTCAAGTCTGCAATTACCACTCCCTCGCCGTCTAGTGTGCGCACGATCTCAGCCACGTCTGACACGCCCTCCGGGAGGCGCACAGCCACACCGTTGCTTGATGCTGCTGCCTGCTCGCCAAAGCGGTGCAGCACCGTTTCAAGCCGCTCGCGCTGACCCGGATCCTGCGGGATGATCTCCACGCTCGGGCGGCCAATCGACGCCTTCAACTCAGTCGGTGTGCCCTCCGCTACGATCGTGCCGCGGTCGATGATCCCCACGCGGTCGGCCAGCACGTCCGCCTCCTCCAGGTACTGAGTCGTCAGGAACACCGTCACGCCGTCGTTTGCCAGGCGGCGTACCTCATCCCACAGTGCCGCCCTGCTTTGTGGATCGAGGCCCGTAGTCGGCTCGTCCAAGAACAACAGCCGCGGGCCGTGCACCAGCGCCAAGCCCAGATCCAGGCGGCGCTTCATACCGCCCGAGTAGCCCCCCACCTTGCGATCCGCAGCGTCCGTCAAGCCCACCCGCTCGAGCAGCTCGCTGCCCCGTCGTTCGCCGTCCGCCTTGCCCAGACCGTGCAGCGCGCTCTGCAGACGCATGTGCTCACGGCCTGTCAAGAACGGGTCCAGCGCCGACTCCTGTAGCGACGCGCCGATCGCCCTGCGCACCTCCGCGCCCTGACGCACCACGTCCAGTCCCGCCACGCGCGCGCTTCCCGCCGTCGGCGGTAGCAGCGTCGTCAGCATCAGCACCGTCGTCGACTTGCCCGCTCCGTTGGGGCCCAGGAAGCCGTATATCTCCCCTGGTGCCACCCGCAGGTCGATCCCGTCCACTGCCCGCACGCCGCCCTTGAAGTCGCGGACCAGCCCGTCCACCTCGATGCCGTTGTCGCCCATGCTTGCGTTCGCTGTCATATCGCTCCTTCCGTCGCCGCTTGATGACTCGCTGGGTGGGGTGAGGGGGAGGGCTCCACCCGCAGCAACCTTGCTGGCATCTGCGGTAGCCACCAATTCCAGCTGCCAAACAGCGACACCACTGCCGGTACCAACAGTGCTCTGATCACCGTAGCGTCCAACAGGATGCCCGCCGCCAGGCCCGTCGCCAGCACTTTGATTTCCGTCTCCGGCCCCGACGCCAACGACACGAATGCCAGGAACAGGATCAGCGCAGCGCTCGTCACCAGCCGCCCCGTGCGCCCGATGCCGCGAATCACCGCCGTATCCGTCGAGCCTGTCGCGTCGTACTCCTCGCGCATGCGCGCCAGAATGAACACCTCGTAATCCATCGACAGGCCAAACAAGAACGCAAACACCATCAGCGGAATCCACGACGTGATCGATCCTGTCGCAGCGATCCCCCAGATCAGGTTCGAGCCGTGGCCGTTCTGCCACACCAGCTCCAGCACGCCCCAAGCCGCGCCCACGCTGATCACGTTCAAGATCACCGCCTTCAGCGGCAACAGCAGCGAACGGAACGCGCGCGCCAGCAGCACAAACGTGATCAACGCGATCAGCGCAATCATCAGCGGGAAGTTCCCATACACCGCTTCAATGAAGTTCTTGTTCTGCGCAGGCAGTCCGCCCACCTGCACGCTCGGGCTCACCGCATGTGCTGCATTGCGCACACGATCGAGCGTGCCGCGGGCCTCGGATGTGGACGCGTCAGCGCTCGTGAACGCATCCACCACAGCGAGCCCGTGGTGGCGCCACTGCGGCGAGTCTGGCGCTACCGCGCCGTGCACGCCCTGCACCGCCGCCAGCGCCTGAGCCACACGTTCCGGTGAGGTCGACCCGCGCACCAACACCTCGTTCGGCAACAGCACGCCCGCGCCGATCCCCGATTGCTCGAGTGCCACGAGGCCGCGCTTGGCTTCGCCCTGCTTGGCGATCGTGTTCACGTCAGAGATCCCCAGCTGCAGGCTTGACGCCGCCACCACCAGCGCCGCCAGCACCAACACCGCGCCCAGCGCAGCAACCCAGCGCCTGCGTACCACCAGTTCCGCCCAGCGCGTCCACGTGCTGCTCGCCTTGTCGTCGTTGCGCACGTGCGGCCAATCCAGTCGCGGCCCCAGCTTCGCCAACACCACCGGCAGCAGCGTCATCGCCACGATCACGCTGATCAGCGGGATCAGCATGCCGCCGTAACCCACCGAGCGCAGGAACGGTAGTGGCAGTGCCACCAACGCCAGCAGGCCGATTGCCACCGTCGTGCCGCTGAACACCACCGCCCGGCCCGCCGTCTGCATCGCCCGTTCAATTGCCGCCTCGCCCGTGAGGCCATGCGCGCGCTCCTCACGCCAGCGCACCACCACCAGCAGCGAGTAGTCGATCGACACGCCCAGACCGATCAGCGCGATCAGGAACTGCACGATCGGCGACACCGGTGTGATTGCCGTCAATCCCCACACCACCAGGAACGTCGTCATGATCGACGTCACCGCCATCATGATCGGCACTAGCGCCAGGAATGAGCCGAACACGAACGCCAGCACCAGCAGCGCTCCCAGACCGCCCAGCAGCGCCTCCACCAGCACGCCCGGGCCGTTGCCGCCGCCGCTCTGCGCTGACAATGCGTCAAAGCCCGTCAGATGCACAGGTGCGCCTGCCACCGTCGTGCCTGCCAGCGCCGCGGCCGCGTGTTTCGCCGCTTCCGGGTTGGCTTCAAAGGCCTGCTTGGGGTCCGGCAGCGGGTAGGCGATTACGAACGTCGTGTGTCCGTCAGCCGACACAAACGCGTGGTTGTGCGTGCTCGCGTAGCTCGCCATGCGCGCGCCCGGAAGCGTGTGCTCTATGCGTGCTTCCAGCGCCCGCAGTTCTGTCTGCACCGAGCTCGAGCCGACAGCGCTGCCTGGCGCCAGCGTCACCACTGCCAGCAGCGGCGCGCCGTTGCCGCCGGTGCCTCGGAAGTCCTTCGTGATCTGCTGGTTGGCAACCCACCCTTCCTTGCCCGGCACCGTGAACTTTTGTTTCAGCGCTTTCGTCGCCGAGTTCGCCGAGGCCATCCCAACGAGCGTCACCACCACCCAGAACGCCACCACAATGCGCTTGTGAGCCAGTACCCAGCTAGTCACCCGTGCCATCTCAAGTTCCTTTCCACACCACCACGCAGGCAGATCGTTCCGAACAGAATAATCTATAGCATAAATCTTTCTGCTTGGGTATGATCGTAGTGTGAAGACCGGGAGTGGGGACCACACGCCGTTTCGCAGCGTCGGCTTTCTCGCCTCGTCGATCGGCTACGCCGTCTCCCGGCGCTTTCGCCAGACGCTCGCACCGCTCGAGCTCGAGCCGCGCGAGTTCGCGCTGCTTCGGGCCGTGAGCGTTGCCGAAGGGCAGTCCCAGCAGGCTATCGGCGAGCGTCTGCAGATACCCCCCAGCCGCATGGTCGCCTTTGTCGACGCGTTGGAGGCGCGCTCGCTACTGGAACGCAGGCACAACCCCCTCGACCGACGCACCCGCGAGCTGCATCTCACTCCCGCCGGCCGTCAGCTGCTCGAGCGCGCGTTTCAGCTTGCCGCTGGGCTTGAGAACGACTTGTGCGCCGATCTCAGCGCTCCCGAGCGCGAGCAGCTGATCGGGCTGTTGCAGCGCGTTGGTTTGCAGCTGGGTTTGCCGCCCGGTGCTCACGCCGCGCACGCTCACCCCGCGATGGTGGATGGTGGCGACTGCGGGTAGTGAGCCGGTGCAGCCCGAGACCGGTTGAGAGAACGCCCGCAGGCTCAAGTAGCGAGCGCAGGTGGGTCGAAGCTGACGTGGATGGCCCTGCCCCTGCTCCAGCCCGCAGTCCCGATCGAGACCGACGAGCACATCATGCGTGCGCGGCGGACGGCCGCCAAGACGAGGATCGTGATGGGGCTCACCGGGATCGCGCTGATCCTCGCTTGGCCAAAGCTGATTCCACATCCGCTGTTCGGGGTGCTCGGCTTCGTCACGATTCTCGGCACGGCGATCGTGCAGCTGGTGACGCTGCGTCCAGCGTGGCTGAAAGTCGAGGAGTCGCTGGCGGGGCTCGCCGCGATCCTGGTCATCGGCCTGGGCGACCAGCACGTGACCACGCTGAGTCTGTTGTGGCTGGTAGCAATTTCCAGCGGCGTGATGGCCCGTGGTGGGCGGGTTCACTGGATGGGCAGTCTGATCGTGTTCAGCGCGCTTGCGCTGCCTGTGATCCGCGAGCAGCACCTGGGAGGCGAGTACGCCGCCATGTGTGCGGCGGTCCTTGGGCTGCTGCTCACCTGCGGCCGGCTCACGCGCGAGCTGAACTACCTGCTCGCGCAGGCACGCCAACAAGCTGACAACGCCGAGACGCTGCTGCTGGCAGGGGATATCGCCGCGCGCATGTCAGACCGTGCTGTGCCGGTCGCGCAGGAGCCGATCGTCGCGCACGCCGCACCCGCGCGGCTGAGCGCCGAGGAGACCGTAAGCGCGCGCGACGCGCTTACGCGGCTGATTAACGGGGAAGGCCTGAAAATGGTCGTCCAGCCGATCGTCGACATCCGCACCGGTAGGGCCCATGCCTATGAGGCCCTCGCGCGCTTTGGTCAGCCGCGACAGGATGCCAGCAGCCCGCTGCATTGGTTTGCGCTTGCCGATGAGCTGGGCGAGCGCGCTGCGCTCGAGCGCGCGTGCGTAGGCCAAGGGCTTGAGCTGCTCCCTCGCAGGCCGCCTGGCACGAGCGTGTCGTTGAATTTGTCTGCACGTGTGCTGCTCGAAGCCGCCACCATGGCAATGCTGCACGCCGCCGGTGACAGCCTGCCGGATGAGCTCGCCGGGCTGATCATCGAGATCACAGAGGAGACGCTCGTTCACAGTGACATGCAGCTGCTCGATGCGATCGAGCCGCTGCGCGCCCGCGGCGCGCGCCTGGCGGTGGATGACATGGGTGCCGGCTACTCCGGGCTGCGTCAGATCACCACCGTGCTGCCCAGCTATCTCAAGCTCGACCGCTCGCTCATCACCGGCATCGATGGCGACAGCGATCGCGCCGCTCTGGTAGGCGCGCTGGTCGGCTACTCCAAGCAGGTGGGCTGCCTGCTCGTCGCCGAGGGCGTTGAGACAGAAGCCGAGCTTCAGGCCGTCCGCGAGCTCGGCGTGCAGCTCGTTCAGGGTTTCTACCTCAGCCGTCCCGGGCCGCCTTGGCCGGAGATCGGTCAGGTGGAGGTCGTCCCGGATGTCGCGCCGACCACCTCTGCGCGTGTTGGCGAATTGGAGTCCGTGGGAGCTTTGCAGCCGGTGGCGTGAGCTGCAGTGGCGGGGGAAGGATTCGAACCTTCGAAGGCAGAGCCAACGCGTTTACAGCGCGTCCCCTTTGACCGCTCGGGAACCCCGCCAGGGGTTCGTCAGTTTAGGGAAGACGATCGCTGCAGGGTGCTTGCCCACCCACCGGTGCGCCGCGCGCGTGTCCCCTCAGCTACACGCGCGGCGCTGGTCCCGGCTGAGCTCAGGAAGCCTCGCGCAGCTGCTGCGCTTCGGGCAGCGTTTGCAGCTTTTTCAGCGTCCTGTTCTCGATCTGGCGGACACGCTCGCGGGTGATGTTGAATGCGCGCCCCACCTCCTCCAGCGTGCGAGCGCGGCCACCGACGATGCCATAGCGCATCTCGATCACCTCGCGCTCGCGTCTGGGCAGGCATGCGAGTACACGCACCACGTTCTCGCGGCGCAGTGCCTCCGATGCAATCTCAAACGGAGACTCCGCTGAGACGTCCTCGACGAAGTCCGCCAGCGCGGAATCGTCCTCCTCGCCCACTGGCTTCTCCAGCGAGATCGGCTGTTGGGTGATGCGCATGATGTCGCGCACCTCCCGCACGGTGCATTCGAGCTCCGCGGCTAGCTCCGGCGGGGTTGGCTCACGCCCGAGCTGTTGGATCATCCGCCGTTCTGCGTGGATGAGCTTGTTCAGTCGCTCGACCATGTGGACGGGGATGCGGATCGTGCGTCCCTTGTCGGCCAGCGAGCGAGTGACTGCCTGGCGAATCCACCAGGTGGCGTACGTGGAGAACTTGTATCCACGGCGGTAGTCGAACTTCTCGACCGCCCGGATCAGGCCCAACGAGCCCTCCTGGATCAGATCCAGCAGCGTCAAGCCACGGCCCACGTAACCCTTGGCGATTGATACCACCAAGCGCAGGTTGGCCTCGACCATGTGCTGCTTGGCCGCCACGTCGCCCCGCTCGATTCGCTTTGCCAGCGACACCTCCTCGTCTGCGCTCAGCAGCGGCACGCGGCCGATCGAGCGCAGATATAGCCGCAGTGAGTCCAAGCTCGGCTCGACCGTTAGATCGACCTCCGGCCGCTTGAGCTCTTCGAGATGGGTGTGCAGCTCGTGCACGTGCTCACTCGTGCTGTCGTCCGAGTCGCGTTCGCTTGCTCCGACGAGTGGATGTGGGCCGTCCGCCATTGGCGAGGGCACCGCGTCAACACGAGAAGCAACGTCGTCGACGTGCGCGTGCAACTCCGTCGCAGGATCCCCCGCCGAGAGGATCTCAACCCCGTGCTCCTCGAGGTAGCTCAGCAGATCCTGCGTCTGCTGCCCTGACAGCTCGGTTTCCTCGAGCGCGCTAGCCAGTGCCTGAACTGTCACGAACCCACGCTCGTGGGACTCCGCGATGATTCCCTGCAGCTCATCCAATTCGACCACGGCGGTGTCCGTCGCGATCAACAGACCCTCAAGCTTCTCGCTCAACTGGCCTCCCAACTACGGTCTGACTCCCCATCGGAACGGTTTCCCGCGCCGACCTCCCCAGCCCTTCGCTAAGCCCTCCTGTAGCTCGCCATGAGTTGAGTGCCGATTGATACCAGAATCCACGGCCGATGGTGTTCGGTTGCGCTGATGTCGTAACCCTAATCGGAACTAGCGCATGCACCGCGCGCTAGGCTTGGGCCCTGGTGCAGGCCGGCGAATCGACCTCTACGCTGTCTCCCACCCGTGGCGCGGGCGACGATGTCCAGGCGCGCGAGCCGGGTATCGCGGTCGGGCTAACGCGCGTAGGAGTGACCGGCGTAGAGAAGGTCGTACGCATCCGCGACGATCTGTTTCTGGCGCGGCTGGACTGCTTCGTGGACCTCAGCCGCAACCAGAAGGGCGCGCACATGTCGCGCTTCGATGAGGTGGTCAACGACGCGATCGGCGAGGTCGTGCTCAGCGAGTCGTCGTTCAGGGCGGAGACGCTCGCCCGCCACATCGCTGAACTCGTGCGCGAGCGCCAGGGCGCAGGGCGCGCGGAGGTAAGGATCGCGGCGCGCTACCCCGAGCACAAGCCCGCGCCCGTGTCGGGGATCCAGACGCAGGAGATCTACACGCTGCTAGGACGCGCGGTGGCCTTCGAGCATGGGACGCGTCGCACGGTGGGCGTGTCGGCAACGGGCATGACGGCGTGTCCGTGTGCGCAGGAGCTGGTGGCTGCGCGGGCGCGCGAGCGCCTGCTAGGGCAGGGCTTCTCTGCGAAGGAGATCGATCGCATCCTTGAGAGTGTGCCCGTGGCTACCCACAATCAGCGGGGGCTAGCGACGCTTGAGATCGGCTGTACCGAGGAGTGCACCACTGAGATCGATGCATCCACGCTGCTACGGATCGCCGAGGCGAGCATGTCGTCGGAGATCTATGAGCTGATGAAGCGCTCAGACGAGGTGGAGGTGGTAGAAAAGGCCCACCGTAGGCCCCGCTTTGTGGAGGACTGCGTGCGCGAGATGATCGGTGGCGTGATCGACTCGTTCAGCGCTCTTGACGGTGCCAGCTTCGTGTCTGCCCGCCAAGAGAACCTCGAGACGATCCATCAGCACAACGTGGTTGCAGAACGTCACGGGCTGCTCGCGGAGCTACGAGCGGAGATCCACTCGGGCGCCCCCAGTGCTCATCACACGAGCCTGGAGGAGTGGCTGAACGCGGGCGCTCGCGCCTAGCGACGGCCGGCTCTCGCTCAGCTGCGAGTGGTTTCGACCGGCGAGGTGCTTTGCGTGCTGGGAACGTGCGCCTGCTGTATGCGTTTGCGCAGCCCGAAGAAGAAGTCGAGCCCGGACAACACCGTGACAACTACTGTCACGTACAGCAGCGCGGTCACCCACACAGGCGGTCCGTGGACGGCGATGATCGCGAGGATGGTCACGATCTGAAGGCACGTCTTGACCTTGCCGAACATGCTCGCGGCCATTACCACGCCCGCCTGGGTGGCGGCCAGGCGCAGGACTGTGACGGCGAGCTCGCGGGTGATGATCACCATCGCCACCCACGCTGCCAGGCGGTGCAGCGATACCAGGGAGATGAGCGCCGCCACGATCAGCAGCTTGTCCGCGAGTGGGTCCATCAGCTTGCCAAACGTGGTTATCGAGTCGCGTGCGCGGGCAAGGTAGCCGTCGATGAAGTCCGTCAGGGACGCCAACGCGAACACCACCGCCGCGAGCACATCGCCGCCGGGAGTGTTCCCCAGCAGGGCTACCACCAGCGCCGGCACCAGCATGATTCGCAGCACCGTCAGCAGGTTGGGCAGGTTCAACGGGAACATGTCGGTTGCCATTATGTCTGGATCGCAATATTCCTCCCACGCGACAGGAGCCACACGATGAACACGCGCACGCTCGGACCCGACGGACCGAAGGTCTCCGCGATCGGCCTCGGTTGCATGGGCATGTCGGCGTTCTACGGTGCCACCGACGAAGGGGAGGCCATCCGCACGATCCATCGCTCGCTCGATCTTGGTTGCAACTTCCTGGACACGTCAGACATGTATGGGCCGCACACCAACGAGCGGCTGGTGGGGAGTGCGATCGACGGCCGCCGCGAGGAGGTGTTCCTGGCTACCAAGTTCGCGATCAAGCTCGAGCAGGGCGAGGACGGCAAACTGGTGCGCTCGATTGACGGCCGCCCCGAGTATGTGCGCAGCGCCTGCGATGGATCGCTGCAGCGCCTGGGTGTGGAGCACATCGACCTCTACTACCAACACCGCGTCGACCCCAACACGCCGATTGAGGACACCGTGGGGGCGATGGCCGAACTGGTGGCTGCGGGCAAGGTCCGCTATCTGGGCCTGTCCGAGGCCAGTGCTGAGACGATTCGCAGAGCGCATGCGGTGCACCCGATCACTGCGGTGCAGACGGAGTACTCGCTGTGGACTCGCGACGTGGAGGCTGAGATCCTGCCAACACTGCAGGAGCTGGGGATCGCGCTGGTGGCCTACTCGCCCCTGGGAAGGGGCTTCTTGTCTGGTCGCTTCAGCTCACCTGAGGAGCTCGATGAGGGCGACTTTCGTCGCTACGGGCCGCGCTTCACCGGCGAGAACCTCAAGCACAACACGGACCTCGTGCAGCGGGTTCGGGCGCTGGCACAGGAGAAGGGGATCACTGCCGGGCAGCTAGCGCTCGCGTGGGTGCTTCACCGCGGCGAGTACATCGTTCCGATCCCTGGCACCAAGCGCGTGTCCTATCTGGAAGAGAACCTCGCTGCGGCGGATGTGCAGCTGAGTGCAGAGGACGTGCAGCGGATCGCCGAACTGGTGCCCGCCGCAGCCGGTGAGCGCTACGACCAGCAGGGAATGCGCTCGGTCAACCTTTAGCCGCGTGGTGCGAGCGGTCCACCCTCGCAGTGATTCGTGTCTGCAGGCGCGCAGCTACGGAAGCCAGCCTCCGCCTGTCGGCTGCCTCCAACGCTTCGATCAAGCCTTGGGAGGACTTGCCGCTGGTGGCGTTGGCGATCTCGGCGAGGGACTTGCCGGAGCTCAGCTCGCCGCGCAGCTGCGCGGGGCTCGAGCCGAGGTAGCCGGCAGCGGTCGTGAGCAGGCCGCCCTTGCGTTTGTGCAAGCCCTTGCGATGGTAGTGGTGAGCGTGCGGGTGGGAGGCTGGCTGTGCGGCCATCACAGCCGCAGCGGTAATGCCCGCGACCACAGCGATCACGGCCACGCTCATCCAAAGCCGCCTGCTTTTCATGCCCATATTGTGCACGCGCGTCATAAACGCCACGCAGATACGGTCTAAGGGCTCGCTAAACCGTCAGTAGCCGATGGCGTAGAAGCCGATGTGGCTGTGTCGTGGAGCTCGTAGCGAGGGAGGGTGCGCTGGGCGGCGCCGTCCGTGCGTCGCGGACTGCTAGCGCTAGGGTGGGGCCATGCCCCTGATCCCGATGGTCATCGAGCGCACGGCGCGCGGCGAACGTGAGTTCGACATCTACTCGCGGCTGCTGAACGAGCGCATCATCTTCCTGGGCACCCCGATCGACGACCAGGTGGCCAACTTGGTGGTGGCGCAGCTACTGCACCTGGAGAGCGAGGATCCGGACAAGGACATCTCGATCTACATCAACTCGCCGGGTGGCTCGATCTACTCTGGCTTGGCGATCTACGACACGATGAACTTCGTCAAGCCGGATATCGCAACGATGTGTGTGGGTGTTGCCATGTCGATGGGCTCGTTGCTGCTGGCGGCCGGCACCAAAGGCAAGCGCGCGGTGCTGCCCAACTCGCGCATCCTCATCCACCAGCCGTCAGCTGGGTTTGAAGGCCAGTCCACGGACATCGAGATCCACGCGCGCGAGATCCTCAAAGTGCGCGAGTCGATCGATGAGATCTACGCGCAGCACACGGGCCTTTCGCAGGAGCAGGTGCGCAAAGACATGGAGCGAGATCGCTTCTTCACCGCCGAGCAGGCCGTCGAGTATGGCCTGGTCGACCGCGTGCTCGAAAGTCACTGAGCGCTCAAGCGATCGAGTGCTCGATCGCTCCCAGGCGCTCGATCTCGATGCGCACGACGTCGTCTGGGGCAAGGAACGCCGGTGGGTCCTGGCCCACGCCCACCCCTGAGGGCGTGCCCGTGAGGATCAAATCGCCCGGCGCGAGCGTGCACGTCTCGGAGATGAACTCGATCAGCTCGGGCACGGTGAAGATGAGGTTGCTCGTGTTCGAGTCCTGGCGCAGCTCGCCGTTGACCCACGTGCGCAGGGCAAGGGCGTGCGGATCGGGAATCTCATCGGCGGTGGTGATCCACGGGCCGAACGGGCAGAAGCCGTCGGCGCCCTTCGCCCGCGTCCACTGTGGCTCGCGCCCCTGCAGGTCGCGGCCGGTGACGTCGTCTGCCACCGCGTAGCCCGCCACCGAGCGGCCCGGTCCCATGATCACAGCCAGCTCGCCCTCGTAGTCCAAGCGGCGAACAACCCGCGGGCAGTGCACGGGCGCGTTTGGCGGCGCCGCGGAGGACGGCAGCTTCATGAACACCAGCGGCTGCTTGGGCGTCTCGCCGCCAGTCTCCTTGATGTGGTCCGCGTAGTTCAGGCCAATGCCGAAGATCGCGCGCGGCTGGGGCACTGGGGCCAGCAGGCTGACATCCGAGAGCGCCCACGAGTCGCCCTCCACCGGCGTCGCCTCCGGGTCCGCCAGGCGGTCGAGCACGGTCAGCTCCTCCAGCGCATGCGCGAAAACACGCTCCTCACCGGGCTCGCCGCGCACCTCGCCCGCGCGCGGCGCGATCGAGCCGTGGGGTAGGAACGTGGCCAGGCGCATCGAGCGCCCAGGCTACCGGCTCCCGGTTGCGATCGGCTGCCCAGCGGTCGGCTCACGCGCGCCGCCGCTGCGCCATCGGCCGCTGGGGATATCGTCGCTTGCTCGCATGGCCGGCATGACCACTCTCGAGCGCAGCGCATTGCTCGCGATCGCGTTGCTCACAGCGCTCGCCGGTGTCGCCAACTACGGCACGTGGTCTGCAATCCCGCGCTTCGCCGTGGCCACGCTCGCCCTCGCGGGACTCGCCTGGGTGGTGTCGTTCGCCACCGAGCAGCTCGGCGAGCGCTTTGGCCCGGGGGTCACCGGCATGATGCAGTCCACGCTCGGCAACCTGCCCGAGCTGTTCGTTGTGATCTTCGCCCTGCAGAAGGGCGAGCTGGTGGTCGCGCAGACGGCCATCATCGGCTCCATCCTCGCCAATGCGCTGCTCGTGCTGGGCCTCGTGATCGTGGTTGGCGCAAGGCGCTCGCCCGATCGCCTCATGCGCTTCTCAAAGCGCCTGCCCAGGGACACCGCCACGCTGCTGCAGGTGACCGTGTTCATCATCGTGCTGCTCGGCCTTTCGCTTGCCAACCACGACCCCGCCAGCCACCACGTCAAGGCCATCTCCATCGTCGGCGCCATCTGCCTGCTGGTCGTCTACCTGACCTGGGTGGTGCCCTACCTGCGCTCCGATCAGGCGCCTGGGGAGGCACAGGACAATGCGACAGCGGCAAGCGCATTGGACGGTGTATCCGGCGCTGGGGAAATCGCCGCCGCGGTGGACGATGGATCCAGCCCGGGGGAGACCTCTGCGGTGGCGGCTGAACCTGAGCGCAGCGGGCCGCGGCTGCCGCTTTGGCTGACCATCACGCTGCTGATCGGCGGCGGTGCAGCCTCCGCGTTCGTGTCCGAATGGTTCGTCAACGGCCTCGAGCCGGCCATCTCCATCCTGCACATCTCCCAGGCGTTCGCTGGTCTTGTGATCGTCGCCATCGCAGGCAACGCAGTCGAGAACACAGCCGGCCTCGTGCTCGCGTACAAGCGCCGCTCCGACCTCGCCATCTCCGTCGCCAAAAACTCCG
>Ga0210383_10001544_pt1 | contig 21064 bp, 18 predicted proteins | sample IncBWC14OmetaG_FD_160072 | JGI IMG/M metagenome (GOLD analysis project Ga0210383, IMG submission 160072) | Forest soil microbial communities from Barre Woods Harvard Forest LTER site, Petersham, Massachusetts, United States - Inc-BW-C-14-O ... | reverse complement strand
GGTTTCGGTAAACGGAATCGACTCCACAAACTCTGGCACATCCCGATACTGCCCTTGCCCCATCCATTCCTGTACTCGCTCCGCTCCAGCGTTGTAGGCCGCGAGCGCATATTCGAACGCTCCAAACTTGTCCACCATGCTGCGGAAGTAGCGCGTACCGAGCTGCATATTTACTCCCGGCGCAAACAGTTCGTTCGTGGAAAAGTGTTTCAACTTCTCCTGCTTGGCGACAGACTTCCCGACCTTGGGGAGCAATTGCATCAGCCCAACTGCATTCGCTCGCGACACCGCGCCCGGATTAAATTCCGATTCCTGGCGGATCAGCGCCGCGACCATGTAAGGATCGAGTGCATTGTCGGAAGAAAACTTTTTCAGATCGATCCAGAATGGCTTGGGAAACAGCGCTTCCCAGTACGGCCGCGGCAAGCTGGGCAACTCGACCGCGAAGTAACCCGGCACCGCTTTCTTCAGGACTTCAATCGCGCGATCATAGCGGCCCGCGTCCGTATAAAGACGCGCCGTTTCCGGCGCCAGCCAATTTCCTTTGGTCTCCTGCGCCGCCGCAGCCAACTCTTTCACCGCCAGATCCAGCAACGCGCCGTTCGCCAGAAGTTGCGCCTTCTGCACTCGCAGGTTGTCCGGTGGAACCGGCTCCGCCGTGATCTTCGTACTCGGATCGACCGGCGGTATGCGGTCCAGCACCGCGTAGTGCACTGGCTCGCCTTCGCTCTTGAGCTTTTTAAGCTGCTGCCGGGATAATTCGCCGTAGTAGTAATTGCGAAAGCGCTCCGAAACTTTCAGGTAGTAGGCCCGCGCCTTGGGCAAGTCTCCATCCTCTTCGGCCAAGCGTCCCCGCCAATAGAGTGCTGGAGGAATCTCCCCTGACGTGGGATACAACTCGATGATCTGATCGAAACCCTTTTCCGCATCCTCGCGCCGGCTCTGCCGCAGGCTTAACCAGCTCGCCTTCCAAAGCGCATACGATGCCCGTCCTCCGTTCGGAAAGCGCTGCTGGAGCTCGCGGTAAGAATCGATAGCCCGATCGTAATCGTGCCTCAAGAGATAAATGTTTCCCGCCGACAACAGCGCCTGCTCCAGCCACGTGCTCGTCGGAGCGGTCTGCCGCAGCTGCTCCAGAATTCGCAGAAAGGCGTCGTTATCGTTCGCGTCTCGCGCAATCTCTCCCAGGTTGAATAAGCGCTGTGCGTTGATTTCCGGGGTCGAATCTGGCATGGCCTCTAAAGCCTTCTTGGCTTCTTTATCTCTTCCCGCGTGGCGCAACGCCTCTGCCATCGCCAGCGTGAGCGTAAGGCGATTTTCCGGAGCAGCATCGTTCAACAGATCGTGATACTCGTTCGCTGCCTGGTTATATTGTTTGCCTTTGGCCAGCAAATCCGCGCGCGTCTTTCGCTCCGCGAACGTGGGCGGCCGCACCTGCGGGATCACGGAGAGCTTTCTGAGCTCAATCTCGGCCTGTGTCGCCTCCGAGCTGAGCGGCATTGTGAAATATAAATTCCGCAGGACGACCAGCGCCTTCGTTCCCTGATCCGACGCCTCGTAGGCCCGCCCCAGAGCGAGTTCGAGATCCGCACGGATCGGCTGCCGATCGGTCTCCAGCAACTCCACCGCTTCCTGCGCCCGCCCATCCGCCACCAGAGCATTCGCGTAAACCACATGCGCATCCCGAATCAGCAGCGACTCCGGATAAGCCTTGCCAAACCCTCCGAGCGTTGCCACCGCTTCCGCCAACCGCCCGGTCTGGAAATACGACGTGCCCAGATAGAAATTGACGTAGTCTCCAAGATCGCCCGCCCGCGCCTTGGCTCGACTCAACGGATCGATCGCCTGCGCATAGCCTTTATCCAGAATGTGAGCGTAACCAATTACCAACCACGCTAACGCTCCCGCATCTTCGTTCGCGTGCTTCCGCGCATACGCATCCACGCCGACGTAAGCTGCCGGAGCGCGATCCTGAAGCAGTTGCCGCGCCATCGGCTTCAAACTGGCCGACGCAACAAACGCCTCATGCATGCGCTGCAATCGTGGAGAGGTCGTTGTGTGTCGCGGGTGAGCCGCGGGAGTTCCGCCGCTTTTCCTGGCGGAGGACGCTTTATGAGACGTACTTGGAGAAGCCTTTGGCGAAGTAGATGGAGTCTTTGACGGGGCGGACGACGGACTCGAAGACTGAGTAGTGGGTTGCGTTCCGGACGAAGCTGGCGATTGCGCGGCCGCACTACGAAGCAGCGCGACAGAGCACAAAATAGCCAGCATCAAAATAAGAAAAACGAAAAACCGATGACGATGAACGAACACTGATTCCAATTATCGTCTTTTTTTTTCAATCGTCAAAACGCAGCACAAGAGTCGTGTGGAGTCGGCGCCCTCACCTAACTCATAAATGCGTGACTCCGAACATATCGATCACAGGTGCTTAAGAAAAGCCTTGGCGCGTTCAAGGTGAGGGAACAGTTTTTCTTCTGCCTGAAATTCTCTGGAGTGTACGCAGCGGCGGCTGCCGCGCAATTTTACAGGATGTTTCAGGTGCAGCATTTCGTGATAGACGATGTATTCCACCGCGTAGCCGGGGACTCGCGGGTGATCGAAGACGCGGCTCACGACGATGGCATTGTGCGCGGGATCGTAGTGGCCGAGCCGGTTGCGGGCATGATCGCGGCTCCAGCTCATTCGCGGACGGGCCAGCAGGCCATAAAAGAATCGTTGGTTTAGATCTTCAAAAATCTTCTCCAGGTTGTACGTCCGGCCCTGGGGACTCTCAATGCGCTTGCGGCCGCGCATTTGCCGCAGCAGATGCGCTTTCCGCGTGATGTCCTGGCCGGAAACGTATCGACGGTATCGGGTCGAATGCTCCCGCTCGATGGGCCGTCGATACATCTTTGCCAATAGGATGTGGGCGATTGCTCTGAGCACCGGTTCAGGCGCGCCTTCGAGAATATCCGAGAGTCGAACGAACAACTTGCCCTCGCGCATGCGGATAGTGTTGGTAATGTTTGCAAAGGCGAAGAATTCGACCGCCAGCTCCGGGATCGGGGCTCGGGGGCGTAGTTCGCGATAGGTTTCTTCGAAAAGTTGGAGAAGGTTATCTCTCACCTTGCGGTTAGATTAGCACGGGCTAAAATCTTGAAACGCGGAGAGCGCTGAGGACGCTTGGAAGGCCCGGGTGTTTCACTTTTTCTTGTGTTTGGCGGCCTCTTCCTGCTCGTCCAGCAATTGCCGGTGATCTTGCACGCCTGCGTCGACTGCGTCCAGGACGTTGGTCAGCAGAAAGTCATATTGTTTGGCTTCAGTTTTGTTCGCGTCGGCGGAGCTTTTGAGAGCACGCAAGCGAGCTTGAAACTCGGTATCGGCTTCGATGACGGACTTTAACGGCTTTCGCAGGTCCGACTTTCGTTCCACGAAAGTATCGATGTTGTCGTTGAGTTCATCGTAGACATCGAGAAAGTCCTGCAGCCGATCACGAGTCTGCAAGGCACGATCGGTGACCTTGGGATCGGCGCGCATCTGTTCCAGCGACGCCAGGCGGGCGCGGGCGAATTCGACAAAGAGCTTCAGCCGCGTGGCGGGGTCTTGAGCGGCGTCGCGGAGTTGATCTTCTTCCAGGGCATTGAGCGGGTCGGCGCGCCGCTGCGCCCACGCCGTCGGTAAAAGCGATATCGCCAGCGCAATACATCCGATCTTGCCAAGAGTAGAAGTCATTTTCCTTTGCCGAACATGTGGGATAGAAGGTCGGTGCGCAGAGCCTCCAGGCGATCTGCAGCGTCTTGTACCGGTGTTTGATCGTCAAAGTTCAGGCTGCGTTTGATGTCACGAAGCTTCGCTGCCATTTTCCTGAAGTCGATTTCCGTATTCTTAAGTTTCTTGCCCGATTGGATGGCAGCGTCGTGCGCCTTCTCCGAATAACTCACGACGTCTTTCAGCGCAACCTGGGCTTCCTCAACTTTTCCTGCCGTATACAACTCGTCGGCCGATTTCAGCTGGCGCTCGGCGATCTCCGTGCACAAGGCGGGGCGATCCTCAACCCGGGCTGCTTCCTCGCGGGCGATCAAGTCCTGCAGTGTTTCCGATTTGTATGCGTAGAGCACAAGCGCATTGGCCAGAAGAATCGCGGCAATGATGACGGGCAGACGCATAGCACTCATTTTTTTGGCTCGATCGCAATCAGGCGATGGCGGGCTTGCCACTCCTGATCAGGATACGCCCCGTTCGCGAGCTCAAGAAAGCGATGATAATTCTGCGCCGCCATTTTATAGTCGCGCAAGTGGTCATAGGCGCTGGCGCGAAGAAAATAGCTGACGGGGATCTCGGGCAGATATTTCGCGCGCGCGTCCGCCGCCTTGATGGCGAGTTCGTAGTTCTTATTCTCGTCGGCCGCGACTGCCAGGTCTCCGTAGGCCTCGCCAAAATCAGGTTTCAGCTTGACCGCGATTAACAATTCCTGTTGAGCATCGGCATACTTCCGCTGTTTTAACAGCGCAACGCCAAGATAATGATGCAGCTGTGCGTCGTCCGGATGTGCCGCCAGCAGAGAGCGGTAGAGCGCTTCCGCCTGGTCGTATTTCTTGCTCTGCAGGTAGAGGTCGCCGAGATCGCTCTGCACTTGGGTATCTCGGGGATCGAGCTTCTGCGCCGCCTGCAATTCGGCAATGGCATCGTCGTTTTTTCCGATGACAACCAGAATGCGGCTGAGTTGCACTCTCGCCGGTACATTATCAGGATGAGCTGCAATGATCTTCCGCAAGATCGGATCGGCGTCCGCCAGACGCTGGCCGCGCATGTAAATGTTGGCCAAGCCGATTAGGGCGTCGCTGGAATCGGGCTCGATAACTAGGGCTTGCTTGAATTCCTCTTCCGCGTCGGCAAAGCGATTTTCCTTCTCGAGCAGCACACCGGCCGAAAGATGAGGCTCAACATCCTTGGGTTCGAGGGCCGCGGCCTGCTTGTAGGCTGCGATTGCCTCGTCAGGCTTGTTGTTCTCGAGGACATGAGCGAGAGACAGCCAGGCCCGAGCGTGGCCTTCGTCCACGTTAGCGGTGGGTTTCAGTGTGGTTGCTGCACGCAGAAATTGCTCTGCGTCGGGTTGGCCCGTCTTGGCCAGCATCAATCCAAGATTAAGATTGGACTCAAAAACATCCGGCTTGGCAGCTACCGATTTGCGATAGGCATCAATGGAGTCTTGAGGCCTTCCCAGTTCGTTGTACACAAATCCGAGGTCAAACCAAGCTTGAAAGTTGTTCGGATCGCCAGCGACGACCTTCTTCAGCAACGGATCCGCGGATGCGTAATCGTTTTTCTCAATGTCGCTTTCGGCTTGGGTAAGTTCCGTAGAGGGCGAATCTTGCTCAGCCACCTTGTGATGGCGCACGGTTTGGCCGGTGCTCTGGGCAGAGGCAGTCGCGTCGAGGAAGAAGCCCAGAACGAGCAGCGCGATCCAGATTGTTTTATTTGCCTCCATTGCGCGACGTTCCGTTTCCCGACAACCCATTTCCGTTCAATATGCCTGCCAGGAATTTTCCCGTGTAGGACTTCGGCAGTTTGGCAATAACTTCCGGCGGCCCTGAACCTACGATGTATCCGCCGCGTTCGCCACCCTCGGGACCAAGATCGATCACCCAGTCCGCAGTCTTGATGACTTCAAGGTTATGCTCGATAACCAGGATCGACCCTCCTGCATCGATTAGACGGCGAAAGGCCGAGAGTAGTTTACTGATGTCGTCAAAGTGCAGCCCGGTTGTCGGTTCGTCGAAAATATACAAGATGCGCTGTTTGCGGCGTGGCTGATCGCCGGCAGTTCGCGGCCGATTTGCCTCCTTCGCCGCCGGTTGGAGATGTGCCGCCAGTTTCATGCGCTGCGCCTCACCCCCTGAAAGAGTGGTGGCCGATTGCCCCAGACGCAGATAGCCGAGACCCACTTCTTCGAGCACCCGCAGTTTGTCCACAATCTTGGGCGCGCCCGCGAAGAACTGCAGCGCTTCTTTTACCGTTAGGTTCAAAGTCTCGTGGATGTTCTTCCCGCGATAACGAACTTCCAGCACCTGCGGTTTGTAACGTGCGCCCTTGCATTCCTCGCACACCAGTTCCACATCGGCCAAGAACTGCATTTCTACCGTGACGGTGCCGTCGCCCTGACAAGTCTCACAGCGTCCCCCGGGAATGTTGAAGGAGAAATGCCCAGCCGCGAAGCCACGCTTCTTGGACTCGGGCAGGGAGGCAAACAGTTCGCGGATACCATCGAACGCCTTGATATAAGTAACCGGATTCGAACGCGGGGTGCGTCCAATGGGAGATTGGTCGACCAGCACGACTTCATCGATGAACTCTGCGCCTTCGACCGAGTCCCACAAGGAAGCGGGCGGTACGCCGTTCGGGGCTTTCTTGGCAGCCAAGAGCGCCTGATACAGCACGTCGTGCAGCAGCGTGGATTTTCCCGAGCCGGAAACCCCGGTAATCGCGACCAGCATTCGCAACGGGACTTCGAGGTCAATTCCTTTTAAGTTGTGGGCGCGGGCGCCGTAGATCTTGATCTGCTGCGGTCCAGGCTTTCGGCGGGCAACGGGAATCTGAATCTGTAGCTCGTCCGAGAGATATCGCCCGGTAAGTGACGCCGGCATCTTTTGAATCTGCTCGTAGGTTCCAGACCCAATCACTTTACCGCCATTTTCTCCGGCGCCGGGGCCGAGGTCAATAATCGTGTCTGACGCCTGCATCACGTCGCGATCGTGTTCGACCACAAGTATCGTGTTACCCAGGTCGCGCAGGTTGTGCAGGATCTTGATCAGGCGATGCGTATCCCGGCTGTGCAGCCCGATAGAAGGCTCGTCGAGCACATACAGGGTCCCGACGAGACGCGAGCCTAGCGAAGTGGCGAGTTGAATGCGTTGTGCCTCGCCACCCGATAGCGTGGACGCGAGGCGGTCAAGAGTCAGGTATTCCAGCCCCACCTCGTTCAAAAAGCGCAGGCGCTCGCGGATTTCCTGCAGCAACCGCTCGGCGATCCCGGCTTCCTGCTCCGTCAATTCGAGGGCTTCGAAAAACTTGGAGGCATCCTCGATGGTCATACTGCAAACATCGCGGATATTCTTCCCGTTGATCTTGACTTGCCGCGCCTCAACCCGCAGCCGGGCGCCATTGCAGGCCGAGCACACGGAATACCCTCGATAGCGGCTCAAGAATACTCGGACGTGCAGCTTGTACTTCTTGCGCTCCAGATAATTGAAGAAACCCCGCACTCCCAAGAAGCGTCCTTCGCCTTCGATCACTAACCGCTGATAATCACGATCCAGTTCGTTCCACGGCACATCCATGGGGATGCCGCCTTCGCGGGCGAAGCGTTTTAGGTCCGCCTGAAGGGCTCGGTACTTGGGCTTGGTCCAAGGCTCGATCGCGCCCTGATTCAGGGTCAGCGTCTTGTCAGGAATTACGAGGTCCAAGTCGAAGTCGATGGTATTTCCAAATCCCTGGCATCGTGGACAGGCGCCGTAGGGATTGTTAAATGAGAACAGGCGCGGCTCCGGTTCCTCGTAGCGAAGATTGCAGCTTTTGCATTCGAAACGCTGGGAGAAACGCAGCCGTTCAGAGGTCCGATCTTCCCGGGGAGCGGACTCGAAGATGACCTCACCCGACTCGCGATAACTGATCTCCACGGCATCCACGATGCGCGCTCGGGAGTCCGCCGAGACGACCAGACGGTCTACCAAGATAAAAACTGGCTCGCCAAAGTTTATGTTCAACAACGACTCCGGCGTGGAAAACTCGAAAATCTGTCCGCTCTGATAAAGACGGTTGAAGCCCCGCGTGCGCAGATCAAGCAGGCGGCTCTTTAACTGATCGGAAAGAAGGTTGCCGGCGGTTGCCTTAGATTTTTTCTTGCCTTTGTGCTTGGCAGCGGCGGGAGGCTCATCGGAGCTGGCGGAGGCTTCTCGCACGATGCTCTGCAACGGGAAGATCACGTTGAGGCGCGCGCCCTCGCCCAGATTCAAAACTGCATCGGCGACCTCGTCCACCGTATCTTTCTTGACCGGCTTGCCACACTGCAGGCAGTAAGTCCGCCCCACTCGGGCGAAGAGCAGGCGTAGATAATCGTAAATTTCGGTGGCGGTGCCGACGGTCGAGCGGGGATTTCGGGTGGTATTCTTCTGCCGGATCGCTACTGCGGGCGCAATTCCATCGATGACGTCCGCTTCCGGCTTTTCGATTCGCTCCAGAAACTGCCGGGCGTACGCCGAAAGCGACTCCACATAGCGTCGCTGGCCCTCCGCATAGATCGTATCGAAGGCGAGCGAGGACTTGCCCGATCCCGACACTCCCGTGACGACCGTCAGGGAGTTGTGCGGTATCTCAAAATCTATGTTCTTGAGGTTATGAACCCGGGCCCCGCGAACAACAATAGTTTCCGTCGACATCAGTTATGGGATATCCAACAAAGCCGCCCCATCCCCGAAAGCCTTCTGGAGGCGATCGCCGCGGCACCGGGTCCTCTAGCGGCGCCGTTAAGGGATGCGGAATTCTCTATTATAAAGCAGCGGCTTGCCGGACGCAGGAGAGTAACCTGCGTTTCACGCTGACTTTCGCGCGACAAACGGGTTAATATCGTAGCCTTTCAGTGGTAGTCAGAGATTTGCCGGGAGCAACTGGACTGAGCCATGGTTCCGTCTTTTACTGCTACACTCGCGCGCGTGACCTCACGAAGTTGGTTGGGGCCCGGTCTGGTTGGCCTGCAATCCTTGTTTGTATTCACTATCCAGTTTTCCGATCAGGTTTCCAGCAAAAGGGATAACGTCTATAACATCCTGTGGGTACTGGTTTTCGGCTTCGCGACCCTGAATATTCTGGGTTTGGTTGCCAGGCGCTTTGAGCCGCGCCGCAGCGGCCTAAGTTTCGGCGAGATCCTAGCCATCACCGTGACGGCAGTCTCGGTAATTCTTCTGGGTTTGGAAATGCTCACGCTCCTCCATATCTTTCCTATCAAGCTTCGACCCCACTGAACCCGCATTTGCGCTATGATTTCTGCTATGGCAGAGACTCCCTCAGCTTTCGACATCACCTGCCCGTGTTGCAGTGCGGTCCTCAAGGTCGACCCCGCGACGAAGGGAGTCATCGCCCATACCCCAGCGGTCAAGCCCAAGATGTTCAATGATTTCGAGGCGGCAGCCAAGGCCATGAAGGAGCAGGACAGCCGGCGCGAATCCATCTTCCGTCAATCGGTGGAAGCGCAGAAGCACGCCGGTGATCTTCTGGAAAAGAAGTTTCAGGAAGCGGTAAAGAAAGCCAAAGAATCCCCCGACACTGGCAAGCCTATTCGCGATTTCGATCTGGACTAGCGAAAATGTTTGGCAATCCCTCTTTTGACTCTGCGAACATTTTCACAGAGTGAAAAATCGGGGCGAATTTCCTCATTGGCTGTGATCTTTGTCACTGCAACGTCCAATAATCGAGGATAAAATTACCGCCCATGTCCCATCGTCCGCTGTTGCTTGGTCATCGCGGCGCTCGCTCAACCACCTCGGTTCCAGAAAACACCCATGCCTCATTTGCACTTGCTCTTGAACATGGCTGCGACGGTTTTGAGTTCGACGTCCGATTGACCGGCTGTGGTCGTGGCGTGGTGTGCCACGACGCCAAAGTGAACGGCATCACTGTCTCCAAGGCAACTTCTGATCAGTTGCTTCATCTGCCAGTCCTCGAAGACGTGTTGCAGCAATACGCGCAGCATGCGTTTCTGGATATTGAGCTGAAGGTTCCGGGACTCGAATCGAAGGTGCTCAACTCGCTGCGCGAATACATGTTGGAAGAAGACTACGTTGTCTCTTCCTTTTTGCTTGAAGTGGTGACGGAACTGAAGACGCGCAGCGCAAAGATTAAGACGGGCTTTATTTGCGACAAACCGACATACCTCGCGGCCTGGCGTGATTCCACCGCCGAATATGTGATTCCGAAACACTCTCTGGTCACCCGCAAGTTGGTCGAAGACGTGCATAACGCGGGCAAGAAGCTGGTCGCATGGACGGTAAACGATCCCAAAACCATGCTGCGCCTCGCCGATTGGAAGGTTGACGGAATCATTTCCGACGACACCAAATTGTTGGTGAGCACTTTCGCATAAAAACCAACCGAGATTAGCGCGTTTCGCTTTGGATCGCCTTCCGCAAAAAGTCGGATCTTTCTGCCTCGAATGCCTCGAATTGCTCCGCGGCCTGATTTTCGTTCCATCCCAACGCTGCGGCAATGCGCTTCGCGGCCTCCCAACTGCACGACGACGACCAGCACGGGCCGAGGGCGATCGGCACACGTCGCAGCAACACATCGGCGAGCGTAGCGGCACATTCGTTCCGGAATGCATGCACCGCTTCCGCAACAATGTGCCCGGTATGAGGACACAGCGGAGCACGCATTTCCGGGCGCCCGCGCGCTCCACTCGCGACGGCCAGCGCCCGTTTGCCATACCACTCTACGATTCCACGAGCCATGTCGGCACTGATCCCGCCTGCCTTGGCAATATCGTCCACCCACTGCTCGAGCATCGGATCAACCGCATCCTCGGCAGCAATCGAAAGCGTGGGTGAAGAGACTTGCAATCCGATTTTCGCCGCCAGTTCTCGTGCCAGACTGGCCGCCGTGGTTAATTTTCCTCCGATCACCGAGATCATTTGTGCGGCTCCGTCCGCACCGTGGTCATGTAGATAGTGCTTCCGGCTGACCGCAGACGGGTTTTGCTTCGGTGAGAAGGGAAGTGGCCGTACGCCGGCAAAAGCATAGTGGATATCGCCTGCCGAAATTTTTACAGTCGGAAATAAATGAGCCAGGGATCGCAGCAGGTAGTCGATCTCGTCCCCCGACGGCTGCGCGTGCCCTGGGTCGCTTTCGTCTGGAACCTCCGTCGTCCCGACCAAAACCTGTTCGTTCCACGGAATCACGAAGATCGGCCGTCCGTCGACGGCTTCGGTGTACACGGCGGCCTTGGGCGCGCCTGCGAACGTCGGCAGCACAATGTGTGACCCGCGAACCCCGCCGATCATCGGATGCTCAGTCTGAACGTTAGAAGTCTTGCAGACGCTATCTGCCCAAGGCCCGGTCGCGTTGACGATCCATGTAGCCTCGACGCGCTCCTCTTTCCCGCTGAGCTGATCTCGCAGCAACACAGCGATAGCGCGCCGGTTGCGAATCTCCACCGTCAGAACCTTTGTGTGATTGCGCACGACCGCGCCAGCTTCGATCGCTTCCACCAGCCATTCCGCGACCAGGCGTTCCGGGAACTCGCACTGCGCGTCGTCAAAGCTGAAGACCGAAAAGTGCCTTCCCGCGTCCAGCAACCGTTCCAGCCTGTCCTGTTCGGTGTGGCTCCCACTTATCTCGTGCCCCGCGCTTCCCATCTTCCGATAAAGCCATAAGCCGGTGCGAACAGCGAGTGCGCTCCGGCGGCTGTTCCCATCCAGCGCGAGCAAAAACTGCAAAGGATGAACCAAATGTGGATACCGCTGAAGCAACCACTGCCGCTCCCGCAAGGACTCGCGTACCTGTCCAATGTCCCCGTGCTCGAGGTAGCGCAGACCGCCGTGAATGATGCGCGTTGAGCGACTGGTGGTGCCCGCGGCGAAGTCGTGTTGTTCGACCAGCAGCGTACGCCGTCCGGTGCGCGCACATTCGCGAGCGATGGCGACTCCATTGATTCCGCCGCCAATTACGATGACATGGAAGCGCTCGTTGTGGAGGGGCGGTCGCGAGTTCATGGTGAGGTGAGGGAGTGTTTCCATCGTTGCAGAAGCTTCTCCGACTGTTCTTTAGAAGAATAACGTCAGTTCCGATTCGACAGGGTGATCGTTTAGCGACCTGCTTAAATCATTAAGCCCGGGCGAGGCGTTCGCGCCACACGAGCTTGTCACTAGTAATATCTGCAATTGCTACAGCCTACGCGCCTCATTTACAGTGATGGTCCAATGCCTACCACCGGAGAACGTTTTGAGCGAGCAGTTTCCATTATGGCGCGGCTGCGCGCTCCGGGAGGTTGCCCATGGGATCGCGAACAGACCTTTGACTCGATTAAGCCCTATACCATCGAGGAGGCTTACGAAGTCCTCGAAGCAATAGACAATCGCGACTGGGATGAGTTGACCGGTGAGTTGGGCGACCTGCTGCTCCAGGTTTTGTTCTATGCCCAGATGGCGAAAGATCAGGGTACGTTCTCGATCGATGAAGTTCTCGACCGCCTTTCAAATAAGCTCGTCGATCGCCATCCTCATGTCTTCGGGGACGTGAAGGCCGAAACTTCGTCGGAGGTGCTGCGGAACTGGGAGGCGCTGAAAGCGGAAGAAAAGAAGAATCGCTTGCAGGCAGCTGGCGACAAGTCGACAAAGAATGACGAGAAGCCCGAATCTGTTCTAGCTGGTGTCTCAGCCGCTATGCCGGCTTTACTCGAAGCTCACAAACTGAGTTCACGCGCGGCCCGCGTAGGTTTCGATTGGCCGAACGTTCAGGGATTGTTCGACAAACTCCACGAGGAGACAGAAGAGCTGCAAGAGCAGCTCAAAGAATTTCCAGCGCCCGGTCCTGAACCTCACGGGCGCGGCATCGCCGGAGCCGGCCGTCCGCAGATCAGTGAAGATTTACGTCGACGCATGGAAGGCGAATTGGGCGACCTCTTCTTCGTACTGGTGAACATCGCACGCTATCTTTCGTTGGATCCCGAGTCGGCTCTGAAGAAAACCAACCGTAAATTCAAACGCCGCTTTCAATGGATGGAGGATCAGCTGCGAACTTCGGGACGCGGACCAGATCAGACACCGATGGAAGAGCTTGAAGCGTTATGGCAGCAGGCGAAGCAACACGAACGGGACGGCAGGTGAGCGCGGATTCGATAGTTGTTCGCAAGTGCTATGACCTCGATGAAATACGAAGCTGCGTAGCTTTGCAAAAGGAGATCTGGAATTTCTCCGATGCCGACCTGGTGCCACTGCGGATGTTCGTTGTGGCGGAGAAGGTCGGAGGGCAGGTGATCGGCGCCTTTGACGGCGGCGACATTGTGGGTTTCGCTCTTTCAATACCCGGCGCTCGCGGCGGACATTCATATCTGCATTCGCATATGCTGGCGGTTCGCAAGCGGTATCAGAATACGGGCATCGGCCGACGGATTAAGCTGTTCCAGCGCGACGATGCCCTGGCTCATGGTTTCGAGCTGATGGAATGGACATTCGACCCGCTCGAAATCAAGAACGCATACCTGAACATCGAGAAGCTGGGCGCCGTAGCACGCCGGTATAGCGTAAATCAGTACGGATTCAGCTCTTCGCCGCTGCAGGGAAATCTTCCAACCGATCGGCTGGTGGCCGAGTGGTGGCTGAAGTCGAATCGGGTTGAGACCTTGCTGCAGACGGGAAAGAAGCCGAGCTTCGAGACCCTAACCACAATTTCTGTTCCGGCTGAGATCTACGATTGGAAAGCTGACGCTGCGACCAGAACACAGGCAAAACAGGTGCAGGACGGGAATCGGGAGCAATTCCTGAAAGCTTTTGCCGAAGGACAAGTTGTGCTCGGTTACGAGCGCGACCAGCAGGCAACCGGCAGGTTTCTGCTGGGCCGCTGGGAAGAAAAGTGGATGTATTCGGCCACTTAGTTGGGATTGTTCCTTTTGTGAATTGCTATTGAATCTGTGAATGAGTTTTTGACGCTATGAAAATTGAAGCCATCACCCTCCGTGAAATTCAAATGCCGCTGGTCCACTTTTTCGAGACGAGTTTCAAGCGCACCTTCAGCCGCCGCATCCTTCTGCTAACCGTTCACTGCGACGGCATTGAGGCTTGGGGAGAGTGCGTGGCCGGCGAAGACCCGTTCTACAGCAGCGAGTGGATAGAAAGCTCCTGGCCGACGATCAAACAATACCTCGCCCCGGCGGTGCTGGGACGGACCCTGGCAACCGCGCACGAGAGCGTGGCTCTTATGGCCAAAGTTCGCGGTCATCGCATGGCCAAGGCCGCGGTCGAGAACGCCCTTTGGGATGCAGAGGCCCAGGAAAAGCAAATTCCTCTGTGGAAGCTGCTCGGAGGCACGCTATCAGAAATTTCCTGCGGAGTATCCATCGGTATCCAGGATTCCATCGAGCAACTGCTGGAGAAAATTCAAACCGAGCTCGCTGCCGGATATCGACGCATTAAAGTAAAAGTAAAGCCTGGGTGGGATGTAAATGTTCTGGAGCGCATTCGCTCGCGTTGGTCCGAAATCCTGCTCAGCTGCGATGCCAACTCCGCTTACACTCTTGACGAACTCGAACATCTCCGCAAGTTCGACCAGTTCAATCTCCTCATGATCGAACAACCGTTGTGGCACGATGACATTTACTATCACTCCCGCCTGCAACAGGAGCTACGCACCGCGATCTGTCTCGACGAGTCAATCCACCACGCCCGCGATGCCGCCAAGGCCCTCGACATAAATGCCTGCCGTATCATCAATATCAAAGTCGGGCGCGTGGGTGGATTCACGGAGGCCCGAACCATTCATGACATCTGCGCATCCCGCAACATTCCGGTCTGGTGCGGCGGCATGCTAGAGTCGGGAATTGGACGCGCTCACAATATTGCGCTCTCTACGCTGCACAACTTCCGCTTGCCCGGAGATGTCTCCGCTTCCAAGCGTTATTGGAAAGAAGACATCATTGAGCCCGAAGTCGAGGTCACTCCGCAGGGCACCATTGCAGTCCGCAACGAACCGGGTTGCGGCTTTCGCGTGCGTAAGGATTTGATCGAAAAGTTAACGGTCCGCCAGGAAACGATCCGCGCTGGAGCGTAGAAACGTTGCTCGCAATGTTTCCCTGCGCAGTGTCTTCGCCTTCTACTTCGACTTAACCGCCGCAGGCTGCGGCGGGTTTTCTGCTAATTCGGCGTGGTATTTTTTGAGCAACTCCACTCCCTGAGCAAAAGTGAGATTCGCAGGTGCAGCACGGAAATTGTTGAAAGTCTCGTCCGACTTGATGTTCAGGCTCTTAAATAGAAGTACCCGGCCAGTAAAGCTGAGACTCATGCGCGTGATTTCCCATGTTCCCGGAATCACCTCACCCTGTTCCACCAAAAAGTGCCCGCCTTGATCCAGATGGCCCAGGATTCCCCACCCGAAGCCGACTTCCTTGATCAGGGTTCCATCGATCTTGGCGATGCGATGCTGTTTCTCCTCGATCAGAAGATAACCCTGCATGCCGGTCAGCACCTGCTCCACATGGCTAGGCGGAACATAATTCGGATTAGGACGAAACTTCAGTCGAACTAGCTCTGCGCCCGACTTCCCAACCTCCTGACTCCCTTTCTCAGTTCCATCCGGCTGGTAGATAAAGGCATCGGGCAGCGCTTTCATGATCCGCGTGACCCGCACTGTGTCTTCTTTTTCTTTTTCCTGCTTTCTTTCAAGCTGCTCCTGACTGTTCGCCAATCCAGCCAGGCGACCATCTTCGGCCTGCTGCTGCTCGAGTGTAAGAGGCGTGTCGTTGTAGGCGACAGTCATTCCAGCCATCCCTTGACGGGTTTCCACCATCAGCTTGGTTTGCGAACCCCGCGGACTCTGTTTGCGATCCATGAACATGACTTTGACGTCGGAGTTACCTGCGGCGGTCTCGTTTTGTACCGTCTGGCGGACAAGGTCAACCGGAGTGACGGCCAGCTGTTGCGCAAAGCCCGCCGCTCGCAGACTTAGGAGCGCTAGCGGCAGCGCGATAGTACACGTAAGTTTCGTCGGGAAATTGATCACACTTAGAAATCCCTACCTTTAGCTTAAACGAAACTGGCGCCCCGTCGCGCTTAATGACAGTGGAGAAATATTCGCTTCGAAAAAAAAGCCCTGTCATTCGACAGGGCCTTTGGAAATAAGTTGGCAGGAAGAATTTATTTCCCCTTATACGTGCGCGGAGAGCCGACGCCCGCGCACACGTCCCAGCCTTTGGTACAGTGCGAATCGCCCATCGTTATGTCGTGGAAATCGGCTTTATACTGCATCTTGTTGGCATACTCTTTGTAGATCGCGGTAAGTTCGTCGTTGGACGACTTCGCTTTGCTGCCCGCAGCGTTGACAATTCCCGCGAAAGTCGGTGAGGACCAACTGGTGCCTGCGACTCCACCCCACTGGCCCTCCAGATATATCGGTGCGCAGCAGAAATCGGAAGCAACATCTGGATAGCCTCGCTTGCTCCCAACGATCGCCTTGATCACGTCCTGGTACGCCGGCCTGGGCTCATAGGCGCTGATGTCCCCGCCTCCGCCATCGGTCGCGTACCACTCGCTGACAAAATTCCCCTTCGAATCCCGGTTGAACACTGTCCCGCCCACAGAAACTACATTTGGAGACGCTCCTGGGTAGATGCCCACACCAATTCCCGAATCCCCGCTCGCGGCGAAGTAGACAACTCCGGGCTGTGTGAAGAGTTTGTCATGGGACAAATCGCTGTGCGCCTCAGGGTCGCCGAAGCTCATGCTGACCACGCCACCGCCATTCTTGGCCACCAACTCGCCCGCCACCTTTATCGCCTGCCAGCTCGGATCCGTGTTGCAACTCGTCGTGCATAGCTTTGACTCGACCAAGAAAAGTTTGGCTTTGGGCGCCATCGCATGAGCCCACTCGATATCCAAGGCTTCTTCAACTAGCCAATCATCGTAGACCGGGGGCTTCTTGCCGTTGGCATAAACGATCTGAAAGTCCGCGTCCGGAATCCCGAAGTAGCTCGAGAAAGCATGCAGATCCGCTTTTGCCGTGGGATAGTGTCCCGCATCCACGATGGCGATCGCTCCCCATCCGCCAGTGGGAACGGTTGTGCTGGTGGCAATCGGGCAGCCCTCTGGTCCCTTGACCAGTTTGTATACGCAGGCCAGGGAGCCGGGCGTCTCCGTACCAGGAGGCGGACCACTGGGATTCGAGACTTCGGAACGGGCGATGAAGTAGTTGGTGTGAATTCGTCCGGGGCGGGGAATGCTCGACTCCGGAACGACGAGGGTGAATCCGTTGATTTTTACTTCGTCGGCTGCTTGCACTGGACCCGGCAAAAGAAACGCGCCCACAGATAACGCTACAACTGCGATGCCAAATACTGCGACTGAATGTTTCATGCACCACTCTTTCTGTAAACCCGGACTTCCGTCCTTGAATTCTAGACCGAACGGCATTGTACACCGCTGGGTACACGGCGATAGAGGCTGTTTTCCACTCCGAGGCTAATGAATTTTTCTTCTGCCGAATGCAGCGCTTCGTCCCCCAGAACGCTTCAAATGATTTAGAATCCGTTATTCCCGCTTGTATCCTGCGGTTGTGCGTCCCAAAGGAGAATGGAACTATGGACCTGCCAAAGACCGGAGATTTTGCCCACATCGGTAAGTCTGTAGTGATCAAGGGAGAGCTTTCCGGCAGCGAGGATTTATATATTGACGGGACGGTCGAAGGCACCATTCAACTGGCGGGAAACAACTTGGTGGTGGGACCGAACGGGCACGTGCATGCCGATGTCAGCGCCAAAGTAGTGGTGATCCAAGGCAAGTTGGAAGGTAACATCCAAGCCAGCGAGCGGGCGGAGTTACGGAAATCTGCTGTCATCGTCGGTGATATCGTTACCCAGCGCATCGCTATGGAGGACGGAGCGTACGTCAAAGGCAAGGTGGAAATCCTTAGGGACATCGCCAAGCCGAATGCGCAACCAGCGGCCAAGCCGGAGGCTCAGGTCGATACAAGAACCGCCGCAGTGGGAAGCACTCCAGTAACCAAGCAATAGAATTTTTCGCCGGTTCGATGGTGCAGACCGCGATATATTTAGATTGCGGCACTCTATCGAGCCGGACGCCAGGAATTAGCCGATGGCATCCGTTACGCACAGCTTCATGAAACTCTTTCGTGGTTCATCGACTGACTCGGCCCAAGCGGCACGTCCCGTCTCTATGGCGCAACGCTTGACCCGCCGCTCGAGCGGCTTGGGCGAAGTCTCGCGTACGCTGCAGTCCGAAGAACCCATCTGCGTTCTGGATATCGGTTCCACTTCCGCCGCTAACATCCGTTATCTGACCGCGCGAGGACACAAAATCTACAGCGAGGATTTGCTCGAAGCCTCGACCGACCCCGCACTGATCACCAAAGACGAGCAGGGGCAGACGATTCTGGATAGCCGCCGGTTTCTTGCCGACAATCTGGTCTATCCCGCAGCTCAGTTCGATATCGTTCTTTGCTGGAACTTGGCCGACTATATGCCCGAAAGCCTTGTCAAGCCGGTGGTCGCGCGCCTGTGGTCGACGATCAAGCCGGGCGGCATGCTGCTCGCGTTCTTCCACACTCGCGAAGCCGGCCCGGATGCGCCCTGCTACCGTTACCACATCGTGGATAACGATATTCTTGAAATGCAGCACGTTGAGGCACGGCGAGATCTGCGCAAAGGTCCCACGGGCGCGGTTCATACGTCGATCGAGAAGAGTTTCCGTTTGCAGCGCGTCTTCAACAACCGTCACGTCGAAAACCTGTTCCGCGACTTCGGTTCCATCAAGTTCTTCCTGACCCGCGATAACATCCGCGAAGTCCTGGTCGTCCGCTAGACGGAGGACGAACGTCTCTTTTTACGGATGGAAGCAAAGCTGCGTGGCCTACCTGGTTTTCCGCATTAAATATCGAGTGATCGCAGGCATCTTTTCGAGAACGCGAAAAATTGGAATCCGCAGCTGTTGTGGCAAACTCAACACTCGCCGGATCCTTGCCGCCGTCCGGAACACGGGCGTGAGCCGCCTCTCATACGCCGAGCGATAGTCGCGTGCAGCCTGGGGCAGCGAGATCTTGCCCGCGAAGAAGGGAAGCAAGCACTCACCCGCCAAAGTGCCGCTCCGCAGAGCAAGAGAAACGCCATCTCCGACGAAGGGATCGATAAAGCCCGCGGCGTCGCCCGTCATCAGAATCGCATCTCGCTCCGGCTGCGGCTGGCGAAAGACCAGGGGCGATGTGGTCACGGGATCGCTGAGCTGCCTCCACCCGCGACTGCGTTTTTGCAATGCGGGGTGACAATCGAATACTTCCGGCAAAGTTCTTGCCACATCGGCCCGAACCATGGCGCAAACGTTGACTCTTTCGGATTGTTCGTCTCCGTTCCCAAGGTTTACGGCCTGTACTCCGCAATAGCCGCCATCCAAGAAATAGAGATCCACGGAAGCCTGTGGGGGAGACTCGGCGAAATGCGCTTTCAGCCCAAGCCATTTCACCGCCGTCTTTGCCACGCTCGTCCCCTTGAGGTTCAGGTTCGACCAACGGCCCGAGGCATTGATCAGGGCGCGCCCTTGAAATTCTCCCGCCGAGGTTGTGACGAGAAACGGGCCCGTGCCGGAGATACTATGCACGACAACCTGCTGCCTGCCATCAACTCCGCTGCTTTCTGCCGACTCCCAAAGTGCAGCGTCAAGGTCCCAGCGCGAGATGCTGGCTGCGGACGGATCGAACGGGGTCTCAATCTTGCGGCCGTCGAGAAAAAGCCGAGCTCGATCAATTCGAATGGCATTGTCGAACAGCCACGCGCGTTGCGGAACCAGCAGGTCGGAGAGAAGTCCGAGGGATTCGGCGGACACGAATTCGCCGCAAACTTTGTGACGGGGAAACTGCCCCCGTTCCACCGCCAACACGCGAGCACCTTGGCGAGCGCAAGTGATCGCGGCGGAAGTTCCCGCCGGCCCGCCCCCGACCACAATCAAGTCGTACATCGTTCTATCGTTTCCACGCGATAGCACCCATGCGAAATGCGGGACGGCGCTCGATCTCTACGCTGGCGGCCGTGGTCTGCCCGAGCATTTCATTCATTTCGTTGACCGTGTATGCGCGACGGACCGAGGCAGGTGCATCATGGCGGTTGAATCGGCTTCGATAGAGTGCCAGGCTGACATAGACCAGGACAAGGTGAATCGGGTCGCGAACCAGGTCGTTGATGATCACTGCCGTCCGGCTCACGCGGAGGCCCTCGTTAACAAACTGCACCATCTCCTCTGGTTCCAAGTGATGGGCGAACAGGCAGCAACTCACCAAATCGAAGCTTCCGTCGGCGAACGGAAGCGCCAGCGCATCCCCGGCAACCGCCGAGGCCTCGTTTCCAGAGCCATTTTTCAGATGGGATGCGGCGCGGTCAAGCAGCGTGACCTCAAGCTGGACGCCTAGCTTCCGCATGCGGGTACTGGCAGCATGAGGTACGTATCCTGCGCCGGCCGCCACTTCCAGGAGAGAGAGCGAGTTCACAGCGTGTTTCCGCGCCACCTGCGCAATCATCGACTGAGTCGTGGCAATCCCCCCGAACCACCGGTTGATTTGGCGGATGTCGGAGAGGGCAGCGGCGACCTCTTCAGGTGTGCCGGAATCCGTGTCAAGCAATTCGGAGGTGACCACGCGCTTCATAAATCGGTTTTAAACTTCCGCCAATTCTTCTTCGAGCAATTGCTTGTTGTACAAATCCGTATAGTAGCCTTCTTTCGCAACCAGTTCGTCATGAGTGCCCAACTCGACGATTCTTCCGGCGTGGAGGACTGCGATGCGGTCGGCGTTGCGCACCGTGGAAACCCGGTGAGAAATGAAAATTGTGGTACGCCCCTGCATGATTTCGCGCAAATGGTTGAGAATCTTGTCTTCGGTATGAGTGTCGACGCTCGAAAGCGCATCGTCCAGAATCAGGATGCGCGGATTGCGAATGATCGCCCGCGCGATCGCGGTACGCTGCTTCTGCCCGCCTGACAGGGTAATGCCACGCTCGCCAACCAGCGTCCGATACTGCTCGGGAAACTCCTCGATCTCCTCGGCAATGCTGGCCGCCTGCGCCGCCGAACGCACCTCCGCATCGGTCGCGCCGTTTTCTCCGAAGGCAATGTTCTCGCGCACCGTCTCGCTAAACAGAAAAGTCTCTTGCGGCACAAAGCCGAGATTGCGCCGCAGGGTTGCGATGGGATATTCGCGGATCGGAACGCCATCGATGAGCACGCTTCCTGGTTCGGCGTCATAAATGCGCGGAATCAAGCTGACCAGCGTAGTCTTGCCGGAACCCGTTGGACCGACAATCGCCAGACTGCTTCCCGCCGGAATCCGC